>FLNV01001617.1_pt1 | contig 34687 bp, 30 predicted proteins | sample 1140351 | NCBI WGS metagenome assembly FLNV01 (sample SAMEA3878207, study PRJEB12797) | bioreactor metagenome | biome: Moose rumen | place: Sweden | collected 2011-10
CAAGGGCCCGACCGGACGATGAACCAGTTCAACAAAAGGTAAATTGATTAGAAGCTGCCCGCATAATAGCTTCTGGCGATGTAGGGCGAAGGCTCGTAATAGGCACTGCAATTGTAGTTGTCGAGTACTTCGCAAATGGGGTCGTTGTAAATGCGCAACAGCCCATCCGCAAAATCTTCTTCAGTTTGTAAAGTATTCAGTATGAGGCGTTTATACACTTTTCCCATTTGCGTTGCAGTGGGAATGTTGCTGCACAGTTCGGGGTCTACCTTTTCAACATCGTAATGTCCGGGTTGCAGTTGGTATTCGTCAATCCAATCGGCGGCCACGGCCAAGGGATTCTCTGAATGCAGCACGTCGGCCAGAGACATTTTTTTGACCAATTCGTCGTGCCCTATGGCATTGGCTACATATTTCTTGGGCTGCTTCAGTTGTCGGGCGATGCGTTCTATCATGTAGCAAACAAAATAGAGGTCATCGGAGCTGATTTCGTCTTCGGGGAAATATAGGTTGGTCATAGTTCGTAACTCCTTTCGAAACGTATGGTTTCCAATGCTTTAGGTGTGCAGAAAACAATTTGGTGTGTCGGGTGCTTGAATTTGGCCAAAACCCAAAATGCTTCCCTTGTGATGTTGCCTTCCATCAAGTCTTCGACGTAATCCCAAATCTGGTCGTCGGCCATAGGGCCTTCCACGATGTCGAAATCATGGGTGATTCCACGGCGGCAATTGATGACAAAATCGAGCCATTCTTCGGTCATTTCAGGGAATGAAAGAGCTTTTAACGTCATATCTTGGCGATAATCGTACACCGAAACGACACTACTGCCACGTTTTGTGAGTGCCCATTTTTGTGCCTGCCTCTCAAAACTTGTGCAATAAAAGCCGTAGCCAAAGTCCTTGTAGAATCCCATGACGAGAATCTCGGGCCTTTCGACCTTGACATTGCTACCGTGATAAAGTGTCATCGTTTGTTCCATGCCTGCAAAGATATACAAAATATTCGGAACAAGCAATCAGTATGTTTTTTCCTCCGACTCCCGAGCCTTCTTGTCTTTGAGCGAGCCTTCGAAGATGTCGAAGCAAACGAAACGGCATTCGAGCGGGCCGTTCCAGACGGGGATCTTGGTGTCGGGGTGCAGTCCCACATGGCGCAAGGCCACGGCGTCGTCGGTGATGAGCCAACACTTGAAGCCTTTGAAGTTGTGTTTCAGCGTGTGGCCGATGTCCTCATACAGCGTGTCGATGTCGTCTTCTTCGAGGCGGTCGCCGTAAGGCGGGTTGATGATGACGATGCCGCCGCCTTCGGGCGGGGTGAGGTCGTGCATGTCTTTTTTCATCAGGTGGATGTCGTGTTGCAGGTGGGCGTAGTTGATGTTGCCCTCGGCGATGGCGACGGCCTTCGGCGAGCGGTCGGAGGCCCAGATCTCGTGGTCGAAGTCGCAGATTTTGGCATCGGCTTCCTCGCGGATGCGCTGCCAGAGGTCGGCATCATAGTCGTCCCATTTCATGAAGCCCCACTGCTTGCGGTAGTAGCCCGGCGGGATCTTCATCGCGTACATGGCCGCCTCGATGGGCAACGTGCCCGAGCCGCACATGCAGTCTAAGAAGTTGCAGTCGGCCTTCCAGCCCGAGAGTTGGATGAGTCCTGCCGCCAGCACCTCGTTCATCGGGGCCTTGTCGACTTGCTTGCGGTAGCCGCGATGGTGCAGGCTCTCGCCCGAGCTGTCGAAGAGGATGGTCACCTTGTCCTCGCGGATGTGCAGGTTGATGCGCAGGTCGGGGTTGAGCGTGTTGATGCTCGGTCGGATGCCGTATACGTCGCGGAACAGGTCGACGATGGCGTCCTTCACCGTGAGACCGGCATATTGCGAATGGGTGAAGAAGCGTCCGCTCGTCACGGCGTCGACGCAGAAAGTTTGGTCGGTGCGGAGCAGTTCGCACCAGTTGATTTCCTTCACCTTGTTATATAGGTCGTCGGGATTCTTGGCGAAAAAGTTCTTGAAAGGCTTCAGCACCTTGAGGGCGGTGCGCACCTCGTAGTTGATGCGGTACATCAGTTCCTTGTTGCCTTCGCAGATGACGGCGCGGTGCATCGGGCGCACGTTTTTCGCTCCAAGTGCTTTGATTTCGGCGGCCAGCACGTCTTCGAGTCCGGCGGCGGTCTTGGTAATTAATTGGTAATTGTCTTCCATCAGTTCAAATTTGCGGCAAAGATAAGTTTTTTTTGTTTGTTAGGCTTTCCGAAAGCATGTCATTCCTACGTTGGTCGGTGCGGTAGCAGGGAATCTATGCTTTCCGAAAGCATTTTGTCGATTTTCCCGACCTCCAATAGATTCCCGTCCGCCCACTACCTCCGTTGGAATGACATAGGAGGTCGGGAAAACCCTTAAAAATACAAAGTACATTCCCTTAAATAATCATTTTTTCCTTATCTTTGCAACCTCTATTTTATACGAGTGTATTCATAACAAATTAAGTAACAATAATTTATCATCAATCAATGAAAAAAGTATTAGGAATCATCGCGCTGGCCCTCATGGTTTCGGTGGGTCGCGTGTATGCCGATGAAGGCATGTGGCTCCCGATGTTCGTCGAGCGCCTGAACTATGTTGACATGCAGAAGATGGGGCTGCAACTGACCCCTGAAGAGCTTTACAGCATCAACCACAGCAGCTTGAAAGACGCCATCGTGGGCCTCGGCAGCGACCCCATGCCGCGCGGCTTCTTCTGCACCGGCGAGATCGTGAGCGAACACGGCCTGCTGTTCACCAACCACCACTGCGGCTACAGTGCCGTGCAAAAACTCAGCTCCGACCAGTACGACTACCTCCGCGACGGCTTCTGGGCCAAGAACTACGGTGAGGAACTGCCCGCTCCCGACATGACCGCCTCGTTCCTCATCCGCATGGAAGACGTGACGAAAGACATCCTCGGCGTGGTGACCGACGACATGGACTATCAAGACCGTCAGGCCGCCATCCGCAAGAAAATCAAGGAGATGGAGACCGCTGCCTCGGAAGGCGGCAAGTACAACCCTGTCATCAAGGGCTTCTTTGAGGGCAACGAGTACTATATGTTTGTCTATCAGGTCTACACCGACGTGCGTCTCGTGGGCGTGGCCAACGAGAGCATCGGCAAGTTCGGCGGCGACACCGACAACTGGATGTGGCCCCGTCACACCGGCGACTTCTCCATCTTCCGCGTCTATGCCGACAAGGACGGCAACCCCGCCGCCTACAGCAAGGACAACGTGCCGCTGACGCCCAAGCACCACCTGCCCATCAGCCTCGACGGTGTGCAGAAGGACGACTTCACCATGATTTGGGGCTTCCCCGGCAGCACCGAGCGTTACATGTCGAGCTACGGCATCGACTACAACGTCGACACCTTCTATCCCATGATTGTCGACATCTTCGGCAAGGAACTCGAAGTGATGGAAGAATACATGAAGGCCGACGAGCATATCCGCCTGATGTACTCCGACAACCACGCTGGCTTGGCCAACACATGGAAGAACTTCATCGGCCAATGCACCATGCTCCGCAAGAACAAGGTGAGCGAGACCAAGGTGGCCTTGGAGCACGACTTCACCAAGTGGGTGAACCAGAACGGCAAGACCGAATACAAGAACGCCCTGCCCAACCTGAGGAAGGCTTACGGCGACCTCGGCGAAGTGGCCAAGTTTGTCTATTATCCCAACTTCATCGCCAACATCGGTGCCGCCGGCATCGCCGGACAGTTCGGTTCTTATTATCAGGCCTATCTTGACAAGGACAAGGATGCCATGGAGATGAACCTCATGATGCTCCAGCAGATGAACGTGGACGAGTTTTTCGCCGAGACCGACCCGCAAGTCGAGAAGAAGACCTTCGCCGAGATGCTGAAGACCTACAAGAACGCCTTCAGTGCCGACGAACTGCCCGAAATCTACTCGATCATCGACAAGAAGTTCAAGGGCGACATCGACGCCTTCACCGATGACGTCTATGCCAACTCCATCTTCGCCACGCCCGAAAGCATCAAGGCGTTCATTGAGAAACCCAACCCGAAGAAGATCGGCAAGGACTACGCCTACATCATGAACACCTCGATGATGGATGTCATTATGAACCACATGGGCGACTATCGCGCCGCCATGCAGACCGTGAGCGAGAACGACCACGTCTTCGTGAAGGGCCTGCGCGAATACTACGCCGCCACCCAGCCCGAGAAGAGCCTCTATCCCGACGCCAACTCGACGATGCGCATGAGCTATGGCTCGGTGCAGGACTACATGCCCGCCGACGCCGTGCATTACGACTATGTGTGCACCGCCAACGGCATCCTTGAGAAGTACGTCCCCGGCGACTACGAGTTTGACGCGCCCAAACAGCTCATCAGCCTCATCGAGAAGAGAGACTTCGGCGTGTATGCCGACGACAGCGGCGAACTCGTCGTGTGCTTCCTCTCGACCAACGACATCACGGGCGGCAACTCCGGCAGCCCCATCATGAACGGCAAGGGCGAACTGCTCGGCCTTGCTTTCGACGGCAACTGGGAAGCCATGAGCGGCGACGTCAACTTTGAGCCTCGTCTGCAACGCACCATCAATGTCGACATCCGCTATGTGCTCTTCATCATCGACAAGTACGCCGGCGCGACCAACATCATCGACGAACTCGACATCCGCAAGGGCGAACCCAAGCCGCTGCGCGTGGAAGAGGAGAAGATCTAAAGGAGCCGACGTTTCCAACGTCGGGAAGGGATGATTGGCGACGTTGGAAACGTCGCCTCCTGACAAAAAACGGCCACTCGGTTGGATTGGCCGTTTTTTTGTGTCTGTGTCAGAACCTGAAGTAGATGAACGGACTGAAGCCGCTCGCATTCAATGCACCGAGGCAGAAGACGAAGGCCAAGATGCTGACAATGAAGGCGATGATGTGTTGCCGTTTGCCGTACTCGGTGAAATACACCTTGTCCTGCACCTTCAGGCCGAACTTGGAGAGCGTGAAGAACGAGAAGAACGCCGCCACGAGCAGGGTGACGTAGAAATGCGGGTTGTCGGCGAAATGGAACGGCGCAAAGTCGAAGGCGAAGAGCCGCTTGATGAAGAGCCACGACAGGTCGATGCGCTCGATGCGGAAGAAACAGCGCGTCAGCACGATGATGAGGAAGGTGAAGACAACGCTCGGGATCCTGCCCAAACGCTCGTTGAACTTCTTCAGGAACAGCTTGTCGGCGCAGATGAAGATGCCTTGCAGGGCGCCGTAGACGACGAAGTTCCACGCCGCGCCGTGCCACAGGCCGCTGACCAAGAAGCAGAACCACAGGTTGAAGTATTTGCGGGCCTCGGTCTTCACGCGGCTGCCGCCCAAGGGGAAGTAGAGGTAGTGCTTGATGAACACGCTGAAGGTCTGGTGCCAACGCCGCCAAAACTCCGAAATGGTGGTCGAGACATACGGGTTGTCGAAGTTTTCGGGGAAGCGGAAGCCCATCATGCGGCCCAAGCCGATGGCCATGTCGCTGTAGCCCGCAAAGTCGAAATAGATCTGGAAGGTAAAGGCGAAGATGGCGATCCAAGCCGTGGTCGAGTCGATGGTGGCGATTTTCGTGGCGATGTCGGCGAGTTGGGCCGAAGTCAGCACGTCGTAGTTCGACGGGCCGAGGATTTGGTCGACTTGGAAGCCAATCACGTCGGCGATGAGCACCTTTTTGCACAAGCCAAGAACAAAGCGGTAGAAGCCGTGCAAACGGTCAGTGTAAAGCGACTCGCGGTTTCTTATCTGGTCGGCGATGTCGCAGTAGCGCACGATGGGACCGGCGATGAGTTGCGGAAACATGACGATGTAGAGCATGTAGTCGCTCAGCCGCTTCATCGGCTGGTTCACCTTGCGGTAGGTGTCCAATGTGTAGGTGACGCTTTGGAACGAGAAGAACGAGATTCCAATAGGAAGCAGGATTTTGGTCCATTGCAAGGGTTCGGCATCGAACCAGCTGCGCACCGCGTTGATGTTCTGCATCGTGAAGTTGCCGTACTTGAAGTAGAACAGCAGCCCGATGCTGATGGCGATAGAGATGCCGCAGAGCAGCTTTTTCAGCCTTGGTTTTTCGGCTTTGTCCATCCAGCGCACCAAGTAAAAGTTGGCGACGACCGAGACGATGAGGTGGATGATGAACTCGGGTGCGCCCCAAGCGTAGAACACCAACGAGGCCAACAGCAGGAAGTAGTTGCGCGTTTTCTTGGGCAGGATGAAATAGACCAAGAAGAACACTGGCATGAAGTAGAGCAGGAATATGTTGCTACTGAAGACCATAGGCGTTTCTATTTGAACAATTCTCCGTTTTCAATCTGTTTGTTGATGACCCATTGCGCGTCGCGCTCCATGACGCTGTCTAAGGGCATGTTCCATTCCTTGGCTTTCTGCTTCAGCAGTTCCATCTGCTTGGGGTAGTTGCGCCATGTTTCCATGATTTCCTGCTTCTTGGCGCGGATGAAAGCTGCGGTGTCGGTCACGGCGGGGCGGTTTGGCTCGGGTTGGTTTTTGCGGGCGAGGGCTGCCTCGATGCGCTCGGTGTTGCGGATGGTGGGCATCTGGTCGCCGTCGAGTCCGGGAATCAGTTCGGGGTTGTGGAGCAGCATCCAGCGCACGTTGCCGCGCAGCGTTTCTTCCGTCAGGGTGTCGCAGTCGTCGCGTTGGCGCATGGTGTAGTCGTCGACGGTGGCCTCAAAGAGGCTGTCGCTGACGCAGAGTTGCAGCAGTGCGTCTTTGGTGAAGCCGTAGGTGGCCTCCCACCATTGGTGTCCTGCCGAGTAAAACACCACATAGTCGGCATCGAGGATGTGGCTCACGCGGTCGATGTCGTTCACGCTCATCGATTTGTTGTCGAAGCCCATGAAGGCGGTGTTGTTGTAGAACCAGATTTCCTTGCCGTCCATCAGCTGGCGTGTGGGCAGGAAGTCGTTCATGCTCCAGATGAACGAGTCGCCGACAAACAGCACCTTGGGCTTGCGGTGGGTGGTGTCGGGCACGACGGTGATGTCTGATTTGTATTTCGTCTTGTCGCCACGGATGCGAAAGAGGAGGTTGAGCGTTTCCTCGTCGCCTTCCAAGTCGTCCGATTCGTAGGCCAGGGGCGGCCCGATGTGGAGGGCGGGGAACTTGGCCTCGCCGTCCATGGCGTTGATGAAGCGAAACAGCGAGTCGTAGGCGTAGACAGCCGCATAACGCCAGTGCGAGTCGGTCTTGGGAAAGAGAGGGAACGAGGCTGTGTCTCTCATGCCGACAAACCAGCCGGTCATGTCGATGAAGGGGAAGCCCGTCTCTTCCATGCGGCGGGCGAAATAGTCGGTCAGGTGGACGGTGGTGGTGTCGGCGTCGCGACGGGGGAGGTATTCGGGGTAGACCTCCGGCTTGTCGGGCGCGATGAAGGCCAAAAACTCGATGCCGTAGCCTTTCAGCACATGGCGCAACTTGTTCATATAGCGCAGCTCGGCCTCGGCTCCCGACATGGCTTGCTCGTTCGACTTGTAGTGCTTCAGCAGTTCGTTGCCGTAATGCTCGTTGACGGCCAAGGCATAATAAAGGTAGCCTTGCTTGCCCGGCACGATGAAGTTGCAGTAGGTCTTCTTGTAGGCCGACCAAAGGTACTGGTTGTAGACCCTGATGACGGGTTCGCGCAGCCCGAAGTTCTCGCTGGCGTATTTCTCGACTTGGGCCTGATAGCTGTTGTCGCGATAGCTGTCGAAGGTCAGTCGTGGCTTCGGGGTTGGCTCGATGACGCCTTTCAGGGGCTTCACGCTGACGAAACCGGTATGTTGCTGCGCGATGGGCACGAAGAGGAAGGCCATCAGTAGGCCAAACAGCACCATGTCATATCTCACCTTGGGTTTTTTCATCGGGCGTCGTTCAATCCGTAATGTGGTTGTTCATCTGATAGTTGACGATCCATCGGGCGTCGGCCTCTATCTGTTGCTCTAAGGTCATGCCGTTGGCTTTGGCCTTTTCCTCGATTTGTTGCATCATCTCGGGCTTGCTGCGTATTTCGTCAATCATCGCCTTCACGCGGCTCTCGATGTAGGTCTTCTGCGAAACCACGTCCTGCTCGTCGCGCATCAGGGGACGGTCGTTCAGCACGTTTTGGGCTTCCATCTTCAGCACTTGCTCCAAGGTGGTGTTGTGGATCACGGTTTGGCATTGCAGGTTCATCATCCAGGCCGAGTCTTTCTTGATGTCGCGGATGACCAAGGCTTCGGGGATTCGGGGGTTTCGGGCCGTCGGGATGCTGTCGCCCGCCAATTCGGGAAGATAGCGCTCGGGCCGTTTGCCAAGGATTTCGTAGGCCATTCCGCCCAACTTGGTTGATAGGAGGGAGTCGTTTTCGTCGAGTTTCAAGCGCTCGATGGTGGCAGGGTCGTGGCTCAGGCTGTCGATGAGGTGCCGGCGCACTTCGGCTACGCGGTCTTCGCTGACGCACAATGTCATCAAGGCCCGCTCGGCAAAGCCGAAACTCATCTTGCCTATCTGGTCGCCTTCCGAGAACCACACCACATAGTCGGAGTCGAGCAGGCGTTGCAGCATGTCGAGGTCGGCCACATGGGTCATGCGTTTGTAGTCCTTGCCGTAGTAGACCGTCGAGTTGTAGTACCAATATTGCGAGTTGGGGAAGATCTCGCTGAAGGGCACGAAATAATACATCCGCATAAGGAACGAGGTGCCGATGAAGATGGCCGAGGGTTGTGTGGTGGTCGAGTCGGTGCTGAAGGTGACCTCGGCGTCGAAGAGGCGGTCGTCTTTGTGGGGGATGGGCCGCATGAGGTTGGCGAGGTTCTCGATGTCGTGGTCGTCTTTCAGGGTGATGTCGTTGCTGGCGTGGAGCGGTCCGTAGTGCAGTTGCGGCAGCTTGATGCCTTTCAGCTCGCCCATGAAACGCATCAGCGAGTCGGTGGCCAAGGCCGCCGAGAAGTCCCAGTGCGCCCCCGTCTGCGGAAACAGCGAGAAGGGCAGGGTGTCGGCCTCTTTCATGTCCATGAACCATTTCGTCATCTCGATGTAGGGGAAACCGTATTCGTCGAACTTTTCGGCATAGTATTCCCTTGCGTTGACGGTGGTCGTGTCTTTTTCGCGATAGGGCAGGTGCTCAGGATAGAGGAACCCTTTCTGCGGCGCCATGAAGACCATCAGGTCGACGTCGTATTCTTTCAAGATGGCACGCAGTTTCCACATCAGACGGGCTTGGCGGTCGTAGGTGGCTTGGGCTTCCTCGTTCGAGTCGTACCAACGGTACAGCTCCGTGCCGTAGTATTCGTTGACGTGTTGGATGAAATAGAGCCAGTGGTCCTTGCCGACGACGATGTCCTTGTTGTACGACTTGCGGAAGAAGTCGTAGAGGAACTGGTTGTAGAAACGGATGAGCGGCTCGCGGAAGCCGAAGTTCTCCTTGAGGAAAGGCTCCATCTGCGCCTGGTATTGCCCCGTGCTGTAGGTCTCGAAGGTCAGCTCAGGCTCGGGCGAAGGCTCAAACACGCCGTTCAGCGGCTTGAACGACCAAAGATGGGTTTGCTTCTGCACAAGCGAGGCAAACAGCAGCACCATCGTCAGCACGAAAAGGAGGGTGGGTATGGTCTTGTGTTTCTTCATGGCTTAGAACCTGAAATAGATGAACGGACTGAAACTTGAGGCGTTGAGGGCGGCCACGCAAAACACGAAGGCGAAGGCGGCCACGATCCACACGGCGATGTGCTGGCCGTTGGTGTATTCGGTGAAGTAGACCTTTTCTTGCACCCGCTGCCCAATCTTGGTGAGCGTGAAGAACGAGAAGAAGGCGGCCACGATCATGGTGATGTAGAGTTGCAGGTTGGCGCTGAAAGGCGTCCATGCGAACTCGAAGGCGAACATGCGCTTGATGAAGAGCCAGGCCAATTCGAGGTTCTCGACGCGGAAGAACACCCAGATGACGTTCACCAAGAGGAAGGTGAGGACGACGCTCGGCACCTTGCCGATTTTCTTCATCACCTTGCCGAGGAAGAGCTTGTCTAAGCAGATGAAGAGGCCGTGCAACGCGCCCCAAACGACGAAGTTCCAGCTTGCGCCGTGCCACAGGCCCGACAGCAGGAAGCAGACCCACAGGTTGAAGTACATCCGGCCTTTGCCCTTGCGGTTGCCGCCGAGCGGGATGTAGAGGTAGTTCATGATGAACGCGCCCAAGGTCATGTGCCAGCGGCGCCAAAACTCGGTGATGCTGCGCGAGGTGTAGGGGTTGTCGAAGTTTTCGGGGAAGCGGAAGCCCATCATGCGGCCCAAGCCGATGGCCATGTCGCTGTAGCCCGCAAAGTCGAAATAGATCTGGAAGGTGTAGGCCAAGGAGACCACCCAGGCCGTGGTGCTGTCGAGGCTGCCGATGCGGTTGAAGATGTCGGCCATCTGGCCTGCGTCGAGCAGCGAGTAGTTGGACGGGCCGAGGATGGCGTCAACCTGCGCACCGATGACGTCGGCGATGAGGATTTTCTTGCACAGGCCGATGACGAAGCGGTAGAACCCTTGCAGGCGGTCGTCCATGGTCGACTCGCGGCTGCGGATCTGGTCGGCCACGTCGCAATAGCGGATGATGGGACCGGCAATCAGTTGCGGGAACATGGTGATATACAGCACGAAATCCGTCAGTTTCTCCATCGGCTTGTTCACGCCGCGATAGGTGTCCAAGGTGTAGGTGACGCTCTGGAACGAGAAGAACGAGATGCCGATGGGCAGCAGGATGCGCTTCCAAGTGAGCGGCGCGTGTCCCGTCAGGCCGACGAGGAGGTTGAGGTTCTCCATCGTGAAGTTGCCGTATTTGTAGAACAGCAGCAAGCCGATGGGAATGACGATGGACAGGGCGCAAAGCAGCTTCCTCAGTCCGGGCTTCTCCGTCTTGCACATCCACTTGACCAAGAAGAAGTTGGCCACCGTTGAGCCGACAAGTTGCAGGATGAAGTCGGGCGCGCCCCAAGCGTAGAACAGCAACGAGGCGAACAGGAGGACATAGTTGCGGACTTTCTTCGGCGTCAGGAAATAGACGAGGAAGAATATCGGCATGAAATAAAGCAAGAATACGTTACTACTGAATACCATGGTTTTCTGAATTTTCGTTCACATTTCTTTTTTTCGCGGGCCAGTTGAAGGTGCCGTTCTCGATTTGGTAGCGGACGACCCATTCCGCGTCGTCGCGAAGGGCCTGCTCGATGCTGACGTTGCGTTGGACCGCCTTCTCGCCAATCATCTCCATCAGTTCGGGGTTGGCCTTGTATTTGGCGATGATGCGCTGTGTTTCGCGCTCGATGTAGGCTACCGAGTCGATGGCGGCGTGTTCGTCGATGCTGCCCAAGGCTTCCAACGCCTTTTGGGTGAAGCCGTCGTTCATGCGGTATTGCTGCGTGGCGCAATAGAACAGGACGACGAAATCGGAGGTGAGCAGCTCTTCCGCAAGGTCAAGCTCGTCAACCGAGTTGTATCGCTCGTCGTAATAGACGGTGCTGTTGTAGTACCAATAGGGCACCAACGAGAAAATCTCGCCCAAGGGGAGCTGCATGGCGACGGTCCACCAAAACGAGTCGCCGACGACAATCAGTTTCGGCTTGACGGCGGTGGTGTCGCCGTCGGTGGTCACGTCGGCGTAGTAATACTTGGGTTTGGGCAGCGGACGGATGAGGTTGAGCAGGCTCTCAAGGTCGTCGTCGGGGTCAATGGCCTTGTCGCCCAAATGTTTTGGCCCGATGACGAGGTTCGGCATGTTGATGTCGCCCAAGTGTTCCATGTAGCGGATGAGCGTGTCGGCGCCTTGCAGGGCGGCGAAGCGCGACCAGTGCGTGCCCGTTTGCGGAAACAGCATGAAGTCGGCGGTGTCCTTCATTTGCAGGAACCATCGCTCCAAGTTGAGGTGGTTGACACCAAGGCGGTTGTAGGTCTCCTCATTGAAGAACCGCGCCGCGATTTTCGGCTCGTCGTCGTATCTTGTGTCTTGGTTTTCAGGAAGATGTTCGGGACAGATCAAGTCCTTGGCCGGCACTTGGCACACAAAGAGATGCACGCCATAAGGCTCAAGGAGCTGCTGCAACCGAAGCACGCGCTCCGCCTCTTCCGTGAGCATGGCGGCCATCTGCGTGGAGTCGGCGGCGTAGTGGCGGAACTGGCGTTGGTAGTAGTCGGCCACCACCCAAGGCTCATACATCCAGCCGTCCTTGCCGAAGGTGACCTGTCCCTCGGTGACCGGCGTCTTGTGGTAGAAGTCCCAAAGATACTGGTTGTAGAGCCTGAACAGCGGCTCGCGGCAGCCGAAATGCTGTTTCAGGTGGGCCTCGGTGCCGCTCTGGAAACTGCCGTCGCGATAGCTCTCAAAGGTCAGGTCGGGCTGGGGTTGCTCCACGACCACACCTTTCAACTCCTTGAAAACCGGCCATTTGAGCCATTTCTGGGACATGGAGGCAAAAAGCAGCACCGCCGTCAGCGCGAACAATATGGTTTTGATGCGACCGTTCATTGAGCTTGGCGAAAATCGCGCAAAGTTAGGAATTTTATCGATAAAGCGTCGAAAAACCGTAATTTTGCGGCATGGAAACCACTAAAATCGAACTGCTCTCGCCCGCCAAGGATGCCGAGGTGGGCATGGCGGCCATCAGCCACGGCGCGGATGCCGTCTATATCGGCGGACCCGACTTCGGCGCACGCGAGAAGGCCTCCAACAGCATCCACGACATCGAGCGATTGTGCCGACACGCCGCCCTCTACGATGCCAAGGTGTACGTCACGCTGAACACCTTGCTCTACGACAACGAGCTTGAACGCGCCCGCCGCATAGCCCACGACTGTTGGAACGCCGGTGTCGACGCGCTCATCATCCAAGACATGAAACTCTTGCAACTCGATTTGCCTCCCATCCCGCTCCACGCCAGCACGCAATGCGACAATATGACCGTCGACAAGGTGCAACTGCTTGAACGATTGGGTTTCAGTCAAGTCGTCTTGGGTCGCGAGCTTTCCATTCGCGAAATCCGCGACATCCGCCAACAAACCACCGTCCCGTTGGAGTTTTTCGTGCATGGCTCGCTCTGCGTCAGCCACAGCGGACGGTGCTATCTGAGCCAACACATCGGCAACCGCAGTGCCAACCGTGGCGCCTGCGCCCAGCCCTGCCGCCTGCCCTGGGACTTGCTTGACGCCGACGGCAAGGTGCTGGTCAAGAACCGCCATCTGCTTTGCCTCAAAGACCTCAACAACAGCGCACATTTGGAGGAACTGATGGACGCGGGCATCACGAGCTTCAAGATTGAAGGCCGGCTGAAAGACGCTGATTATGTGAAGAATGTGACGGCCTACTATCGGCAGAAGATCGACGAAATCCTTTCGCGTCGTGCGGAATACGGACAGGCTTCGTCGGGCCATTGCGCCTACACCTTTGAGGTCAATCCGGAGAAATCCTTCAACCGTGGGTTCACCGACTATTTCATCCACGGGCGGCAAAAGGGTATAGGCTCGCCGTTCACGCCCAAGTCGATGGGCGAAACCATCGGCGAGGTGGTGTGGTGCAACCCTTTGCGCATGGAAATCCGTACCGACAAGACCTTGCACAACGGCGACGGCCTGTGTTTCCTGAACGAAAACAACGAGTTGGTCGGACTCCGTGCCGATGTTGTGAATGGAAAGACGGTGTCGTGCAACCGTCCCCACGGTGCCCATCGCGGCGCAATAATCTACCGCAACTACGACCTCGAATGGCAGAAACAAGTCGAAGCCTCGACGGGCAACCGCAAAATCGACATTGCTCTCACCCTCACAGAAACCGACTATGGCTACGAACTCAAAGCCCAACTTCCAACTGAACAACTTCCAACTGAACAACTTCCAACTGAACAACTTCCAACTGAACAACTTCTAACTGAACAACTTCCAACTGCCAACTGTCAACTGCCAACTGAAATAATCTCCGCCACCAACCCCGAAAAGGCCACCGAAAACATTCGAAAAAAAGCCCTGCAATGGGGCGACACGCCGTTCAACCCCGTCAGCCTCGAATTGGATTTCAAGGAACCGCGACTGATACCTGCCTCCGTCATCGGCGAGATGAAACGGCAACTTGTGGAAAAACTTAAAGAAGCACTGATCGTTTGTCACCAAACCCATCGCAGTACACGGAAAATGATAGAGGAAAGCCCCAAGGAGTCCCCCAAACTCCCAACTCCCAACTGCCAACTGTCAACTGCCAACTGTCAACTCCCAACTGCCAACTGTCAACTGCCAACTCCCAACTCCCAACTCCCAACTTCCCCCGACGAAATCCCCAATGTCCTAATGACCTGCCACCACTGCATCCGCTATGCCAACGGGATGTGCAGCAAAGAAACAGGACAAAAGGCCACGCCCTTGTTCATCCGCAACGGAGCCAACACCTTCCGCCTCGAATTCGATTGCAAGCACTGTGTGATGCAGGTGTTGCAACCGACAACGGCTTAAATGTTGGACAAACGATTTGATTTATAAACGATTTGATTATGTTCGTAATAAACGCTGTTACATTGAAAATGAAAATAATTTAATACTTTTGTGTCGGTTTTAGCGGTATTTTTGCCGCTGAAAATGAATTCGAAAACGATGGAAAACACGAGTCAGGCCAAACGGAAGAACATACCTTTTTTATATAGGGTTTTGCGTCGTTATGTCAAGTTCATGGTGGAAACGTTCTACTACAAGAAGACGTATTGCATTGGCTCAGAGAATATTCCTGCCGACGGCACCCCGACCGTCATCGCGTCGAACCACCAAAACGCGCTGAACGACGCGCTGGGCATCATGATGAACATCATGGACCGCAAGGTGCGTTTCATGGTCAGGGCCGACATCTTCGCGGTGAGCAAAGGCATCCACGACTTCCTCATCTGGCTCGGACTTCTACCCGCCTATCGTATTGACTTCGAGGGCGAGGCGGCAGTGGCCAACAACGGTGTCAGTTTCAAGGAAGCGGAAGACGCCATCCGTGAAGGCAACACGGTGACCATCTATCCCGAGGCGGGCCATCAGGACAAACACTGGCTCGGCACGTTCACCTACGGCTACACCAAGATGGCTTTCGAGGCCGCCGAAGCCGACGGGTTCACCAAAGACGTCAAGATCCTGCCGGCCTGCAACCACTATTCCGACTATTTCGGCCTCGGCACGGAGATGTTAGTACGCTTCGGCACACCCATTTCGTTGCAGCCTTATTATGAGCTATATAAGGAAAAGCCCCGCACGGCACAACGGCAGGTCAACAAGGCGGTGCGCGAGCAAATCGACGCGATGATGCTGAACGTGAAAGACGTCGAGCATTACCGGCAAATCGATTACATCCGTACCAGCGCGTTCGGCAGAAGATACGCCCAGAGCCAAGGCATCGACCCCGACAACCTCCCGCAGCGACTCGAATCCGACAAGAAATTGGTGGACACACTCGCGCAGGCCGACACGCAGGAACTTTACGACGACACGCAACAGCTGCTCGACGACATGGAAGCCGCCAAGATTACGGAGAAGAGCTTCCAGCGTAGCCATTCGTTGCCGATGATTGCCTTGCGTTGCTTGGGCTTGTTGGCATTGTTGCCCGTGGCCGCGTTCTGCCTATGGCCGTCGTTCTTCGTCTATTGGATTGCCGAGTATTTCTCAAGAAAGAAGAAAGACGACGTTATGTTGCGTAGCTCGTTCCTCATCGCCATCTCGGTTTTGGTCACGCTGCCGTTGTTCAGCCTGATTTCGCTGATCGTGGTGTGGGCGAAGTGCAGCTTCCTGGCGGCCATCATCTATGTCGCCTTGTTCCCAGCCTTTTATGTGTTCGAGTGGCATTACAACCGGTGGTGCAAGGACTTTTTCGAGGACATCAGGTGCCGCAAAGCCGAGCGTAAAGGCTTGTTTGCCAAAATGGTAGCATTAAGAGAAAAGATATTCAACAAAGCAAAGGAAATATGTCAAATAGAGTTGTAATCACAGGAATGGGCATTTGGTCGTGCCTTGGAACGACTTTGGAGGAAGTGAGGGATTCCTTGTTTGAAGGGAAGTCGGGCATCGTCTTCGACCCCGAGAGGAAGGCCATGGGATTCAGGTCGGCACTCACCGCGAAAGTGGCGATGCCGCAGCTGAAAGGGGAGTTGTCGCGCTCGCAGCGCGTCTTCATGCCTGAACAGGCCATGTATGCCTATTGCGCCACCCGCGACGCCTTGAAGGACGCCGGGATCGACCAGGATTTCCTGAACGCCCATGAGGTGGGCTTGCTGTATGGCAACGACAGCTCGACGGTGCCTGTCATGAACGCCGTCGACACCATGCGCGAAAAGAAAGACACCACTTTGTGTGGCAGCGGCGCCATCTTCCAGTCGATGAACTCGACCGTCACCATGAACTTGGACTGCATCTTCAAGCTGAAGGGCATCAACCTGACGGTGTCGGGGGCTTGCGCCAGCGGCTCACACGCCATCGGATTGGGTGCCTTGCTCATCCAAAACGGCTTGCAGGACATGGTGGTTTGCGGCGGCGCGCAGGAGGTCAACCCGTGGTGCGTCGGCTCGTTCGACGGCATCTCGGCCTTCTCCACACGCGAGGACGCGCCGGAGAAAGCCAGCCGTCCCTTCGACCGCGACAGAGACGGCCTCGTGCCTGGCGGCGGCGCGGCCACGGTCATCATCGAGAGCTACGAGTCGGCCATGCGGCGCGGCGCCAAGATCTACGGCGAAGTGATAGGCTACGGCTTTTCGGGTAACGGCGACCATATCTCGTCGCCCAACGTGGAAGGCCCGGTGCGCTCGTTGGAAATGGCCATCCGCCGTGCCGGTGTCGCCCCCGGCGAAATCGGCTACATCAACGCGCACGCCACCTCGACCCACGTCGGCGACACCAACGAGGCGAAAGCCATCTACAAGGTGTTCGGCGAAAGGACGGTGGAAGTGACCAGCACCAAGTCGCAGACCGGCCACGAGATGTGGATGGCTGGCGCGAGCGAGGTGATCTATTCCATGCTGATGATGAAAAACGGCTTCATCGCCCCCAACCTCAACTTCGAGAACCCCGACGAAGACTCTGCCCGGCTGCTGATACCTTCGCAGCGCGTGGAGAAACGTTTCGACATGTTCCTGTCGAACTCCTTCGGCTTCGGCGGAACCAATTCGACATTGATAGTAAAGAATTTGTAAATAATTTAAAATTAGATAATTATGAAAATGACAAAAGAAGAACTCATCGCCAAGATCAACGCTGCCGTGGCAAAGGAATTTGAAGTGGAAGAGTCGGTGCTCGAACCCGATGCACCCATCAAGGAAACACTGGAACTCGACAGCTTGAGCCTCGTCGACTTTGTGGCGCTCATCGAATCGGTGTGCGGCATCAAGATTGCCGGCAAGGAAGTGCTCAACATCAAGACCTTCGAGGCACTGTACGACTATGTCTACGAGCGCCTTGACTGATTGACTTCTGGAAAAGGGAGGTAAAGGCCGTTGTGTTATGGCTGCAAATATAGGTTTTGCTCCATGTATGCGAAACTATAAGTATCGGAATCAGGAAAAAAAACGTATTTTTGCATTTTAATATTCACGGCTTATGAACCTCTTCCAACTCTTCAAAAACGTCAGTCCCTTCGTGAAGCCATACAAATGGCTGGTTTTCATTACTTTGGTATTAACGCTCATCGGATCGCTCATGGCGCAGGTCAACGCCATCGTGCTCGACTGGACCGTCGATAGCATCAACGGGCTTATCACCGATGGCGTCAACTGGGGCGCACAGGCCATCCGCATCGTCACCATCATCAGCATCGTCTTGCTTGGCAAGGAAATCCTTTCGGCGGGCATCACCTACGCGCAAAACTACTACGGCGAGCGGATGCGCATCTTCGTCAGCCGCGACCTCGCTCAGAGCGTCATCGAGAAGGTGCTGACCTTCCGCATGGCCTATTTCTCGCAGGCCGACAACGCCACGGGCAAGCTCCAGGCCCGCATCGACCAAGGCGTGAGCAGCCTCTCGCGCACGGTGCAGAACTTCTTCATCGACCTGCTGCCGCTGTTCACGAGCGCACTCTTGGCCCTGATCCTGATGTTTGCCGCCAACGTGTATGTCGGCTTGGTGGCCTTGGGCATCGTGCCCGTCTATTTCTGGATCACCTATCGGCAGGCCAAACGGCTCAAAGGCTGGCGCCGCGAGATGCGTGGCCACCTCGAAACCAAGAGCCAAGGCATCAAGAACATCATCGACTCCATCAACGTCATCAAGAGTTTCAACCGCGAGCAAATCGAGGGCCAGAAGCAACTCGACATCCAGAACCAAGTCACTGAAAACCAGATGAAGACCAAGAAAGTGGCCTTCTACTACAACGGCCTGAAGAGCTTCGTGAAACAAGTCGGAACGGTGCTGGTCATCATCCTCACCGCCTACCTTGTATTAATAGGCTATCCGGGCATGACCATCGGCAAGATCATGTACCATGTGATGCTGTTCAGCAACGTCATCGCGCCCATCACGCAGCTGCAGCGCATCTTCGACGACGTGAACGATGCCCTGATTTACGCCGAGGGCTTTTTCGGCATCCTCAACAGCGACGACGAAATCGAGCCTTCGGGGACTTACAAACCCGAGAAAATCAACGGCAAGTTCGAACTCAAGGACGTGAACTTCACCTATCCCAACGGCAACCAAGCCCTTTTCGACGTCAACATGACCATCGAGCCGAACAAAATCACAGCCTTGGTCGGACTTTCGGGCGCGGGCAAGAGCACTATCGTCAACCTGCTCGACAAGTTCTACGAGCCGCAGACGGGCGTCATCACCCTCGATGGCATCGACTTGCGCGAATACGACACCCAATACCTCCGCGAGAACATAGGACTCGTGCTGCAAAAGAACCACATCTTCGATGGCACCATCGAGGAGAACATCCTCTACGGCAACCCCAACGCCACGCACGAGGAGGTGGTGGAGGCCGCCAAGAAGTCGTACATCTACGACCAGATCATGCAGCTGCCCAAGCAGTTCGACAACAAGGCCACCGACCTGTCGGGCGGCCAGCAGCAGCGCATCGCCATCGCGCGGATGTTCCTTAAGAACCCGCCCATCATCTTCTTGGACGAGCCTACCGCCAGTCTCGATGCCATCGCCACCGAGCAAATCAAGAACAGCCTCGATGCCATCAAGAAAGACCGCACCGTAATCATCATCTCGCACAGCATCTCGCAAATCATCGACAGCGAGATGGTGTATGCCCTCAAGACCGGCCACGTCGAAGAAAGCGGCGACCCCGACACCATTTACAAGAAAGGCGGAGTCTATAAGGACATCATCGACGCCTCGGCCCGCAGCCTCAACATCGGGAAGATTGCACGGACGATTGGGGAAGGGGATTAGAATAAGGCCAATTCCATAGACGCGTTTTGATGTTCCTTTTTGCCGTCAAGAATCTCCAATGCGTTGCTTACACTCATGGCGATTTTCTTTGCAAAAACCACGGGAACGGCATTCCCGATCTGGAGATGTATTTCCCGTTTGTTGTTGCCATAAAACACCCAATCGTCGGGAAATGTTTGCAGGCGGGCATACTCGCGTGCGGTGAAAGGGCGCAGTCGGCTCGCGCTGACACGCCACAGCCTTGCGGTGGATTCGGGGTTGCGGACAAACATGGCATCATCGCGTTTCTTGTCTATCCTTGTGGCCTTGACATTCCCTTGCGCCCATCCCCAGACCGTGGCGGTGTCAATAGCCGGAAACGGTGCGTCAAACGAGCGGATGGGAGTCCCTTCCGATGCGGTGCGGCTAAAACGGACAGGAATGGCGGGCTCGTAGATGTTGAAAGGCTCGTGGGTTTCGGTATGCACATAGCTGTCAAATCCCCATTTCGGGTCATGGTTAGGCAGTTTGATGGAAAGGTCTTGGCCCAGGTCATAAATGAAGTCTCGTATGCCAGTTTCTCTTCGGGGTTGCGGGAAGGCAAAGTGCGAAAGCGAGTCGTCGCGATAAGCGATGAAGATGAACCTACGTCGCGTCTGCGGTACGCCGAATTGCGACACGCGGAAAAACTGGAATCTTGTCGTATAGCCTATTCCTGCCATTTCTTCGGCAATTTGGATTGCGAAAGGCTTGCGCGTCACAGGGTGGAGCATCGTCCGCAGGTTAAGCACGTTTTCCATCACTACGACACGTGGTTTCAAGAGGTCGGCGATACGTACCACCTGTTTGTACAGTAGGTTTCGCTCGTCGTTTTCGTCCCGATTGCCTCCCAAGGAAAAACCTTGGCAAGGGAATCCTGCCAAAAGCACGTCCAAGCCTTCCCTGAAATCGGGGGTATAGTCGCGCACATCACAATTCAGCACGTTCCATTCAGGACGGTTCAAACGCATGGTTTCTACGGCATAGTCCAATATGTCGCTCGACTCGGTGTGAATGAATCCAGCCTTTTCGAAGCCGAGGTCAAGGCCTCCAGCCCCCGAAAAGAGACCGAGATAGGTGTATCCGTTGCATTTCTCCTGCCTAATGTCGAACATCATTCTGCGGTTTTCAGTTTGGGAATTTCGGGAATGTAGGCCACGCGCTCCTTGGGTTTGCGTTGCTTGCAGGCATCAAAGATGCCCGTAAGGGTAGTCAGCTCGTTGCCAAAGGCTTTGCGTCGCGTTTCATCAATCAACAAATAATAGAAATCATTGCCGAACTTATCTGTCCTGACAATTTGCTCATGGGCTTTGGAGGCTTCTTTTCTACCTTCAAGGGCGTTTTTCTTGACGATGAGTATCTGCCGTAGATGGAAAGTCTCTATCTGTGTGTTGAGAGGGTTGGGATAAGTGTACATTTTACGGTGGCGAACCGAGCCTTCGCCATAGGGTCCATGCTCGTATTCCGTGGTGTTGGAATATTTGGCTTCTTTATGCAACTCGAAGTCGTAATTGATGAAATCGCCGTCAAGCAATATCATGGTCTGCATCACATGGTTGTCGGGCGACATCAAGGCAAAAAGATAATAACAAGGGACAATCACGGTGTCGCCGCCGACTTTAACCATAGCTTTTCCGCAGGGCAGGCAGCTGTTGTAATCGATGGTCATCCCTCTTGGATCTTTTCCGTTTTTCTGCTGGATCAGTTTCTTGATTTCCAGACCTACAATCAGGCCGCTCTGCTTGTCGCGTACGATAATGTCGGGAGTGGTGAGCTTGCCTGAATGAAACACCTCGAATGTCGAAGGCAACACCCGTTTCACCTCTTCTTCAACCCAACAGTCAAAGGGATCGTCTTGCACCGTGCCGACAGTGGCGTTGGGCCGAATCCAAACAGGAATCCCGTCGGCCATGCGTTTGGAGATGAAACCTCTGTAGATGGCCAATACAATATCTATCTCATTATAGACCTTCATAGCGAATGAAAATTTCTGCAAAAATAGTTTTTTCTTGCTTAAATGAGCTAACCAATCCAAATATTTCCTATTTTAGCGGCTCGTTTTGACGAGGGGATTGCAAATCCCCAATTCAAGTCCGGCGGATTGCAAATCCTCCAGAACCTTAAATATTTGAATTTTAAATCTTTAAATTTGAAATCTTGAAATCTTGAAATTTGAAATTAACGAAATATGAGCACCAACTTTGACCCACGCGCCAACTACGAGCTGACCAAGCAACAGGCTGGCTATGTCGAGCGCAAGAAAGCCACCCAAGAAGACTATGACCGCATAGGCTTCATGTCGGGACTCGAAGTACACCAGCAAATCAAGACCAAAGAGAAGCTGTTTTGCCACTGTCCCGCCGGACAATTCAACAAGTTTGAGGACTACGACGCCGAACTCATCCGCCACATGCGCCCGACCCTTTCGGAACTAGGCGAATACGACGGCACGGCCTTGATGGAGTTCAAGACGAAGAAGGAAATCGTCTACCGCATCAAGAACGGCACCGCCTGCACCTACGACGTCGACGACACCCCGCCGTTCCCCATCAACCGCGAGGCCTTGCACAACGCCATCGTCATCGCCCTGCGTTCCAACCTGAACATCGTGGGCGAGGTGCACATCACTCGCAAGCAATACCTTGACGGCTCCATCCCGACGGGCTTCCAACGCACCGCCATCGTGGGCGTGGAAGGCCTGCTGAAGCTGCCCAAGAAGGACATCCGCCTCATCCAGCTGAGCATCGAGGAGGACGCCTGCCGCGAAATCAGCGACATTGGCCACCGCCGCATCTACCAGACCGACCGCCTCGGCGTGCCGTTGATCGAGACCGTCACCTATCCCGACTGCAAGAACCCCGACGAGCTGAAGGAGACCTGCGAATACATCCGCTTCCTCGGTCGCTCGACGGGCCTTGTGCGCACTGGCATGGGCGCAGGCCGCCAAGACGTCAACGTGAGCTGCACGGGGGGCACCCGCATCGAGCTGAAAGGCGTGCAACACGCCAAGTGGATCCCCGAACTGTCGCACAACGAGTGCTTCCGCCAGTGGTCGCTCGTGCTGCTGCAAGAACGCCTCAACCGCGAAGTCGAAAAGGAAGGCTGGAAGGTGGAAGCCATCGACGTGCATTTCCCGACCGACTACATGCCCATCTTGGACAACAAGGCCAAGGGCGGCGCACTGAAGCTCGTCAAGCTGCCCAAGTTCCGTGGCGTGCTGTCGCACTTCACCCAACCCGGCAAGATGTTCGCCGACGAAATCGCCGACCGCCTGAAGGTCATCGCCTGCCTTGAGCGTCCCAACATGCTCCACGACGAGATGCTCGAACCCGTCCTTTCCGACTCGCAGTGGCACAAGCTGCGCAAGCGCATCCATGCCACAGACGAGGACGCCCTCATCCTCGTGTGGGGTCCGCAAAACGACATGCCCACCGCCATCGAGACCATCGAAGAGCGTTGCCTCATGGCTTGGGACGGCGTGCCGAAGGAGACCCGCAAGGCCATCTGCAATGGCATCACCATCTTCGAGCGCGTGCTGCCCGGCGCCGACCGCATGTATCCCGACACCGACTCGGCCCCCATCCCGCTCGACCCCGCCTTCATCAAGGCCCTGAAAGCCGAACTGCCTTCCGAAATCATCGAGCGTTACTACAAGCTCAAGGAATGGAACGTGCCAGAAGACTGCTTCACCTACATCTTCTCAAGGAACTGGTTCCCCGTCATGGCCGAAATCGTCGAGAAACTCGGCGTGGACGGTCGCACTGTCGGTCGCTTTGTCGGCATGAGGCTGAAGCATTTGCTTGGCAAGAACCCGCAATCGAAGTTCAACGACAGCACCTTATATAATCTGTTCGCGTTCCTGAAAGAGCAAGGCTTAGACTACCGCTTGGCTTGGAACATGGCCCCTGCTTTGGTTGACGACGCATCGCTCGGCATGGAGCAAGTGTTGGACAAGATGGGCTTCAAGCGCTTCGCCAAAGACGACCTGCTGACCAAGCTCGACAACCTCTGTGCCGGCTTCGTGCCGAAGAAGAGGAAGTGCAGCGACCTCGACCGCCAGAACTGGATCATGGGTCAGATGAAGGAAGCGATGGGCAACATCGAAATGAAAGAATTGGCTAACAACATCAAATAATTTGCAACATGGCTGAAGATTTTTTCCAAGGTTACAACGGAGCCGCCCTTGAGGTGCTCAAGAAATACAACTGCCGCGTGTGGAGTCAGGCCGAGTGCCAGACCACGGGTGGCCTCTTCAAAGGCACGATCCTGCCTCGCGCCGCCTTCCAGGACGACCAACACATCGTCATGAAAGTCAACACGGGCTACAACATCGGCGTCGATATCAGCACCATCACTAATATGGTCGAGACCGACTACAAGAAAGCCAACTACCACATTCCGGAGAAGGAATTTCCTTACACTGAAGGACTTCCGCATGTGAAGCTGCTTGGCACGGGCGGCACCATCGCCTCGCGCTTGGACTACCGCACGGGAGCCGTCATTCCGGCCTTCTCGCCCGGTGAGCTGTATGGCTCAGTGCCGGAGCTGGCCGACATCTGCAACTTGGACACCGAGAAGGTGTTTGCCGTGTTCTCCGAGAACATGTCGCCCAAAGAGTACATCGCCTTGGCCAAGAAGATTGGCGAGGAGATCCAGAACGGCATCGACGGCATCGTCATTGGTCACGGCACCGACACGTTGGCCCACACCGCCGCCGCCCTCACCTTCATGTGCCAGAACCTGCCTGTGCCGGTCGTGCTCGTCGGCTCGCAACGCTCGTCCGACCGTCCGTCGTCCGACGCCGCCTTGAACCTGATGCACGCCATGACCGCTGCCGGTCACGGCGACGTGGCCGAGGTGATGGTCTGCATGTTCGGTCCCACTTCCGACGAATACGGTTTCCTGCACCGTGGCACCCGCGTGCGCAAGATGCACTCGAGCTATCGCAGCACCTTCCGCACCATCGGCGACACGCCTGTGGCCACCGTTGACCGCAAACGCGGCGTGGTGCCGATCAAGGAAGTCTATAACCACCGCCGCGCCGACCGCGACGTGAAGATTATCCCGACCTTCGACGACCGCGTGGCCATCCTTTACTACTATCCCGGCATGAAGCCCGACGTGCTCGACGCATTGGTCGACAACGGCTATCAAGGCATCGTTTGGGACGGCACCGGCTTGGGCCACGTCAACCGTGGCATGTTCGACGCCATCGAACGCGCCACCGAGAAGGGCGTCCACCAATACATGACCGTGCAGACCATCTGGGGCTATGCCCACATGTTCGTCTACGACACCGGCCGCGACCTGATGAACCGTGGCATCATCCCCGCGCAGAACATGCTTGCCGAGACCGCCTACATCAAGCTCGGCTGGGCCTTGGGCCAAACCCACGACCGCGAGGAGGTGAAGAACATCATGCTCACCCCCGTCAACAGCGAAATCACCCCGCGCGAGCCTTACAACGGCTACTTGGTCTACCAAGGCGGCGTGCCCGAGGTGGAGGATTTCGTTAGGAGGGTGCATAAGTGATTTGAGGCATTTGCCAGAAATCTCGAAAGTGAGGAAATCTCGATTTTTCGGTGGATTTCCTCACTTTCAAAATTTTGTGATTACATATAAATCATTGTGTATCAAATATCTATATAACAACCAATATTACACATCTTTAAACAAGTCTTCCATTGTCACTTGATTTTGAATGTCGTCGGAATAGCCGCCTTGGGCCGAGTAGTAGTTGGTAATCAAGGTGGTTTGCATGAAGTCTTGAAGTGTGATTTTCTGGTTTCTTTCATTGAAACATCAAATAATTTACAAAGGTTTACCATGGTATCGTAGAAAATACCTAATTTTGCACAAAATAAAGCTCGCTATGGCAGTATTGACAATGTTCTATGGAGTGATCATCTCCATGTATTATTATGACAATAGGCAACACCATTTCCCGCACGTTCATGTCAAATGTCAGGATAAGGAAGCCGTGGTAAGAATCCCAGAAGGAGAAATCATCGAGGGAGGGTTGCCCGCAGGAAAATACAAGCTGGTTCAAGCTTGGATTGAAATCCACAAAGATGAACTGATGGCCAACTGGGATTTGGCCTCGAATGGTACAAATGTTTTCCAAATAGAACCTCTAAAATAAACGACAATGAATCCCCGGGTAGTATCAGCAAAAGCAGAGAACAACCATATTTTGCTATTGGAGTTCACCAATGGCGAAAAAAAGCGCTTTGACGTGTCGCCTTACATAGGGAAGGGGATATTTGAGCCACTTGCCGACGAGATGTTTTTCCGCGAAGTCAGCGTGTTTTTAGGCAGCATCCAATGGCCAAACGGAGCCGACCTTTGCCCTGATACATTATATTTGGATTCGATTAAAGCCTGATATATGCTCTTCAACTCCATCCAGTTCGCCATTTTCCTGCCGATAGTGTTCCTGCTCTATTGGTTCGTCTTCGATAGGTTTATTAGCAAGTCGAAGTGGCAGTTGCGTTTGCAGAACGCCTTCGTGGTGGTGGCCAGCTATGTTTTTTACGGCTGGTGGGACTGGCGTTTCCTGCTCCTCATCGCCTTCACCTCGTTCTGCTCGTGGGGCAGCGGAATGTTGATGCAAAGGGTTGAAAGCCAGTCCGTTGCAAACTCTGCGGGGGGGGGTAAAGATGCTGATTATCAATTAGTTAGAAAGAAACAAAAATGGATAACCACAGCCAACATCGTCCTCAACCTGCTGATATTGGCCGTTTTCAAGTACTACGACTTCTTCGTCACCGAGTTCGCGCAATTGTTCCACATCTCCTCGGACGGGCTGTTGCTGAAGGTGATACTTCCTGTTGGCATCTCGTTCTACACCTTCCAAGCCCTCAGTTACAGCATCGACGTGTATCGTGGCAAGATTGAGCCTACGAAAGACATCATCGCCTTCTTCGCCTTCATCTCGTTCTTCCCGCAGCTGGTGGCCGGACCCATCGAAAGGGCGACCAACCTCTTGCCGCAGTTCCTCAAGAAGCGCGAGTTCGACTACGACACCGCCGTCGACGGGATGCGGCAGATATTGTGGGGTCTGTTCAAGAAGATCGTGGTGGCCGACAACTGCGCGGTGTATGTGGACCGGGTGTTTTCGACCTATACGGAGCAAAGCGGAAGCACGTTGCTCCTCGCCGCCATCTTCTTCACCTTCCAGATCTACGGCGACTTCTCGGGCTACAGCGACATCGCCATCGGCACGGCCAAACTCTTTGGAATAAAGCTGATGCGCAACTTCAACGTGCCGTATTTCAGCCGCGACATCGCCGAGTTCTGGCGCAGGTGGCACATTAGTTTAACGACTTGGTTCCGCGACTATGTGTATATCCCTTTGGGCGGTAGCCGTGTATCAAAGCCGAAGGTGGTGCGCAACACGTTCATCATCTTCCTGCTCAGCGGCTTTTGGCACGGCGCCAACTGGACGTTCATCGCGTGGGGCGCGTACCATGCCGTTCTTTTCTTGCCACTCATTTTGACGGGCAAGAACCGCAAATACACCAACCAAGTGGCGGAAGGCCGCCTGCTGCCGACATGGAAAGAGGCCGGTCAGATGCTACTGACGTTCTTCTTGGCGGTGATGGGGTGGATTATTTTCCGCTCTTCGGGGATGCCGAGTTGCCTCAACTATTTCCGCGGAATGCTTCAATTCGGCACTTTACGGGCGAGTTACCGTTTCTTCACTTGGCCTGAAATGTGGCCTACGAACTTGTTCGTCATTGTCATGTTGGTTGTGGAATGGCTGCAAAGGGGGAAGGAGCATGGGATGGAAATAAGAAATATGATAAAAAACAAATGGATACGTTTGTGCCTTTATTATGTGTTGATTTTTAGCATATTGATGTTTATTGGTGAAGAACAAATGTTTATCTATTTCCAATTTTGATTGCAAATGAAAAGGTTTATTGTCAAAACGTTGTTATTCTTGTTGCCGCTGTTTATTTTGTTGATCCTTGTGGAATTTGGCATTAGGAGTATCCCCAATGACTATTCGTATAAGAATAATTGGCTGGAAGAACATGCAAACGAAGTCAAAGTCCTAACCTTTGGGTCTTCACATGGGTATTATGGCATTAATCCTCATGCTTTTTCTGAACTTACTTTTAATGCGGCTCATGTTTCACAAAATCTGAACTACGACAAATTTATTTTTTCCAAATTCATAGATAAGGCAGATTCCTTACGTTGCGTCGTGTTGCCAGTATCGTATTTTAGCCTTAATGGTAAAGTTCTTATAGGAGGGACGGAGGCTTGGCGTAATAAAAAATATATGCTTTATTATGACTGTCCTTATAGACGGCATTCATTTATGAACTGGGAAATTTATAATGGAAAATTGCTGGCGAATTGTAGAAAAGTATGTAAATATGCTTTGTGTGACAAAAATGATGTTAATGTGGATTCTTTGGGCTGGTGTGCAAAGGATGAGGTGGAATGGGTGGATGATAGTCAGGCAGCCGTAAAACGTCACACCGCTTCAGATATTGATTATGAAAAAGTTAGACTTTCCGTGGAGAGAGTCAGGTTTATAATAGAAGAATGCCGCTCAAGAAACATAAATGTTGTTATGGTGACACTGCCCGCTTTTGAGACATATCGTGAGAAATTAAATGAAAGACAGCTGTCAATAGTGGTGGATAGCTGCAACAAACTTTCGTTAGAATATGATAATGTGGCGTATCTTGATCTTTTGGCAGACGATAGGTTTGAAAGAACGGATTTCTTCAATTCAGACCATTTATGTAAAACAGGCGCCACCAAAGTGTCTGTAATACTGCAACAAGCTATTGATTCACTTGACCGTTTGGGTAACCGAAACTGAGTACCTCCCCTTTTTTTTGATAGATTTCCTCACTTTCCAACAATCTCCATCGAATTTATAACTCGCCCATTTTTGCAAATTTGAACAAAATGGGCGAATTATAATTTTATATTTCGCCTATTTCAATAAAAATTGTACCTTTGCGGCGAATAAGCCGCAAATTATGCGGATAATTAACCGCAAAACTTGCGGGCTATGGAAAATGTTTTGTACTTTTGCCGCCAAAACGAGATGCAATATGACAAAATACATCCATCAAAGCGAGCAATGGCCGCATTTCACTTGGGACAGAGCGATTGTTTCGGACCGGTTGGCCAAGGTCAACAAGGCATCGGGATTCCTGATGGGAAGGCTGAGTGCCATCGGCTTCGACGCCCGACTGTCTGCCGACTCCGAAATAGTTTCCAACGACGTGTTGGCCTCCTCCGAGATCGAAGGCATCCTGCTGAATCCCAAACAAGTACGGTCGTCTGTGGCTAAGCAATTAGGGCTGCCTGAACCCTACGACGAGGTTTCAAGCCACTACATCGACGGCATAGTACTAATGATGCTTGACGCCTCCAAGAACCATCAGCAACCGTTGACGCACGACAGACTGTTCGGTTGGCACAATTGCCTGTTTCCCAGCGGAATGAGCGGCTATTCACGAATCGAAGTGGCGAAGTATCGGACGGGAGAGATGAAGGTCGTTTCGGGTGCCTTCGGGCATGAGAAAGTGCATTATGAGGCCGTCCCCGCGTCGCGTGTGACCGAGGAAATGAACCTGTTTTTGGATTGGTTCAACGACACAAGTTCGGAAGCAACCTATCTGAAGTCTGCCATCGCCCACTTCTGGTTCGTCTGCATCCACCCTTTCGACGACGGAAACGGGCGCATCGGGCGGGCCATTGCCGACATGGCACTCTCGCGGGCCGACAATTCCTCGATGCGGTTTTTCAGCATGTCGCGACAAATCAGCAAAGAGAAAAAATCGTATTATGATGTGTTGGAAAGGGTTAGTTGTCAGGAAGACACGAATATAACCGATTGGATGGTGTGGTATCTCGAATGCATGACAAGAGCGATTGCCGCCTCTGACGACATACTTTCGCGAATCCTACAGAAAGCCGCTTTTTGGCAAACGCACGCCAAAGTTTCGTTTTCAGAGCGCCAAAACAAGGTGATTAACCTCTATTTGGACGGCTACATCGGCAAATTGACCGTGAAGAACTGGGCGAAACTCAGCAAAGTATCGTCCGACACGGCGGAGCGTGACATCAAAGACCTTGTCGGCAAGGGTGTTATCGAGCCTCAGAAAGGTCGCGTCAGGGATGTGTCTTACGGCATCCGCTGCGACGAAAACACGCTCTGGATTCCCGGACCGAAGGAAGGCGATTCTGAAGGATAATGTGGGATTTGTCCTTTTTTGCGGTGAATAAGCCGCAAATTCTGCGGGTAATCTGCCGAAAATGTGACGAGGGGTCAATTAGAAAGTGAGGAAATCTCTGTTTTTTTGATGGATTTCCTCACTTTCCAATTTTTTATTGCAACGATTTCATTCTTCCACCAGCTCGTAGTTTGTGCTGCGTCCGCCTTCCTCGGTGCGGCGGAGGATGCCTTTCTCGACAAGGTCTTGTATGTCGCGCAAGGCGGTGGCCGTTGAGGTCTTGGTCATCTTGGCCCATTTGCCGGTGTTGAGCTTGCCCTCGAAGCTGTCCCAAAGGCGGTTGATGACTTTGACCTGCCTCTCGTTGAGGGCGACATTACGCTTTTCCTGCCAAAATATGGATTTCCTTATCACCCGTTGTGTCTTCTCAACGGCGGTGTCGATGGCACTCTCCAAGGTTTGCAAAAACCATAAAAGCCATCGGGTGATGTCCAGGCCGTGTTTGCCCATGTATTCCAACGTGTCGTAGTAGTTCTTCCTGTCGCGCAAGATGGCTGCCGACATGCTGTAGAACCGTTGCGGCGAGCCGTCGGCACGCGCCAAGAGCATGTCGGTGAGGGTGCGCGTCAGGCGTCCGTTGCCGTCGTCGAAAGGATGGATGTTGACAAACCAAAGGTGCGCTATGGCGGCTTTCAGCACCGGGTCGATGGCAGGCTCGCTGTTGAACCACTCCAAGAACAGCTGCATCTGTCGAGGCACGTCTTCCGATGGCGGAGCCTCGTAATGAACCTTTTCTTTTCCCAAAGCCCCGCTCACCACCTGCATCGGTTCCGAACCTTGTCGCCAAGCCGCCACGGTGATGGGGAAGGCGCCGCTTTGCCCGTAGGGAAAGAGTGCCGCGTGCCAACCAAACAGCCGTTGCTCGGTCAAAGGATCGTTGGCATGTTGCACGGCATCAACCATCACCTGAACCACGCCTTCGACATAATGGCTTGGAACGGGCAGGCCGGCTATTTCAATCCCGAGGTGCCATGCCACGGAAGAGCGCACATGGTCGGGGTTGAGAAGCAGACCCTCTATCTCATTGTTCCGCAATACGTCTTCGGTCATCACTTCAAGCGACGAGGCGTTTTGCGTGTCGAAGCCCAAGCCGTTCATCAAGCCCAACAACCGGCCTTGTTTTTCGCGCACTCGTGCCAACGGGCCAATGACGCTGTCGTTGTTCCAGCAAAAGTGTGGCCATTCCTCATATTGCCATATCCAATAAGGTGTCTGCATAAGATGTCATATTTTGCAATGAATATTCCCGTTTTTCGCCGCAAAGATACGAAAAGAAAACAAAATACAAGGAAATGAAGCGAAAAAAATCATTATTCACATCAAAAAATGATTTGAATAATCACAGTAATCGCTGCATTCTTTTCGGGAAAAACATGCCGTTTCATTGGAAAATGTCGTATTTTTGCACCGTGATATTCATCCGTATGCGAAACCTTGGCTTGATAGTATGGCTTTTTCTGCTGCTGCCCATGAGCGGCTGCACAAGCCATTCATATTCAAGCGATAGCGTAGAGGCGAAAACGTCAACTTCTGTCTTGTTTGACAAGGTGGAGTCCAATCTGGTGAATCTTTATTCGGCGGCTTCGGCCAACCGCAACGCGCTCCAAGAGGAGGCCAACGTTTGCGCCCCGCTGAGCAGCGTGCGCATCATGAACAACCGCAGCCGCACGACGAGCCACAACGTCACCATCAGGCACACGCTGCTGCTGACGCACCGGCCAGCGGTGTCGAACCTTATCCATCATCCTGTCACCCAATTAATTGCGTTCCCGAAGGAATACCACATTTTCCGGCTGAGACGCATCCTCGTTTAGCGGTTTCCGTTTATTTTGTTTTCCCCATTAGAGACGCAATGCATTACGTCTCACATCGGTTATTCAATTCGTTGAGACGCAAATCATAGCGTCGTATCAACAATTAAACAATTAAACAATTAAACAATCAACAATTCAACAATGAAAACAATGGAAACAACAAACAAAACACAAAACCTTTCAAAATACGAACTTCCCGAATTGGGACAAAAAGGCCTCTTCCGCCGCTGCTTCTACAAACCCACGCAATCGCCGGTAAGCAAGAAGGAATATTTCTATGCCGCCGACGACTTCACCGCCTTGTCGTCGGCGTTGGCGCATAGCCGCTTCGACCAAATGCAGAAACTGCACCGACAGTCGGACGGCAACGTAAAACTCGTCGTCCTCCGCTCAAAGGACGGCAAGTTTGCTGCGGCACAAGTATTTCGTTACCAGCCTTTTGAGTTCTTCCCCGAGTCGGAAATCACGGTAATCAAGGAGGACGAAATCGCGGCGTTCAACGAGGCGTTGGGAAAATAATGGCCTTATTTTAACAAGGTGCAACAATTCCGTTGGAAACATCGGAAATTGTTGTACCTTTGCCGCGTGAATCCATTAAACGTTTAATTTATTCGAATAAATATGCAACCATCTCACATTGAGCACATTGGAATCGCCGTCACGAGCTTGGACGAGTCCATTCCGTTCTTTGAAAAGCTGCTTGGCACCCAGTGCTATGCCATTGAAGAAGTAGCCGACCAAAAGGTGAAGACCGCTTTCTTGCGTTGCGGCCAGACCAAAATTGAGCTTTTGGAGCCGACCAGCCCCGAGAGCACCATCGCCGCCTTCATCGAGAAGAACAACGGTCGCGGCGGAATGCACCACATCGCCTTTGCCGTGGAGAACCTCGAAGGCCATTTGGAGGAAGCCAAGGAATTGGGCATCCGCCTCATCGACCAAGCCCCCCGCCCCGGTGCTGAAGGCCTGAGCATCGCCTTCCTGCATCCGAAATCGACCTTCGGTGTGCTGACTGAACTTTGCGAAAATAAGAACAAATAAATCCTATACCATGTTAATAGAACAGAAAATCCAGGAATTGCTGGAGAAGCGCAACGAAGCCCGTCTCGGCGGTGGCCAGAAGCGCATCGACTCCCAGCACGCCAAAGGCAAGATGACGGCCCGCGAGCGCATCGCCATCCTGCTCGACGAAGGCAGCTTCGAAGAGACTGACATGTTCGTGACCCATCGCACCGTCGATTTCGGTCTCGACAAGCAACAGTTCCTCGGCGACGGCGTCGTCACCGGTCACGGCACCATCGACGGCCGCGTCGTCTATGTCTATGCCCAAGACTTCACCGTGTTTGGCGGTGCCTTGAGCGAGACCATGTCGCTGAAAATCTGCAAGGTGATGGACCAAGCCATGAAGGTCGGGGCTCCCATCATCGGCATCTGCGACTCGGGCGGCGCCCGCATCCAAGAGGGCTCGCGCTCCCTTGCCGGCTATGCCGAAATCTTCCAGCGCAACATCAACGCTTCGGGCGTCGTGCCGCAAATCTCGGCCATCTTCGGCCCCTGCGCCGGCGGCGCCGTGTATTCGCCCGCACTCACCGACTTCATCATCATGACCGAGGCCAACAGTTACATGTTCCTCACGGGTCCGAAGGTGGTGAAGACCGTCATCGGCGAGGACGTATCGACCGACGACCTCGGCGGTGCCCGCATCCACTCGTCGAAGTCGGGTGTGGCGCATTTCGCCGTCGAGAATGAAGAGGAAGGCCTCGGACTCATCCGCCGCCTCATCTCCTTCATCCCGCAAAACAACATGGAGAACGCGCCTTTGGTGGAGTGCAACGACCCCATCGACCGCCTCGACGACGCGCTCAACCAGATCATCCCCGACAACCCGAACAAGCCGTACAACGTGATGGACATCATCACGGCCATCGTCGACAACGGCGACTTCCTCGAAATCCACAAGAACTACGCCAAGAACATCATCGTCGGCTTTGCCCGTTTCGATGGCATGTCGGTGGGCATCGTGGCCAACAACCCGGCCTTCTTCGCCGGTGTGCTCGACTGCGACGCTTCGCGCAAGGGCGCCCGTTTCGTGCGCTTCTGCGACGCCTTCAACATCCCGATCGTGACTTTGGTCGATGTCCCCGGCTTCCTGCCTGGCACGGGTCAGGAGTACGCGGGTATCATCGTCCACGGCGCCAAGTTGCTCTATGCCTACGGCGAATCGACCGTGCCGAAGGTGACCGTCACGCTGCGTAAGTCCTACGGTGGCTCGCACCTCGTCATGGGCTGCAAGCAGCTGCGCAACGACGTTAACTACGCTTGGCCGAGTGCCGAAATCGCCGTCATGGGTGCCAGCGGTGCCGTCGAAATCCTCGATGGAAAGAAGATCGCCGAAATCGAGAGCCCCGAAGAACGCGCTGAGTTTGTGGCCAAGAAGGTGGATGAATACACCAAGAAGTTCGCCAACCCGTATGCCGCCGCCCAGTTCGGCTACATCGACGACGTCATCGAGCCGCGCAACACCCGTTTCCGCGTCATCCGTGCCTTGCGCACGCTTGAGACGAAGCGCCTTGCCAATCCCGAGAAGAAACATTCGAACATCCCGCTGTAACCGTAAATCTGCAAGACAATGAGCTTTTTGTTGAACATAACATTATTGGCGGCTCACGAAGATTGGGTCTACACCAAAGGTTGGATTGTCACCATTGCGGGATTCCTCATCGTCATCATCGCCCTCTTCATCCTTTCGATGATCTTCCGTGGCGTGGCTGCTTATTTCACGAAGCAAGACGCGAAGAAGTTGGCCGTTGACAGTTCCAAGTTGGCAGTTGATCAGAAAAAACTGACAACTGCAAACTCCCAACTGACAACTGCGAAAGGCGAAATTCCTGCCGACGTGGTTACTGCCATCGGATTGGCCTTGTATCTTGCCAAGAACCAACACGACGAGGAGAGCAACGTCATCACCATCGAGCGTCATCAGACCTCGTGGAACGACAAAAATTACGGAGTTAGACACTGGAAACGTTAAATCGAACAACAATGAAAAAATTCAAATTCACCATTAGTGGGAAACCATACGAAGTTGAAGTCCAGAACATTGAGGGCAATATGGCCACTGTCAATGTGAATGGCACTGAATATCAAGTGGAGATGGAAGAGCAAGCCGCTCCGGTGGTGGCTCCCGTGGCCCGTCCGGCTGCCAAGCCCGCCGCGACGCCGAC
>FLNV01000210.1_pt1 | contig 34493 bp, 34 predicted proteins | sample 1140351 | NCBI WGS metagenome assembly FLNV01 (sample SAMEA3878207, study PRJEB12797) | bioreactor metagenome | biome: Moose rumen | place: Sweden | collected 2011-10
GAGAATCTAGAATATCTATAATATATAGAACATCTATAAAAAACTCCCCCATGAGCGACGGAAACTTCAACCGTGCACTGCTGCCCAAGAACGAACTCTCGGCAGGGCTGAGAGCCGGAAAGGCACAGATGCGCGCAAAGGCTGAGCAAGCATTCAAGGACATCCTGGACACCTATTTCCCGGACATCACAGACGAGCAGAAGTCGGCCGCACTATCCGATTTCAAGCAACGCCTGAGATAGGATGACCCAGACAGGCTGAAACGCCCCAGACAGGCTGAAGTCAAGGCTTTCATAATCAAAAAACTGCATTATCATTTGAATTAATTTTCAAATGTTAATTAATATTCGTAACTTTGCAGTCCGATTACATGCAACCAGCTACATGAACAAAAACGACATCACGAAAATCGTGCTCACAGGCGGGCCCTGTGCCGGCAAGACCACGGCGCTCGTGCGCATCATCGAGCACTTCACAGGTCTTGGCTATCAGGTGTTCACGCTCCCTGAAATACCAACCATCTGCATCCAGGCAGGAGTGAACTACCTGACCGACGACCGGCAGTACCACTACGAGGCTGAGAAGGCCACACTGCTGATGCAGATGCACATTGAGGACCGCTTCATGGACATCGCCAGGAAATGCGGAAAGCCCTCCATCGTCGTCTGCGACCGCGGCACCATGGACATCTCCACCTACTTGCCCGAGGAGACATGGCAGGCGCTGATGAACGACATCGGCACCAACACCATCCAACTGCGCGACTCACGCTACGACGCAGTCCTCCATCTGGTCAGCGCAGCCAACGGGGCCGAAGAGTTCTACACCACTGCCACCAACGCCGCACGCAGCGAGGACGTGAAGACAGCCCGCATGCTCGACATCAAGCTCATATCCGCATGGAACGGGCATCCACATCTCAGAATCATAGACAACAGCCGTGACTTCGAGAACAAAATCAAAGCCGTCATCAAAGAGATTTCAGTCGTGATGGGCCTGCCGGCACTCAACGAAGTGCAGCGCTATTTCCTCGTCGACGTGACGGGAGAGCTGCCAGAGACCACCGACAGCGAAATCACCCAGACCTACCTCAAGTCGGATCCAGGCTCCACCGTGAGACTCAGAAAGCGGGGATGGGACGGAAGCTACGTCTACACTCTGCGCACTAAGACCCAGGTGTCGGACGATGAATGTATCGAGACCGAACGTAAAATATCCCCATATCAGTATGTCACCATGCTGCAGCAAGCAGACACAAGCCGGCAGACCATACAGAAGCTGCGCAAGACATTCGTGTGGGAGAAGCAGTATTTCGAGCTCGACACCTTCCTTGAGCGCGACGACAACCTCAACATTCTGGAAATCGCAGGAACCAAAGACGGGAATGAAATCCATTTTCCACCCTTCATCAAGGTCATCAAGGAAGTGACAGGCGACCCGGACTATTTCAACGCCACGATTGCAAAAATCAACTGAGAGAAGGCAAGAAGACAAGAAGACGAGAAGACAAGAAGGCGAGAAGGCAAGAAGACAAGAAGGCGAGAAGACAAGAAGACGAGAAGACGAGAAGGCAAGAAGACGAGAAGACGAGAAGGCAAGAAGGCAAGAAGATAGTCTGCAGTTCGGATAATTACTACCAGCAGGAAAGCGAATCGATTTATTATTTCAACTTCACAAAACATTAAACTTTCAACTATAATTTAACAATGAATTTTGTAAAAGAACTAGAATGGCGTGGAATGATCCACCAGATGATGCCGGGCACAGAGGAGCTCCTGGAGAAGGAGAAGAACGTGTCGGCATACTTAGGCATTGACCCGACCGCCGACTCACTCCATATCGGACACCTGTGCGGCGTGATGATGCTCCGCCACTACCAGCGGTGCGGCGGCAAGCCATACGCACTCATCGGAGGTGCCACCGGCATGATTGGCGACCCGTCGGGAAAAAGTCAGGAGCGCAACCTGCTCGACGAGGCAACGCTGGCACACAACGTGAAATGCATCAAGGCACAGCTCAGCAAGTTCCTCGATTTCGAGAGCGACGCGCCCAACAAAGCTGAGCTTGTCAACAACTACGACTGGATGAAGGACTTCACCTTCCTGGCCTTCGCGCGCGACGTGGGCAAGCACATCACCGTGAACTACATGATGGCGAAGGAGTCCGTGCAGAAGCGTCTGAACGGCGAGGCACGCGACGGACTCTCATTCACTGAGTTCACCTACCAGCTGCTGCAGGCCTACGACTTCTACTACCTGAGCGAGCACAACAACTGCCGTCTGCAGCTCGGAGGCGCCGACCAGTGGGGCAACATCACTACTGGTTCTGAGCTGATACGCCGTATGTCGGGCAAGGAATGTTTCGCACTGACCTGTCCGCTCGTCACCAAGAGCGACGGACGCAAGTTCGGAAAGACTGAGAAAGGCAACATCTGGCTCGACCGTACCCGCACATCTCCATATATCTTCTACCAGTTTTGGCTCAACACGGCCGACGAAGACGCCAAGCGTTACATCAAGATCTTCACTTCACTGCCTAAGGAGGAAATCGACGCACTCATCGCAGAGCACGACCAGGACCCGGGCCGCCGCGTGCTGCAGAAACGTCTGGCCCAGGAAGTGACCATCATGGTTCACTCCCAGGAAGACTACGAGATGGCATTGGAGGCATCCAACGTGCTCTTCGGAAAATCCACGAAAGAGTCGCTGCTGAAATTCGACGAGCAGACACTGCTCGACATCTTCGACGGAGTGCCACACTTTGAAGTGGACAAGAGCCTTTTCGAGAACGGTGTGAAAGCCATCGACCTCGTGACAGAGAGCACAACGGTGTTCCCATCGAAAGGCGAGATGCGCAAGATGACCCAGGGTGGTGGCGTGAGCATCAACAAGGAGAAGATCTCTGACCCGAACCTCACGCTCACAACCGATGACCTGCTCGACGGCAAATACCTGCTCGTTCAGCAAGGCAAGAAAAAATACTTCCTGATTATCGCGAAATAATCACTGGCTCAAAGAGACTGACACAACAACGATATGAAAGCAAGCCGCCAAATCACAGGCGGCTTGCTTTTTTGTGGCATAAATTGTCGCTATATGTCACTATTACAAAAAAGAATGGGTCTGATTTAAAGCATTCATATTCCACCATCTGCAATCCAGATATGCTGTGGATTGTCCTTGCGGACTGATATATGCATGTTTTCCTGGCTGCCGTCAGGGTTGGTGAGCACATAGAACACATAAACTCCGGCATAATCATCCGACTTTCTCGCCTTGAAATCAGTAGTTCTACACCCCTTGAATTTTCGGTGTATCTCTGCGAACAACACTTTGTAATAGCACAGGGCCTCCTGCGCTGTCTCCATCTGTCCCGATATGAATGCATTGACTATTCGCTGTGCAGCCTCTTCTGGCGTTTCCTGTTGCAAACGGGCTAACCGGTCCACATCCCGCGCATTCACATCTCCCTTATTCCACTGGCTTTCGGGCACGTCAGGCAATTTCGTCACCTCTTCCATGCTAAGCTGCACGTTGTAAGATACGTGGGCCATATCCACAAGCAACGTCTGACGGCCATCGTCCACAACCCACAGTTTCAACGACCTCAATAAATGATCATCTTTAGAGAATACGTTCTCAATTACCACATCACAGTCGTCCATCTTGCCAGTGCGAAGCAACTGACGGAGGTCACCGTTCTTTTTCTTTCCCTCAAAACGAAGTGTCACTGTCGAGTCCGACTCTATTCTCGTCACTTTGTTCGCATCCGAAAATTCCACTGCCGACTTTTGCATCGAAAGCAGACGGTCGGGAAACAGGAGATTTTTAAAATCTTCCAGGAAATTTGACTCAGCAGTTCCCTTCAGATACAAGATACCAGGAATCCACATATACTGGTTGCATCCATCAAACACCACCACTCGGCCACCAGATTTCTCAACTCGATAACACATGGAGCCGTCTTGCCGCAGCAGAAGCACATCCATCGTCAGAAAATCAGCCTTCGGGTTGTAAAACCGAAAGTTCTCATTAGGTGTTGTCCGCACATCCACCTTCATACGGCAATCAATGGCTTCGCGTATACAGCTGATGGACTGTTCAAAGAAAAGCAAATCATTGGTCTCTGCCTTTGCCGGAGAGGAAAATAAAAGAGCGGAAAGAAGTCCTACTGCCAGTATCACCGAAGCAGCCGCGGCAATGGTTTTCCAAAAGGCTGTTCGTTTCTTCATCCCATTAGTTTTCACGAATTGGGCAGAATCGTTTCTTCCTGCAGGCTGAAGCGATTCAAAGGCGGCTTTAATGTTTTCATAATAAGCCTTACAGTCCGGGCAGCTGTCAATATGATTCTGACATTCTGCCATGACGTGGGAATCTATGGTTGTGTCAAACAAATCAGCCACCTTGTTTTTAAATTCTTTACAGTTCATAATTCAACACATTTAAAGGGTAATTCATTATTTCATAGCCTGACGGATTTTCTCCAAGCCATAGAGAAACCGGGACTTCACTGTGGACAGCGGAAGCGAAAGGATTGCAGCGACTTCAGCAAAACTATTGTTGCCATAGATTCTCAGCCGGATTACTTCCGCCTGTTCCTTTGGTATAGCAGCAAGCAACTGAGTGATTCGGGTAATATCCGCCTCATTGTCCTCGTCTGGTATATCAGCAACATCAAAATGTTCATCAAAATGTAAGGTCGCCTGCCTCTCTGCCGAACGGAGACGGTCGGCGCATAGATTCGACAATGTTCGAAACGCATAGTGTTTCCAGTTTTTCACATCCCCACTTCCGTCTTCTGAATATCTGCTGTAAAGTTTCAGATAGAGATCCTGCACAACATCTTTTGCATCATCAGCATCGCCCAGCCGATAGCAGGCATATCTCATTAGCGAGGAGCGGTTCTCATGTATCAATTCTGTAATCTTGTTCATTGTATTAATTCAAACAAAGATATATTCATGATTAAATAGCATATATTGTAAAGACGGAAAATTGTAGAAAAAGATTTTAAAAAAAGAATAATTTTCACAAGTGCGCAAGAAAAAATCTGAAAATTTGAAGTAGTACTTCAGATTTTACAAGAATATTTGGAGTAGCACTTCAGATTTTCAGTCGTGCAAGTCAAAAAAAGCAAAAGCCGCTGAATCGATTCAGCGGCTTTTGCTTTTACATTCTATATGATGTTGTACAAATCTGCGAGTCGAGAATTACATCATTCCGCCCATGCCCGGAGCGCCCATCGGCATCTCAGGCTTGTCCTCCTTGGCATCGACTACGACGCACTCAGTAGTGAGGAACATACCAGCGATGGAAGCGGCGTTCTCAAGAGCCACACGAGCCACCTTGGCAGGGTCGATGATACCGCTTGCATGAAGGTTCTCGTAAACGTCCTTGCGGGCGTTGTAGCCGAAGTCACCCTTGCCCTCGCGTACCTTCTGAACCACTACAGAACCTTCCAGACCTGCGTTCTCCACAATCTGACGGAGCGGCTCCTCGATGGCGCGCTTGATGATCTTCACACCTGTGGTCTCGTCAGCGTTGTCGCCCTCAAGGCCTTCCAGGCTTGAGATGGCACGGATGTAAGCCACACCACCACCAGGAACGATACCCTCTTCGATGGCAGCACGTGTAGCGCAGAGTGCGTCGTCCACACGGTCCTTCTTCTCCTTCATCTCAACCTCGCTGGCAGCACCCACATAAAGCACGGCTACGCCACCAGAGAGCTTGGCAAGACGCTCCTGAAGCTTCTCCTTGTCGTAAGAAGAAGTGGTGTTTGCCATCTCGTTCTTAATCTGGTTCACGCGATCCTGGATAAGCTGCTTCTCGCCCTTACCACCAACGATCGTGGTGTTGTCCTTCGAGATAGTCACCTTCTCAGCGCTACCCAGCATCTCTACAGTAGCCTGCTCCAGTTTGAGACCCTTCTCCTCGCTGATGACCACACCGCCAGTCAGAACGGCGATATCCTCGAGCATAGCCTTACGACGGTCGCCAAAGCCAGGAGCCTTCACAGCACAGATCTTCAACTGGCTGCGCAGACGGTTCACCACGAGTGTGGTCAGTGCCTCAGAGTCGATGTCCTCAGCGATGACGAGGAGCGGACGTCCGGTCTGAACGGCAGGCTCCAGAATCGGGAGGAACTCCTTCAGGTTGCTGATCTTCTTGTCGTAGATAAGGATAAGCGGTGAGTCCATCACGCACTCCATCTTCTCTGTGTCCGTAACGAAGTAAGGAGAGAGGTAACCACGGTCGAACTGCATACCCTCAACCACACCGATTGTAGTTTCACGGCCCTTAGCCTCTTCGATGGTGATCACACCATCCTTAGAAACCTTACGCATCGCGTCGGCGATGAGCTTACCGATCTCCTGGTCGTTGTTTGCGCTGACGGTAGCCACCTGCTCGATCTTGTCGTAGTTGTCGCCTACCATCTCGCTCTGCTCCTTGATGCTTTCCACCACCTTGGCCACTGCCTTGTCGATACCGCGCTTGAGGTCCATAGGGTTGGCGCCGGCAGCCACGTTCTTCAGTCCTGTAGCCACGATGCTCTGAGCGAGAACGGTTGCGGTGGTCGTACCGTCACCAGCGTCGTCGCCTGTCTTGCTTGCCACGCTCTTCACCAGCTGTGCACCGGTGTTCTGGAATGCGTCAGCCAACTCGATTTCCTTAGCCACTGTCACACCGTCCTTCGTGATGTGAGGAGCACCGAATTTCTTCTCAAGGATTACGTTACGTCCCTTAGGGCCGAGCGTCACTTTCACTGCGTTGGCGAGCTGGTCGACACCCTGCTTCAAAAGCTCGCGAGCCTCTATATTGAATTTCAAATCTTTTGCCATGATTTCTTAAATTTTAAGTGTTTCTGTTTTTTTTCGTTTACCTCATAAAAAAATTATCCGAGCACGGCCAAAACGTCGCTCTGGCGCATAATCAGATATTTCACGCCCTGGTATTCCAGCTCCGTGCCGGCATACTTACCGTAGAGCACCTGGTCGCCCACTTTCAGAGCCATTTCCTCGTCTTTCGTACCGTTACCTACGGCAACAATCTCACCCTGAAGGGGTTTCTCTTTAGCGGTGTCAGGGATGATGATACCGCCGATGGTCTTTTCTTCTGCCGGAGCAGGAAGAATCAGAACTCTGTCTGCTAATGGTTTAATGTTCATAATCGTAATGTTTTTATTTGATTTGTTGATTTTTTCCGAAAACCAAAGACGCAAAAAAAATGCCACCGATGTCATGTATGACATTTTGTCGGTGGCACTGACAGAATTGATTCTTTGGCAAAGTCTGAACAGGCATCAGCCTAAAAGGCGCATACCCAGCCAAACTTCCTGACAAGTTCTTTCAGAAGATTATGGTCCCGAACCGGTATCGTAACCGAAACGGTTTCTTTCTCATTACTGCGCTCAGCAATATGAGCCGTATCAAGGTCGAACTGAGCTTGAAGATTCAACCAAATATCAGCCGGTATGCCAAGTGCTTTCTCCAAAGCGGCAGCCATATTGACTGAGACACCTCGCTTGCCGTTTATGGTTTCGCTCAGCACGGAAGGTTTGATGCCCGTCAGATCGGACAGTTGCTTTTGAGTCATGTCACGTTCTTTCAGTTCATCCCGTATCATTTCTCCAGGATGGGTCGCAACAAATGGAGTCAAAGTTTTATCACTCATAATGTTTAGATATTTCAAAAATCAAGGCGTTTACGATAATTCCTGCCTCATCTGGGGAACTTCGGAACAACAAACGATAGTGGTCGTTTATCCAAACCACATCCACACCATTTAAGTCTCCCTTCTTTTTCTCATAATGAAGAGACTTGATAAGAAACAGATCTTCTATGCGCCGGGCTGCTCTTAAGAAATTCACTACTTTCACATAGCGCTTTACGATATCCTTTGAGAGTCGGTTGTATCTGTGGTCTTTGGTTGCACCAAACTCGTAAAGTTCAGCTAAAGACGAATTTTCAAACTCAACATTCATTGTTTATAATACAATTCACACCGCAAAGATAATCATTTTATTTGAAAAAATTAGCAATTTTGCGAAATTTTCACTATTTTACAAAAATATTGTTTGATAAGAGAGACTGTTGGAGGAATGTAATTATTCTTGTTTATGATAGTTGGATTCTTTTACTGGTCGTGTGTTTTGAAAATATCAAATTATTTCGAATTAACAAACAATGCTCTGCCACTTGAAAAGTCTTTCAGCAATACACTTTCTTTTCTAAAAGAAGGATAAAAGAAGCCAGTGGCAGATATGTTTCAGCAGGGTTCTTCCAAAACAGCAACGAATCGGGCATGCCACAAATATATTATTTTTGGCGGAATACCATCATTTTTTACCCCAAACCGCCAAATATGGTATATATTTTTGGCGGTTTGACATAAAATTCGTACCTTTACAGCCAAAAATAAGAATTATTATGGAAATTATTGGAAGAAAAACAGAAAAAGAGTCATTGCAGAGGCTGTTTAACTCAAACCGCTCTGAATTCCTCATGGTATATGGCCGTCGTCGCGTCGGCAAAACCTACCTGATCAGGGAATATTTTCAGAATCAGTTTGCTTTCAGCGCAACAGGCATAGCAAAAGGAGACAGAATGGAGCAACTGGTTAACTTCAGGAATTCCATCAGACAATACGACGACTCAATTGACGGGAAAGAAATAAAGGATTGGTTTGATGCGTTCCATGCACTTGAGCAACTTCTCACAAAAAGCAAAAAGGAGCGGAAAGTCGTATTCTTAGACGAGCTGCCTTGGATGGACACCCCAAAATCCAGTTTTGTAAAAGCACTGGAGCTGTTTTGGAATTCATGGGCATCCGCCCGCCACGACATCCTGCTGATTGTTTGCGGTTCAGCAGCCTCATGGCTGGTGAAAAATATCGTAAGAAATCATGGTGGGCTTCACAACAGACTTACGTTCAAGATGAAAATAGCACCTTTTGACTTGGCTGAGACAAAAGCCTACCTCTCGTCAAAGGGAATCAACTGGGAAAACAAGATGACCGCAGAATGTTACATGATTCTAGGCGGCATCCCCTATTATCTTGACATGCTTGACAAAAGCAAAAGCCTGGCTCAGAATGTCGATGCATTATTTTTCTCAGAGACTGCATTGCTTGAGGATGAATACCAGAACCTTTATGCGTCACTATTCAAAAAATCTGAAGAATACCTACGAGTCGTAGAGACGTTGGCAAAAAAGAAGAGCGGATATACCCGTGAGGAAATTATCCACCACACCAAAGTGAGCGACGGTGGCGGGCTCTCCCGTCGCCTGGAAGAACTGGAGCAATGCGGTTTTATCCGAAAATACAAAACGATAGGCAATGTGACGTTCACCTACCAGCTCATCGATTACTTCAGTCTTTTCTACCATAATTTTCTCAAAAACGGTCCTTCTTTCGACACATCCAACTGGATGCACTTGCAAGGAACCTCCACTTATCACACATGGTGCGGTTTATCTTTCGAACGTCTGTGCATGAGCCATCAACACCAGATAAAGAAAGCATTGGGCATATCAGGGATCAGCACAAACACATTCTCATATTACAGTCCAGAAGCGCAAATCGACATGGTGATTGACCGTGGAGACCAAATCGTAACGTTATGTGAGATGAAGTTCACAGACGAGCCTTATAGCATAAATAAAACAACAGCAGAAAAACTGAGAGAAAAAATCAGTTGTCTGAAAACGGCGATGAAAAAGCGCAAAGGCATTTACATTGCCATGGTGACCACATATCCTTTGAAGCAGAACGAATATTCCATCAATTTGGTTCAGAACAACGTTTTGCTTGACGACTTGTTCTGCGAATAACAGGAGGGCCTATCCAATCCAGAAAACCACACCGAAACCAGCCTGCACTGGGGGCGTGGACGTCTCGTCCGCGCCAGCCGTCGAGGGTTCGATGCCCAAAGACGGATGTAAACAATATATGGAATAACCTTCGCAAAATCCCCAAAATCATCATTCTCAATTTCTAAGCCACTGTTTTTTTGTTCTCGCCTTAAATTTATTCTTTTTTCAGGCAAGTTTTTCGAATTTTTAGATTTATAAGGGCAAAAACATCAAAATCTTGTCCGACAGACAGACGCGTGCAACGACAATCGGGACATAACGAGGAACGCCTTGCGAGGCAGCTGCAGGGTGGCGACAAAGCCGCCCTTAGGGAATTTTATACCCTCTACGCTGGAAAACTCACGGCCGTATGCGCCCGGTATGTGGCAGACGACGAAGACCTGAAAGACGTGGTGCAGGACACGCTCGTCAGCATCCTGTCCCACGTTTCACAGTTCCGATACAAAGGCGAGGGCTCCCTGAAGGCATGGACCACACGCATTGCCGTCAACCAGTCGCTGAAATTCCTCAAAGAGCGTAAGCTGCATGAGCTGGCACCGCTCAGCCAGAACATAGCCTACGAGACAGAAGAGGAAGAAGCCACCCTCAGCGACATCCCTCCCGAGGAATTGCACCGGCTGATACGGGAACTGCCCACCGGCTACCGCACCGTGCTCAACCTCTTTGTGTTTGAGGGGTGGTCGCACCAGCAGATAGCCGACCATCTCGGAATCAAGAAGGACACCTCAGCTTCTCAGTTCAGCAAGGCCAAGAACCTGCTGTCGAAGAAAATCAAAGATTATCAACAATCCAAACGCAGACCACGATGAACGAACAGACCATAAAAGAAATGCGCCAGAAGCTGGAGGACTTCAGCATGGATGTGCCATCCGTGTCGTGGGATGCGTTGGAGACAGCCCTGGCATCGAACCAGCCTTCCGTACGACGGCAGAGATGGCAGCGGATAGGAGCAGCGGCCGCAATCGTGCTGCTGCTTGCCAGCGGTGCATGGTGGATGCTGAGCGGAAACGACGGAGACAGCAAGGACGCAAAAAGGCAAGCCAGACAGTCAGTCCCAGCAGCAACGCAAGGAACAACCGCACCAGCCACTGGAACGGATCCGACAGACACAACGACGACTGCTGAACTCCCGTCCGAAACGCTCCGGGAGCCTTCGTCCGATGCGGTTCCTTCAATATCAAGGCAAACGGTCCTTCAGCTCTCAGCCCAGAGCAAGCCGGACAACAACACCGGCCTGCGTCTCAGCCATGAACCAGCAAGAAACTCTGCGAGACCTCAAGGCATGACCGACAGCAAAGAAGCTGACCGCACATCCGGGCTCCCTCTTGTAGCAGAAAACAGACATTCGGATAGCCATACAGAAACCGAAAACCAGCCGCAACTCCTGGCCGAAACTGAGCCGCAGGAAAAAGACACCGGACTTTCTCCCCACAAACCGGAAGACAACACCCATCCTGCAACCTCCACGGCCGTCAAGCCATCGGGAATCACGGCACAGGACAACAGGAAACCCGACAGCCAACAACCATCAGGACGAAATCCGCAAAGGCCGGCACGCCAGCTCCCCGCCCTTACCACTACCACAGAAGGACAAAACACACCGTCGACAGACGCTCCCAAGCTCATGGTCAAGGCATTCTTCGCCAACAATGGATTGGGTGGCTCACCATCGAGTATATTAGAAAATCCAGCTGCCTACGAACACTTTGGAGACGACCCGCTAAACGACCCTGAAAAGCCGGGCGGCAACGACTCCGACAAACCGGATAACCCGGGGGGCAGCGACGACTCCGGCAAAGACGATTCAGGCGGAAAACTGTCGCCAAGAAAAATCAAAACGGAACAGAAGAGCAAAGAAAACGTCCGTCACCATCAGCCGCTGCGTTTCGGCATCATGGTCAGCTACCGCCTGAACGACCGGTGGAGCATAGAAGGCGGAATCACCTACACCCGCCAGAACTCCGACATATCGGACGGAAGGAACAACTACGAAAAATGGCACCAGACCAAGCAACAGCTCAGCTACATCGGCATCCCAGTCAACATGAGCTACAGCATCTGGCAGAACCAGCGGTTCAACATCTATGCTTCAGCCGGAATCATGGCAGAAAAGATGTTCAAGGGAGAGCAGACCGTCAGAGAAATGAACTTCAAGTTTCAGAAGTCCATCGAAACCAAGGACATCCATATCCATCCCCTGCAGTTCTCGCTCAACGCAGCCGCAGGAGCGGAATTCAAGCTCAACCGCACATTCAGCGTCTATGCCGAGCCCGGACTGTCCTACCACATCAAGAACAGCACTTCTGTGCATACTTTCTACGGCGACTATCCCGTCGGCCTCAACCTCTCCCTCGGACTGCGCCTCAACATCAAATAAACAGATTGATGTCTGACGGGTCGGATCTGTCTGACCTGTCCGACCAGTCTGACTTGTCCGACCAACTGAAAACAGAAAACTAAAAACTATAACATCATGAAACATCTACTTTTAATCCCCTGCCTGCTGCTTTTCGCAGCTGCACCGCTTCTCTCATGCTCCGACGATGACGAGAAGGAAAACGAGCTTACACAAAATCAGGAACAAAATGCCTATGAAAAAGAAGAGACCGTCGTCGACATGATTCCGAAGAAAAACCCAATCAAACTGACCGACGCCCAGAAAAGCTATGTAAATGCGGTCAACGACTTCTCCTTCAAGCTCTTCAAGGAAACGTATGACAAGAAAAAGAGCCAGGTGCTCTCCCCGCTGAGCGTGTCCTTCGTGCTCGGCATGCTCAACGACGGCGCTGAAGGAGAGACGGCACAGCAAATCATGGACGCGATGGGCTTCAATGATGCCGACAAGACTGCCGTCAACGATTTCTGCGCCAACCTCATCGAGAACGCGCCAAAAGTAGACCCCAACGTCAAGCTCAACATCGCCAATGCCATTTTCGTCAACGCTGCGGAGAACGTACAGCTGAAGTCTGGCTTTGCCCAGGACATGCAGAACTACTATAAGGCTGCTGCTCAGTCACTCGACTTCTCCTCCCCTTCGGCTGTCGGTACAATCAACAAATGGTGTGCCGACCAAACGGAAAACACCATCACGAAAATCCTCGACAAAACAAAACCTGATGAATTGCTTTACCTGCTCAACGCCATTTACTTCAAGGCCACATGGACCGACCGCTTCAACCCGAAGCATACAAAAGAAGAGACATTCACGAAGGAAAACGGCACACAGATTATCAAACCCATGATGTTCCGTAATGCGATGATTCTCTGGACCCATCTCAAGGACTTCTCGTGCGTCTGCCTGCCCTACTCCAGCGGAGCCTTCCAGATGTTCCTAATGCTCCCCGACCGCGATGTCACGGTCAGCCAGATGCTCAGCAACCTGGACGCCGAGACCTTCAAGATGATAAAAGCCGACATGTACCCTTACAGCATCACCGTGAAGATTCCACGCTTCACCACATCGGCCGACATCAACCTTATCGACCATCTGAAGAACATGGGAATCACCGAGGCTTTCTCAACGGAAGCTGAGTTCCCGAACATCACGGACAAGAACCTCTTTGTCAACCTGTTCAAGCAGGCAGCAAAAATCGAGGTCAACGAGGAAGGGACGAAAGTGGCAGCTGTCACTGTAGCCGGAGGATATGACTTAGCCAATGAGCCACCATCCGACTTCATCGCCGACCGTCCGTTCGCCTACCTCATCCAGGAGTCCACCTCTGGCACCATCCTCTTCATGGGATCTTACATGGGAGACTAAGAAGTAGGAGAATAATCAATCAAGTCAGACTGGTCGGACCAGTCGGACCTGTCAGACCAGTCGGACAGGTCGGACCTGTCAGACGAGTCCGACAACAAAAACAAAAAAAACAGACAACCACTATGCATCGTTATTTTATATATGTCATCCTACTTTCTCTCCTGATGCCTACGCTTGCCGGATGCACCAGAAGCGATGATGACGACCCGGAAATTCCACTTCCGGAAATTCCGCAGACAGTTTACGATAGAATATGGAGAGGCCTCTGGTATTGCGCCTACGACGCAAAGGGTACGGCAATGGCTATGCAAGGGTCGTATGCCGAGACACCATCTGTAGACTATGCCCACGTGCTGGATGTCTATCAGTTCGACAGCAAGACGCAAGGGCATTTCTGCCGCTATTTTTTCTCTGACGACGAAGTTCCACGGCTGGTCATGCGATGGGGCGACAACTATAGCGCCAAATTCTCTTACATCACCAACTCCTTCGACGCGTCTATCCACATAGAGCTTGACAACGAATGGACCCCTCATTACCCCAAGCAACAGGTTTTCCACCTGTCAGGCAACACCATCAGTGCACAGGGACTCAACGGCGGCATAACGCTCCAAGACGGAAGGGGCAAAGATTATCTATTTCTGCTTGAAGCATGGAACAGGCTCAGCCAGGAAAATATAGAAGAAGCCTACGACCCGGATTATTTCAATGAGTTCAAGACGGAAGAGGACAACCACGACTGGATGTCGCGTCTCGACGGACAGAGGCTCGTGGCAGACCTCTCCATTCCCGGTGCCCACAATGCGGCCACAGCTGAGCCTTGGACTGGATTCGATGCCTGGGGGCCCTGCAGATACAATTATGGAAACCTGACAGGACGCACCCAGGATCTCACGCTCGAAGAGTTGTGGAAAGTCGGAGTGAGAGCTTTCACCTTCTCTTTCCAGCTTGATGAAGATGGAAAACTGCGATGCCATAGCGGAATTGCGTCCACGACCATGCTTGCCAGCGATGCCTTCCGGCGTCTGACAAGCCTGGTCAGCCAGAATCCCACGGAGTTTGCCATCGTGGTGGCAGACAAGCCCCAAGGAGAAGGCACTCAAATCAGCAAATGGGGACAGCAGTTCAACAGACTTCTGCACAGTGAGGAATACAACGGCATGTTCGCGCAGTTCGACGCAAGGCTCACGGTGGATGAGCTGAGAGGAAAAATCCTTGTCTTCTCGCCTTACAAGTATTCCACCTGGCCGGTCGGAGCCTTCTTCGAGAATTGGAGCAGAAGTCCTTTCTTCGAAGAGCAACAGAAAGGTGTGATTGTCAACTTGAAAGGTACCCGCAGTCCTCTTTGGATTCAAGACGAGGAAGTCTACGGACATAGTGAAAGTGGGTTCAGTGTGAGGAATATGCTGAAAGAAGCAACCGGCCGCGACATGGGCGCCGAACTGCCGGTATGGGTATTCAATTTCGCATCATCATGTAACAGATCGGGGGCATCAGACACTTACCGTGCAAATGCAGAGGAAAAGAACATGGTGGCATTCAACTTTCTCAACAACGAGTACAACGTAGGCCCCGTAGGCATCCTTTTCGCTGACTTCGCTGGGGTTGACCAGTCCAGAGGATACACTGGCATCACTGTCCATCCGACTCAGGGCATGGAATTGGTCAAAGCACTGATCCAGCAAAACTTCAAACAGAAGCCAACAGAATAAAAAAGAGGAGTCGGACCTGTCTGACCTGTCTGACTTGTCCGACCAACTGAAAACTAAAAACTGAAAACTATAATATTATGAGATTTCTTTCGTTAATTATTTGTGCTTTCATCTCGGCTATCGCCCTTTCGTCATGCCAAAAGGAGGACGACGAGCCCCAATGGAACATCGGACCTTTCGACAATGGAGAAACCATTCAAAAGGAAGCAACCCACTAAAAACAGAAAACTAAAAACTCACAAAAATGAAACATTCACTCTTATTACTGCTTATCACAGCGCCCTTGCTGATATGCAGCTGCTCGTCGGACGATGAAAAATACGGAGACTGGGAACCCATGGAATGGGTTGCCAGCGGAAACATCACCACGGAAGAGGGCTATTTCGTCGTAGAACCCGAGGCTGCAACCGTGCACTTCACATGCAAGAACTACACCGCGCCATGGATCACACAGGTGCAGTACAGTACCGGAACCATCATCACCAAGGATGACGACGCCCATCGGCTGCAGACTGATTGGTTTGACGCTAACATGACGGGGAACAAACTCACTGTGGCTTTTGAGAAGAACAACACCGACACAGAACGAGTCGTCTCTTTCGTCGTCACTGCCGGCGACATCTTCACGACCCTGCCCATCAAGCAAAAACAGAGAATTATGCCTATCGACAAAAAGTGACACAAGCATGACAGAGAATCCATTTCGCCCCGCAGCCAACCCATGTTTGCTGCGGGGCGAAAATTTATGATGTCTGCTGTCACACTGCCGTCTTCGGAAAAAGAGTCATTTCTCTCTCCTCAGCGGGTAATGCCCCCTGAAAAACTCGAATTTTTCGGGGTTCGCTTTCAACAGAGCGGTGTCCACGCGCGGGTCGTATAGCCTCAACGGTCCTTCAGTCTCTTCTCCGTAGGCAAAGCCTTCAGGCAGTCCTGGTGGCTGAATGTCGAGTGAGAACGGCTTGCCGATGAATTCACAGACGGCCTGCAGCGCCATACGCGTGGCGTTGGCCTTCCCGTCGGCAGAGTATCCTGCGATATGCGGTGTGGCGATGAGGGCTTTTCTGAGCAATTCCAGGTTGAGCTCCGGTTCCCCTTCCCATGTATCGATGACGGCATCGGCCACAAGCCCTCCGTCCAAGGCGCGAAGCCAGGCTTCGTTATCGACGACAGCCCCGCGGCTGGAGTTGATGACAAGCGGTTTTCGCTTCAAGCTATGGAAAAAACCGTCATCGGCCAGATGCCATGTAGGGTGTTCCCCGTCATGCGTGAGCGGCGTGTGGAAGGTGATGATGTCAGCCTGGCTGGCAATCTCGTCGAGCGTGGCGGGCTCACCCTTTGGCGGGTCGCAGCGCAGCACACGCATACCGCACCGTTGGAGGTCGTCGGCCACGAGAGTGCCCACATGCCCCACGCCCACCACACCGGCAGTCAGTCCCTGCTGCAGATGTCCGGTGGCAAGCAGCGAGTTGTGCACGTACTGGCATACGGACGACGCATTGCAGCCCGGGCAGTTAGTCCAGCGGATGCCAGCCGAGTAGAGATAGTCGGTGTCAAGATGGTCGAAGCCGATGGTGGCAGTGACCACCAGCCCCACACGGCTGCCTTCCAGCAGCTGGCGGTCACACTGTGTGCGTGTGCGGACAATGAGGACGTCGGCATCCTTCACATCGTCCTTGGATATGGCGCTGCCTGGCAGATATACCACATCGTCTACGAGCTGCTCTATCTGTCCGCGGATATACGGTATTTTATCGTCTACTACGGCTTTCATTTTTTTAGAAGAGGAAGTAAAAATGGAAGTAGAATGGGAAGTTGAAGAGGGAGTAAAAGAGGGAGTTAAAGAGGGAGTTAAAGAGGAAGTTAAAGAGGGAGTAAAAATGGGAAGTTAAAGAGGAAGTAAAAATGGGAGTTAAAGAGGGGGATAAAGAGGAAGTTAAAGAGGGAGTAAAAAGAGGAAGTTAAAGAGGGAGTAAAAATGGGAGTTAAAGAGGAAGTTAAAGAGGGAGTAAAAATGGGAGTAAAAGAGGGGGTTAAAGAGGGAGTAAAAATGGGAGTTAAAGAGGGGGTTATTCGCTTAGTGCAGGAAGCAGGTAAAAAAATCCTACTTATTCTGTTCCGCCTCGAGCCATCCGAGCATGGCCAGCAGCGACGCGTTCCAGTTGATGGCAATCTCGTTGGAGGCATATGAGTCCGTGACGTCGGCATAGGACTCGTCCGGCTCTTTCGACGGATAACTTTTCACATTGGCGATGTCCTGCTGTCCGGGGTTGGGACCGCCCACGAGCATGCCAGGCAGTGGCTTGTCAATGCCGTCGGCGGCAGAAATACGATGGTGTGGATGCATAGGGCTTTTGGTGCCGAAGCCGGTTACATAGCAGTATCCGGTGGCATTGCGTCCGAGGATATAGTCAGCGTTCTGCTGGGCAGCGGTGAGATAAGCATTGTTGCCCGTCAGTCGGTGGGCATAGAGGAGTGAGAGTCCGTTGGCGCAGAAAGCCTCAGCCAGACACCCCCATCCGAAGTCACGCGGCGAGTTGCCGTTTGGAGTCTGGAAGGCAGAGGCAGCCGTTGTGGCGACGACGCTGTCGCAGTAGCTGACGAGCTGGTTTCTGCAAGTCTTCGCAAAGTCCGTTGTCGGGCGCTGGGTCATCCAGTCGTATGCACCGAGTGTTCGCACATTTCCCCATACCGGTGCGGTATACCGTCGTGGTTGGTGGTTGGCAACCACGGTGAGGAACTGTTCGTCGCCAGTGAGGAGGTAGAGTTCGGTAGCAGCCCAGAACCACTCGTCGCTCACGTTTCCGTCGCCATAGTCTCCTGTGGAGACTGCCGGTTTGAACTGCTCGTTCATCTGTCCCTGTCGGTAGTAGATATGAGGGTTGTGTTCCGCCCATCCGTAAGCGGCGAGAGCTGCGTTTGCTGCCCTCCTGGAGAATTCCGGATAGTCCTTACTGCCCTTGTAGATTCTTGCAGCCTGGGCCATGACGGCTGCAAAATCCAGCGATGCCGCCGTGCTCTTCTGCACGACAAACCGCTGCTGCCTGCATTCCGCCGGCATGATGAATGCCTCGAAGTTGGGCGTTGTGAGTTTATGATAGACCCCTCCGTCGTAAGGGTCCTGCATGGTGAGCATCCACCGGAGGTTGTACATCAGTTCGTCGAGCACATCTGGAGTCTGGTTCCTGCTCTCCGGAATGTTGACATTGAGGTGGTCGAAATAGTTTTTGTTCTGCTCGTATGACGCCAGCATGATTCCGACGGAGAAAGCCGAGTTCACGATATACTTGTTGTAGTCACCCGCGTCGTACCATCCCAGAGGTGATGAGATGACGGTCCCCTCCGGTCTTCCGAGAGAAGCAGCCGATGGGTGTATATATACCAGAGTGTCGGGATGAGCCGCAGGCCTTTCGTACTCTGCGGCGAACTCCCGTTCTATAGGCATGGCAGTGCGGTTCAGATAGAAAGCCTTCAGCGTGGCTGCCGTGAGATCCCGCAGTGCTGCAGGTCCGACCTGGAATTTCTCCGCCGCATCTCCGCACTGGATGAGATAGCAGCCCGGTTCTTTCAGAGCAGAAAAGTCGACGACGGTGCGTACTTTACCAGACCATGGCGAGACGGTTGTCCGAATCACTGCCGGCTTCATCACGGTCTTGCCGTTGGCGGCGTCCGTGACCTTCACCTTGCCGGCCTTCACTTTACCTTCGATGACCGCAGTCTTCTCTTGTTCAGGGTACATCCCCACTTGGTTGACTCGGATTTGAGCGGTTGCCGCTGACGAGAGCATCAAAGCCGCCAAAAGAATGCCATATTTCATAATGAGTTTAGAGTTGAGGGTTGAGAGAAATTCGAATAGTTTATAGATGGGGTATATACGTGAGTTTTTTCTGAATGCTTTGGATTTTCCGGTTGACATACTCTCGGAGCTCTTCTCCTTTCACGATCTCCACCTCGTCGATGAGTCCCATCACGAACCGTCCCGCGCCTTTCATGTTGCAGACGGGCAGATGGATGAGGTAATGTATGTCGTCCTCCTGTACGAATCTGTTCTCATCGAGTCCGAACTCCTCCATGAGAATGGTCTTAGAAACGGTAGTGAGTCGCAGAATCACTTTCAGTACCTGCTCTGATGAGAACCCGAAGATGTCAGTGAAATAGTTGACATGCTTGTCGGCATGCTCCCATTTCTTCTCTTTGCGGAGAACCTTTCCCTTGATACGTGTCACCTTGAATGTCTTGCATATACCAGACTCCAGTTCGAAGCACCGAACCTCGTTGGTGTTGCTCATCAGCTGGAATGGTTCCACAAGCCGGTCTCTCTGGTCCTTACTATTGAGGGAGTTATATCTCTGTAACACACACTGGCAATGGTCCTCTATCGCATTTCTCAGTACCTCGATATTTTCAGATATTTTCTTGTCGAACCGGAAGTCATCCTTACCGAAATCCATTCCATAGATATTACGGAACCGGTATTTCAGCCTGTTCACCACGGGGTCTCCGGCATCCGCCCTTGCAATGAGTCCTCCAAGGCATGAGAGCTCGTCCATGGAGAAATGCGTCTTCTTGGTGACAACCGACATAAAGGAAGAGTTGTGCCCCATGCTGTAGATACCCTGGTCGTTATAGATATCGAATCCGTTGCTTTCGAAGAACTGAATGTAGCGATAGACCGACCTGCTAGACAGTCCGAGCATGGTTCCCATATCCTGTATCGTAAGATGCTGGTTATCGACAAGTAGCTGTATGAGCTTAAGTTGCCGTTCGAATTTATTGAGTTCCATAGCCATAAATCGATACTTTTATGAGGAAAAAAGGTTTATTGAAAATCGAAGTCGAGTGAGAGCTGTGTGTCTCCCAACAGATTGTAAGTCTTTCTGTGGTAAGGTGAGATGCCATGTTCGGCAATCCCTTTCCGGTGTTCCTTGGTCGGGTATCCCGCATTGTGGTCCCATCCGTAGTACGGGTATTCCTTATGAATTTCTCGCATATAGTCATCTCGGTATGTCTTAGCGAGAATGGATGCGGCAGCAATAGATAGGTATTTCCCGTCTCCCTTGACGATGGTGGTGTAAGGGACAGATTGATAAGGGTAGAACCTGTTGCCGTCGACGATGATTTCCTGCGGTCTGATTTTGAGTTGGTCCAATGCCCGGTGCATGGCTGTGATGCTGGCCCTGAGTATGTTCATCTTGTCGATTTCCTCCGCTGTGACGATTCCGACAGCCCAGTCCAGAGCCTCACGTTCAATCTGGTCCCGTAGGTCATACCTGGCCTTCTCCGACAGCTGTTTTGAGTCGTTGAGAAGAGGGTTGGAATAGTCAGGGGGAAGAATGACAGCCGCGGCATAGACACTTCCGGCAAGACAGCCTCTTCCTGCCTCGTCGCATCCCGCCTCAACCACCCCGTCGTGGAAGAAGGGCAACAGATGGTGTTCTTTTTTCAAAATGATAATAGATAATAATGATAGTCTGCTATGAGTGTATTATTGAAGACGAGAAGAGAATATAAATCTCACTAAATCAAAATTGTCAGACAAAAAAACCTATCATTTTTCCTTCCGTTTCTTCTCCTCACGCTCTGCGTTCTTGCTCTTCCTGTCTTTCTTCTTATCTGGTTTCTGCTTTGTGATTTTCTCGGGCTTCTGCTTGAAAAGCGGTGTCTGGGTGGGGTTCCAGTCCTGGTTCTCCTCCCACTCCGCCCTGAGGTTGAGTTCTCCAGGGTAGAAGAAAGTCTCCTCAGGCTGGAGCTGGCCGTCGTAGTCTCCTGTAGTCCATTTCCCGTCGCCATTCCTGTCGTAGAACATCTGGAGGTAATATACCCCCGGGTCGACATAGAAGAAATCCACTTTTCCAGCTTCCGCTTTCTGCCGTTTGATTTCCTTCCCGCTTTGGTTGAGCAGTATGACGACGGCAGAGGGATCGGTGTTGTGGAGGTTGACGGTGAGCTGGCTGAATTTCTCCAGGCTCTTCACCTTGATGGTCTTCTTCGAGCCTGCAATTCTCTTTCCGTACATGCTGACGATGGCTCCCGTGTCGACATTGAGGATGTATGTGCTGTCGGGCTGCCACTCGGCATAGAGTCTGTATCGCATCACGCTTCCCGGCACTCGTCTGAGGAGGAACGGCAGGTCGTAATCCACGGAATCGACGGTATGATAGAATCGGAATTTCTCGACGTATGCGGTGTCGATAGGTTCCTGGAAAACGATGTCGATATTCTGGTCAGGGCTGATGTTGGATTGAGAGAATCGTGCCTCGAGAAAGGTCTCGGGCATCGGGGGCACCTCGATGTCTTCGTCCTTCTCGCTCTTCTTCTCTTTCCTCGATTTCTTCTCCTTGACGGCCTCACCTTCAGCAGCGTCGGCAGTCCCGGAGTTCTTCCCCTTCTTCTTTCTGCTCTTCTTCGGCTTCTTGCCCTTAGCCTTGCTGTCAGCAGGGACATCTTCCTTTGCCGGTGCCACAACTGACGTGTCCTTACGCACCGTGTCAGGTGGAACCGTCACAGCCTCCTCTGCTTTCTTGGCGATGTCGTCTTGCTTAGGGAGGTCGAAGTCATAGACGAACTCGTCGTATTCCTCCGCCTCGGTCTTCACCTTGGATGGTGTTGCTCCGGGGTCTTTCTTCATAGAGTCGGTGGGAATTCCAGCAGACATTTGCAATGAGTCCTTCCGCTGTTCCTTCTGATGGACAGGGTTCAGGGGAGCCGGTGTTCCGTCCGGATTCATCCGAGTGCTGTCAGACGGTTCCTGTCCGCCCTCATGCCTTCGCCTGCGCTGGTTCTGCTTGTATTCCTTGATGTAGTTCTTTCGGTAGTCCTCCCATTCCGTCTTCTTCTTTTTCTGGAGTTTCTCGTAGGTCACCTTCGAGAGCATTCGCATCGTGTCGGTACGCTCCACCAGCTGGTTCAGAGTGTCCGTGTAGTTATAAGTCATCAGGAACGAAAGAGTGTCGTTGTTGTAGACAAGCGAGTCGCGCACCCAGTAGGTGAGCGTGTCCTTTCTTTCGTTGGCATCGATGACGAATGCATCCTTCTCGTTGAAGTTCAGTCCTTTGATGACCGGCATCATGGAGTCGGGCGCGGTGAAATAGAGTGTGAATTTCTCCAGCTGTGGCCTTTCGCCCTTGAGGAAAGCCCGGTTCTGCCCTTCCTCCGTGAAAGCTGTGATGACGATGTCGTCAGGATAGAAATGTGTGTAGGGTTTATATATGATGGAGTCGTAGTGAATAGAGTCGTGCCAGACGGTGTCCTGCCTTATATCCGGCTTGGCAGAAGGCGTGATGATACGCCGGTTGAATCCGAGCATCTCCGCTTTCTGGCTGAACCGGAAGTCCTGGTCTTGGTCCTTGAGCGCGAAGACCCTGTACTGAGCTTCCTGGTTGAGTCCTTTCACCACGAAATGACCAGACGCGTCGGTCCTTGACACACGTTCGAACTCCCTCGTTCTGAAGATGCTGTCCGGCAGGTCGGTCTCCCCTTCCGATATCCTGTAAAGTCCGACGAGCAGTCCCTTGAGCGGTTCGAGGTTGGATGCATCGAGCACATATCCCGATACTTGGAACGTGTCGACCATCTCACCGGTAGAGAAGGTGAAAGCATAGTCGTCCATTGGATTTCCCTCGTTGTTGTCCTGAATGGCGTCGGCGAAGTCAATGGTGTACGTCATTCCGGGCTTGAGTGTGTCGTTGAGGGTGATGGTGATTTTCTTTCCAGCAGCGTCGATGTCAGGCTGGTTGATTTGCGGAGGCGAGATGACCACCTTCTCCGTTGCATTGTCGAGCTTGATGTTCTCATTGAAAAGGAGAACGATTTTCTTATGCTTGGAGTTGACAGCCCCGAACTTAGGTGATGTGCCAATGATTTTCGGAGGTTCCTCGTCGAAGGGACCCCCGTCCGGCGTACCGAGGTTGGCGCATGCCGCCATCAGTACGGCCCATAGAACCATGAGATATAAATGAACGTATTTCCGCATACTCAATGGTGGTGTTGAGCTCTTATCTTTTACAGAGCCTCCTTATTCAGTGCAATCAGTTCGTCGATATATTCCCGTGAGTTGCTGAGTCTTGGAATCTTATGCTGTCCTCCGAGTTTACCCTTGTTTTTGAGCCACTGGTCGAATAGTCCTTCCCTGGCCTCAATGATTTCGAGAGGCTGGAGGGTGATGTCCTTATACCGTTTTGCCTCGTAGTCGGAGTTGATGGCCTGTAGAGATCGGTCGAGAATGGCAGCAAACTCGCTGACGGACTCAGGGTATTTTGCGAACTCCACAATCCACTGGTGGCGGCACTTTGCATTGTTGTCCATGAAGATGGGCGCCGCGGTGTATTCCCTCACCTGCGCGCCAGTGGCAAGGCATGCCTGCTCGAGTCCTTTCTCCGCGTTGTCGACGATGAGTTCCTCACCGAATGCATTGATGAAATGCTTGGTGCGCCCGCTGATGAAGAACTTGTAAGGTGCTTTCTGCGTGAACTGTACGGTGTCTCCGATGACATATCTCCACAGTCCGCATGTGGTGCTGATCACCATGGCGTAGTTCACTCCGGTCTGCACCTCCCAGAGAGGCAGAACCTTTGCGTCCTTCTTTCCGAACTCGCTCATCGGAATGAATTCGTAGAATACCCCGTAGTCAATCATGAGCGTCATGGCCGGGTCGTTGAGGTCAGTCTGAATGCCGAAGAACCCCTCCGATGCGTTGTAAGTCTCCATATAGCACATATCCGGGTTCTTGATGATCCGCTTGTACTGTTCCCTGTATGGTGTGAAGGCAACTCCCCCGTGGAAGAACACCTCCAGGTTGGGCCAGATGGCGTCGATGGTCTTTTCGCCTGATATCTCGAGCATCCTAGTGAGCACCGACATCATCCAAGATGGCACCCCGCTGATATTGGTGACGTTCTTGTTCATGGCAATGCGTGCAATCTGGTCCCTCTTCTGCTCGAAGTCGGACAGGAGGGCCACCTTCTTCTTGGGAATGCGTGTGAGGTTGACTGCCTTCGGTACGTTCTCAATGAGAATGGCACTGAGGTCTCCCACGAGAGTGCTGGGTGTGTTCAGGTTCGGCGCATGGCTACCTCCTAGAATGAGGCTCTTTCCTTTGAAGAGCTTGCTCTTGGGCCTAATGGCCAGATAAGATGAGATACAGTCTGTTCCGCCTTTATAATGGATGTCCTTCAGCCCTTCCTTGCTGACGGGAATGAACTTGCTCTTGTCGTTGGTGGTACCAGATGACTTTGCGAACCACTGTACCTTTCCCGGCCAGAGGATGTCGCTCTCTCCCTCCCGCATCCGGTGGATATATCCTTTCAGCTCCTCATAGCTGTTCACGGGTATATGTGATGCGAAGTCGGCATATGAATGGATAGATGCGAAGTCGTGCTCCTTCCCCCACTCGGTGTCCTTGGCCTTGTCGATGAGGTGCTGCATCACTTCCAGCTGTATTTCCTCAGCATGGTCGGCATATCGCTGTATAGCTTTCTGTCTTCTCGCGAAATAGAATTTATTGAGTAGTCTTGTCGGGTTCATTTTTTAGCTTGGTTTGACAAATTACGGCAAAGATACGAAAATATAATGAAGAATGAAACAATAGGAAGCAGAATTCATATTTTCGTAACAAAAAAGAGGCTCAATGTGCCGGATTTTCGTCTTTGAGCTTGTTTTTATGTGCCTCAAGAATGGCGTTGTAAAGGTTTTTGTCACGCTTGATATGACTGAATGCGTGTCGTGCAGCATCCTGGTGGCTTTCCTTCTTGGAGTATCCTTCTCCTGTTCCGCAGTACTGTTCCTCGATGGTGACGCGTGTTGTGAACTTGGTGGAGTTCTTGTCGGGCATGATCGTCTCGCTGACCACTTCGAACATGAAGTCGAACTGATGTTTCTGACACCATTCAATGAGCTTGCTCTTGAAGTTCTCCTCCGTCTTCGACACCTCCTCGATGTCCACAAATTTACGGAAGACGCGGTCTCTGATGAAAAAGACGGCGTAGTCATATCCTCTGTCGAGGTAAATGGCCCCCACCAACGCCTCGAACGCGTTTCCGTCCATATAGCTGTTGTGGGCAGATGTCTTTCTTCCGGAGTAGTCCACGAGCTGGTCGAGTCCGATTTTGTCAGCCAGTTTGTTGAGCATATCCCTGCGTACGAGCTTGCTTCTCAGAGTGGTCAGGAACCCCTCCTGCCTCCTGGGGTATTTCTCGTAGAGCAGGTCGGCGACCACACATCCCAGTACGGCGTCTCCAAGGAACTCCAGCCTTTCATTGTTCTTGTGGCTTCCGCCCTTGAAGTTGGTTGATTTATGCTTCAGGGCTGTTTGGTAGAGGCTGATGTCCTTAGGATAGAATCCCAGTATTTTCCTCAACAGCAAAAAAGGCTCCTTATCCCTTCGGAAAAGGAGCCTTATTTTGTCGAATATGTTAGTTAGCAGCATGCAGTCCTTGGCGCGTTATTATCCTTCATACTTCTTGAAGATGGCACATGCGTTGTGTCCTCCGAATCCGAAGGTGTTGCTCAGAGCAGCCCTTACGGTTCGCTCCTGCGCCTTGTTGAACGTGAAGTTCAGGTCGTAGTCGATGTCCTCATCCTTGTCCTCAGGGTCGTGGTTGATGGTAGGAGGAACGACGTCGTTCTTGACGGCAAGAATGCTGATGATGCTCTCCACAGCTCCAGCCGCACCAAGCAAGTGACCGGTCATGGACTTTGTTGAGCTGATGTTGAGCTTGTATGCGCTCTCTCCGAACACCTCCTTGATGGCCTTGGCCTCAGAGATGTCTCCCACGTGAGTTGAGGTACCATGTACGTTGATGTAGTCGATGTCCTCGGGCTTGAGCTGAGCGTCCTTGAGTGCGCGCTGCATGACGAGCTTAGCCCCCAGTCCTTCCGGATGTGAGGCAGTGATGTGGTAAGCGTCGGCCGACATTCCCACACCGGCGATTTCAGCGTAGATCTTAGCTCCGCGCGCCTTGGCATGCTCCAGTTCCTCGAGCACGAGTATACCTGCCCCCTCTCCCATGACGAATCCGTCGCGGCTGGCGCTGAATGGACGGCTAGCCTTCTCCGGCTCGTCGTTCCTAGTTGACAGCGCCTTCATAGCGTTGAATCCGCCCACTCCAGATGGCCAGATGGCAGCCTCAGCACCTCCGGTGATCATGGCGTTGGCCTTACCCAGCCTAACGAGAGCGAAAGCGTCAGCAATGGCGTTGGTAGATGATGCGCAAGCAGAAGTGGTAGTATAGTTGGGTCCATGGAATCCATAGTCAATAGATATGAGTCCGGCAGCGATGTCGGCAATCATCTTCGGAATGAAGAACGGGTTGAACTTCGGTCCCATCTCAGGTCCGTGGAGGGCATAGTTGCCGGCTTCTTCCTCAAAGGTGTGTATACCTCCGATACCAACGCCGAGGACCACACCGATTTCGTTCTTATCGATGGTGTCAAGATCCATTCCCGAGTCCTCAATGGCCATCTTCGCAGCTGCGATGGCATACTGAGTGTATATATCCATCTTGCGTGCTTCCTTGCGGTCGATACCGAAGTCAGCTGCATTGAATCCTTTCACCTCGCACGCAAACTGTGTCTTGAACTGAGAAGCGTCGAAATGCGTGATAGGAGCCGCTCCGCTCTTACCGTTCTTGAGATTTTCCCAAGACTCCTCAACATTATTGCCAAGTGGAGTCAAAGCGCCCAATCCCGTAACAACAACTCTTTTTAATTCCATCTTAATATACGTTATATATTTTAGGTTGAATGAATCAATAAAAAAATTATGAATTACAAATCATGCCGCACAGTGAACCATGCTTCATGACCCGTAATTCATAATTGTGTCCAAAAATTTATTTTGCGTTCTCCTCAATGTAAGAGATAGCCTGGCCTACAGTAGTGATCTGCTCAGCCTTGTCGTCAGGAATGCTGATCCCGAAAACTTTCTCGAACTCCATGATGAGCTCAACTGTGTCAAGAGAGTCAGCTCCCAGGTCGCCTGTGAAACTAGCCTCTGGCTTTACTTCTGCTTCGTCAACACCAAGTTTGTCGGTAATGATCTGCTTTACTTTTTCTTCAATTTCAGACATAATTCAATTGTTTTTGTTAAAGAATTTATTATTCAACTCTGTGATATTAATTTCTGCTCAAAAAAACAGTATTAACATACGAAAAATGCACTCTTTTGAGTCCAAAAGTTGCATTTAGGCTGCAAAGGTAACAATTTTATCTCAAAATGTGCAAGAAATTCAAAATAAAATGCACTCTTTTTGCACACTTAAAGCCATCTGTGCAACGATTTAACATTTTAAGGGTGCAAAAAAACAAAAAAATGAAAAATTTAAATGAATTTATTTTGTTTTCCTAATTGCTTTTATTAATTTTGCCGTTAGATTACTTTTAACTCATCAAAAAACTAATTAAAACCAAGAAAATGAAACCAACTCTATTCTTACTTGCAGCCGGAATGGGCAGCCGCTACGGCGGTCTGAAACAGCTCGACGGACTGGGTCCCAACGGAGAAACCATCATGGATTACTCGATCTACGATGCCATCCAGGCCGGATTCGGCAAAATCGTTTGGGTAATCCGCAAGGACTTTGAGGATCAGTTCCGCACCCAGATCTTGTCGAAATACGAGTCCAAGATACCATGCGAGTTGTGCTTCCAGAGCATCGACGCACTACCTGATGGCTTCAAATGTCCTGAGGGCCGCCAGAAACCTTGGGGAACGAACCACGCCGTGTTGATGGGCAAGGACGTGATAAAGGAGCCGTTCTGCGTGATTAACTGCGATGACTTCTACGGCCGTGACGCCTTCCAGACCATCGGCAAATTCTTGTCCGGTCTGAAGGAGGGTTCCAAGAACGAATATGCGATGGTGGGTTTCCGCTGCTGCAACACCCTGAGCGAGAACGGTTCCGTTGCCCGCGGTGTATGCGTATATGACGACAACCACCACCTGACGGACGTTGTTGAGCGTACAGAAATCATGCGCGTACCAGCTGACGGTCCCATCTGCTTCAAGGACGAGAAGGGCGACTGGGTGGCTCTGGAGGAGAACGTTCCGGTGAGCATGAACATGTGGGGCTTCACCCCTGACTACTTCGAATATTCAGAAGAGTACTTCAAGGAGTTCCTTTCCGACCCAAAGAACATGGAGAACCTGAAGGCCGAGTTCTTCATACCTCTGATGGTGAACAAGCTGATCAACGAGGGCACAGCCACGGTTGAGGTACTGGACACCACCTCCAAGTGGTTCGGCGTGACCTACGCAGCCGACCGCGAGGCGACGGTTGAGCGTATCGCCCAGCTGGTGAAGGACGGTGTTTATCCGGAGAAGCTGTGGTAAAATCCGAGAAAAACTGAACGAACCGCCCTACACTCAGCCGTCCGGCTTGCGGGGCATAGTACTTCAGCTTTCCGTTTCCTTCCGAGGAAACAAGTTTTTTCAGGATGCATTCTGGAGTTCAGAATGCATCCTTTTTATTATATGGTGTGGGCTGATCTTTTTTGGGGCTACGGACCTGAAGCGTGGTGCGTGGGAAGACGGATTTTTCACTTCGTTGCACGGCTAATTGTTGGGGGGGTGGGTGTTCAACGGAACTGAACCGTCCTGCGTGTAAAAACGGATTTTTCACCTCCTACAAGTTCGTTGCACGGCTAATTGTTGGGAGGGGGGGGTGTTCAACGGAACTGAATCGTCCTGCGTGTAAAAACGGATTTTTCACCTCCTACGAGTTCATTGCACGGCTAATTGTTGGGGGGTGGGTGTTCAACGGAACTGAACCGTCCTGCGTGTAAAAACGGATTTTTCACCTCCTACAAGTTCGTTGCACGGCTAATTGTTGGGAGGTGGGTGTTCAACGGAACTGAATCGTCCTGCGTGTAAAAACGGATTTTTCACCTCCTACGAGTTCGTTGCACGGCTAATTGTTGGGGGGGGAACGGACTCACTCCGTGAGGCTGATGGAGAGGTATTTGTTGACGTGCTGCTTGATGTCCTTCTGCAGCTGTTCGAGTTTGGTGTTTTTCACCGGGGTCTTAGAGAAGGGGGAGTCAAATCCCAGGTAGCTGTTGCTTTTCTTTTTCTTCTCCATCTTGAGGTGGGCGTTGAGTTTCCTTCCTTCCATATAAATGTTGCACATATCGGCTACAGCAATGAGATCGTAGTCGCTCACCCCTTCGTAAGTCAGCTTAGAGCCGTTCTGAAATTCCAGGTACCGCTTTTTTCCGTCAATGACATAGTGGTAAGGGTTCTTGTCCGCCAGCTGTTTTTTCTTCTTGTTCTCAGCCAGCGGCATTCCGTAGCTCTTCCTTCCCTCCACTCTCACCTCGATGTAACTGGTCTGCAGGGGTCGCAGGAGCTCTGTGATGGTCTGCATGCCCATGCGTTCGGCCCGTCGGTAGCAGTCGTCGCGCTCACAACTGTAGAGCATATAGGCGTTGGCCCGCTGCTTGAACGCCTCCATCTCATCGTTGGTCCAGGTTCCGTCCTCAATCTTGACGTCTCCCGGTCCCACATATACCTCGTTCTGGTTGAGAATCCTGACCGGGGGAAGAGTGACGAAGGTGGAGTCTCCCCTTCTGGTGATGCAGCTGTCCTGACACTGGGCAAGGTCGAATCCCAGGTCCAGCCGTCCGTCGAACACGATGTGAATCTCGTCGTCGGAGATGAGGAATCCGCGTTTCCGGTACTGGCTGACGAGAAACTCCTTGTTGATGGTTAGGACTTTCAGTTGTCCGATTTTCTTGATGTCCTCCACAGTGACGGTACTGATTTCCGTCTTGGGTCTGAACCATCCGAACACTCCGTCGAACAGCCCCGTGCATTGCTGCACGGCGAAGAGTACGACGAGTACGATGGCAGCGATAAGTATGGTGTCGGTCAGTTTTCTCATGGTTTCTTCGTAGTTTTTGGTTGGGTGAGCTCGGAGCCCAGCTTGATCATTTTCTTCAGGTTACGTTCGTTGTAGGAAGGGAAGCTGATGTCGGGCTGATAGCCAAGCTGCCGTACCAAACTCTCCATGATGACGCGTGCCTGCTCCTCCGCCTGGGGTACGAGGTCGAGCTGCTCAATCCGTTTCCTGAGCAGTGCCACCCCTTCCTTGACGATGGCAGACTGCTCTTTCTGTGAGAATTCAGAGCGGAAGAAGCCCACTTTGGACACCGCCTGATTGTAGAGCGGCTCAGCGTTCTGGAGCTCAATCACGGGGTCGGGCATGGTGAATGAGAGAACATCGCCCTCGATTTTCATCTTCTTGATTTTTCTCAGGTCGTATCCCGCCTTGATATAGCCTTTCACAGGAATGATGAAGTCTCGGTCGCCCAGCCAGTCCCAGGAATCGGCTCCATGCTGAGTGACGATGGTCTGTGCCTCACACTCAAGAGTATAGAGCATGGGTGTGTTGTCGAAGGTGGTCTTGATTTCCATGGTGGTCTTGCGGTCGGGCAGCATATCCTCCTTGCTGATGTATGCCAGGACAAGGAAGATGGCACAGATGCCGAGGGCCGTGACAAGAATTTTCACGAACCGGTTCTCCTTATATTTCTCAAGCTGGGCTTGAATGGCCCTTCGCAGTTGTTTGTCGGTCATGGACTTTGATTTTGTTGTCAGCCTTGATTATTGGCGACTGGAATATTTTACGATTGGCGATTTAACCTGTAAAACAATTTTTGTGCAAATATAATTGTTTTTTTCGTAACCGACGAAAAGATAATGAAATAAAATCGTAGTTCTGGTGATTTCAACACTGATTTGCCAAAAAATCAACGAATAAATTTTGAGCAGACGTTAAGAATTAGTAACTTTGCGTCAGAAATCAAAAAATGCACTTATATGATGAAAAAACTATTGACCATGGCAGCCGTGTTACTGGCTTCAGCGAGCCTTCAGGCCCAGGACGTGGAAGCGGGTGTCCAGCCAGAGGACGTTCCCGCAGTTGCTACAACCGTCGAGCCCGCGGCTGTGGTTGTGAACCAGACGTTGAAATTCGGTTATCTGAGCTACAAGCAGGTGCTTGAGGCAATGGACGGCTATGATGAGACCCAACGAACGATAGCCGGTCTGCGCCAGGCCTACGAGCAGGAGCTGTCGCGCAGCGAAGAGATGTTCTCGAAGCAGTTCTCCGAGTATGTGGACGGCCAGAAGTCTTTCCCCGACAATATCCGTCTGAAGCGTCAGAAGGAGCTTCAGCAGACGATGGAGCAGAGCCTTCAGTTCAAGCAGGAGGCCAAGGCACTGCTTGAGCAGAAAGAGGAGGAGGCACTCGACCAGCTTCGCGGACGTCTGAACGGCGTGATCAGCGAGATTGGCACAGAGCGCGGATATGCGTTCGTGCTGAACACCGACAACAACGCCTATCCTTTCGTAAACGGCGGCTTGGGAGATGACATCACCTCAGAAGTGTTGAACCGTCTGAATATGAAATAACATGGAAAACGACTATACTTTATTCAATCTGGACGATGGTCCGATTGGGGTGTTCGACTCCGGCTACGGAGGGCTTACCATCCTGAACGAAATCCGCAAGGAGATGCCTCAGTACGACTATATCTATCTTGGTGACAACGCCCGTGCTCCCTATGGCACCCGTTCGTTCAAGGTGGTTTATGAGTTTACGGTTCAGTCCGTTGAGAAACTGTTCAAGCTGGGCTGCCCGCTGGTGATCCTTGGCTGCAACACAGCTTCGGCGAAGGCGCTGCGCAGTGTTCAGCGCTATTACCTTCCGCGCTATGCTCCCGACCGCAGGGTGCTGGGTGTGATTATCCCGACGGCGGAGGTGGTTGGCGCTATGTCGCGCACCCATCATATCGGAGTGCTAGCCACTCAGGGCACCATCAGTTCTGAGAGCTACAACATGGAGATAGCCAAGCAGGAGCCAGACGCGGTTGTGACGGGTCTGGCCTGCCCGATGTGGGTGCCTATCATCGAGAACGGCGAAGCCGACAAGCCCGGCGCTGACTACTTCGTGAAGGACAGTATCGACAAGCTGATGGCCATGGACCCGCTAATCGACACCATCATCCTGGGCTGCACACATTTCCCGCTGCTGATGGACAAGATCCGCAAGTATGTGCCGGAGCACGTGAAGCTTGTGCCACAGGGCAAATACATCGCCCGCAGCCTTCAGGACTACCTACGGCGCCACCACGAGATGCGCGAGAAGATTACCATGGGAGGCTCGTGCACGTACTACACGACAGAGCAGGCCGACAAGTTCCAGGAGTCCGCCGCCCTCTTCCTCAACGAGGACGCCCAGACACTCGACGTGCAACACGTAGACCTCAGGGGGATGATTTAATAAGACAAGAAGACAAGTGAAAAGTGAAGAGTGAATAGTTTAGGTTGCTCAAGAATTCATATTCACCTTTGAATCTGCAGATCACATCCGGGAAGTCAGAAGGGGTGAAGGCATTGAAAAGTTGCCATACCCCCGGACAGAGCAAATCCTGACAGGAGTGCCCGTCCATCATCCGCTTTCTGACCAGAGAAGAGCTTATGCCTTCCGTACCCTCCGGCTGTGAGAGAATGACGATGCGGTCTTGATAGGCAGAAAGTACCTGATTGTCCCTGACTGACTCCTCCAACGTGGTACTCTCTCTTGAAAAGAGCACGACCTTGAAGTTATCCAGAAACTCCCTGTTGTTTGCCAGGCTGGTGAGCAACCCTACCTTATCTGCTCCCATCACAAAATACAAATCCGCGTCAGGATAATCATGCCGAAGCTCATGGAGCGTGAGTAACGTTCTTGGCTCCACAGTGCCAATCTCTTTCTTGCACACCTTCAGTCGGCTGTCATCCTCACACATAACCTGAAGCATCCTGACCCTTAGCTCCGGGGAGAGGACGACCGGCGGATGGCAATTCCTCATCTTCCGTCTAAGATAGGCATCACTCACTGGAACAAAATGCCCCATGTCCGCATCAAGCGCATCAACAGCCTCTTCCATCAACAAGTAGTGAGCCCGCGTTGGTGGGTTGAAACTCCCACCCATGACTATGATTACCCTTCCGTCTTTCATATATTGTGTAATTTTTACGCAAAGATACAGACTTTAGTAACAATTAAAAAATAAGTTGCCTCGTTTTGATGAAGACAAGAAGAAAGGAAGACGAGAAGACAAGACGATAGTCAACTGACGGACATACATAAACGGGTACTCTGAACCATGGACGGACATACATAAAGTAAGTCCCTACAGTCAACTGGATGGTGAGGCAAGTTATTTTTTTCACATCACTTAATTGGTTCTCACAAATTTTCGGCTTAATTGTTTTTGTGAATAGTCAAATGGAAAGGCCATCCTACCAGAAGCTTCTCCGATGTGGGGCATTCATAAATCATTGAGGCGCACTCATCATAATCAATAGGATACCTGGCAGGTGATGCCCGCCTCGCGGACTTTCCTTGCGATGGCGTCGAGCTCGTCGTGCGTGGCTTTCTGGAGCAGTGGTGAGGGAGTTTCACGGTCGATGGTGTAGATCATCACGCACGAGGGCGAGATGCTCTTCACCGCTTCAAGCCATGGCATTACGAATGCTTCGCTAAGGTTGCTGACATCGCGCCCCTCATGGCTGCCTTTCATGAACATGGTCTGGATGATGCATCGTGAGCCGAACTCCCTCATCCGCTCCACAATGCGGTTCACATCATATGTGCTGCCTCCAGGCTTGTCGACCATGCTGATATACTCAGGTGAGACGGTGTCGAGCTTCAGGATGTTGTTGTCCACTTTCAGCAAGGCATCGAAGACACGCTGGTTTGTAATCTGCGTGGCATTACTCAGGACGCTGATCTTGCACTCAGGAAAAAACTCGTCGCGCAGTCCCCGGACGTCGTCCACGATGGCAGGGAAATCGGGATGCAGCGTAGGCTCCCCGTTTCCTGCGAAGGTGATGACATCGGGATGCGGTCCGTTTTCCTTCATCTGTAGCAGCGTCGCTTTCAGTACCTTGTGCACCTGCTGGCGCGTGGGTCTTGGGTGTCCGGTTCTTCCGTCCTTGTTGAATCCACACTCACAGTAGATGCAGTCGAACGAGCAGAGCTTGCCGTCTGGCGGCATCAGGTTGACCCCGAGTGATACGCCGAGTCTGCGGCTATGTACCGGTCCAAACACCGGCGATGGATATAGAACAGTCATATTTAGTTGAAAGTTTAATGTTTAATGATTAATT
>FLNV01000004.1_pt1 | contig 34478 bp, 35 predicted proteins | sample 1140351 | NCBI WGS metagenome assembly FLNV01 (sample SAMEA3878207, study PRJEB12797) | bioreactor metagenome | biome: Moose rumen | place: Sweden | collected 2011-10
GGCTCCGCCACAAATTTCACTATTTTCTGACTTCTAAATTTTCCCGGACAGCACTGATAATATATGAAAAAAGAGCTTAATATTAAATTTTTTGTTACACATTTCAATAATCCAAACTGCATTTATGAAGATAATATTTTTGTACCAATTCAAGCATGAAAGAAAAATTCAAAGATTGATTTGTGAATTCAGTGAGATGATACTTGAGACAATATCTCAGATAAAAATTCTCAGTATGCAGAATTGACTACTCAATATTGGGTACGGAAAAATTATGATTTGAAAAATGTAGACTACATATGATTTTGTCATTACAGAAGATATATGACATATAATTATAGATATAATATACTAAAATTTTGGAATAATTTTTCAAAACAACAAAATATTTTCGGAAAAATTTGATCTATAGCAACTTATCTCTTATGACAACAAATTAATCAACCATTTGATAATGGAAAAATTGAAATATTTTCAGATGCTATAAAAACATATTTCATGAACAATAAATATGATATTTATTTAGCTAAAAGGCTACTTAACTTTACGATTAAACCATTTCATAATGTTTGATTATATAATGAAAATTTATGGGAAATAGCTCATAATATAATAATCAAACATGATAAAACTTTTGAAAAGACTATACAAAAAATTGACAATCTAAAGCGATGTAATTGGTGTAATATATGAATTATGAATAAGAATTTATTTATGGAATATTCTGAATGGTTGTTTTCAATTCTTTTTGAATTTGAAAAAGAATTAAATGCCAAAAACTTATTAGAATTAGGTTATAAAGAACCGATAACGGCCTGAACAAGATTTTTATGATGTTTTTGAGAAAGACTATTCAATTTACGAATAGCTCATAAGAAAGAACATTGATTAAAAGTTTCTCATGATGCAAATATAATATTTTTTGATGATATTAAAAAATAAAATAATTCTTTTCATTCATCACTTAGGTAATAATTAATTTTCAATGGTTTATTTTGCGAGACAACTCTTTTTACATATCATTTTTCTGTCAAAAGGTCCAATCTTTCTGCTAAAACTTTAGAATTAATTTGTGGCAATCTTTTCATTAATCACGAAAATGTAGATATTCACATGTATAGTGACTGAAAAATATGTAATGTCCATTTTTTACCAAAAAGATCAAAAAGCTGATATAGAGGACATTCGTTTGATCGTGGAGTTATTGTACTTTCGTCCATGGCAAGAAAGTTAGTTTCTAAAAAGGAAAGCAAGTTTATTTATTACTATTGAAATAATATACCTTTTCTATAATAAAATAGATAGAATTACTTTCTAAAATAGAAGTAATTTTATTTTATATCTTTACTATCATATAATGACAGCACAAGATGTATTAAATCAAGAAGAAAATCAAACTGCAGGAACTGCTTGCTGAACAGCTTGTGGAGCTTCAGAAGAATCAAAACCTGAAGAACCAACTCCAGCAGCTTGCGGTACTGCTTGTTGAGCATGAGAATAGTTATCTATTCTCTGCTCTTTTATAAAAGATTAAAAAATGGAATATTTTTCTGTGCAGTGGCACATTACCGATATGTGTGACCAGAGATGTAAACACTGTTACATATTCTCAGAGAATAATAATAAATGTATTGCAGAGATGAAAGAAAATGAAATATTTGAAACTCTGCAGGAAATAAAAGATATGTGCGATAAAATGGGTAAAAAACCATATCTTTACCTAACTGGATGAGATCCGATTCTGCATCCAGATTTTTGGCAATTATTAGAGAAACTAAAAGAGGATACCATCCCTTTTACTATAATGTGAAATCCCTTTCATTTAAATGATAATGTATGTAAAAAATTAAAAGAATTTTGATGTGATAAATATCAAATGTCTATCGATTGATTAGAAGAAACTCATGACCGATTTAGAAAGCCATGAAGCTTCAAAACAACATTAGAAAAAATTGAAAGTATAAATAATGCGTGAATAAAATCAGTTATTATGACCACAGTGAGCTGAACAAATATAAAAGAAATTCCAGAGATAATTGATTTAGTCGTGAAACATAAAGTCAGAATCTTTGCTTTTGCTAGATATTGTCCTACCAGTGAAGAAAAAGATGTTTGAATTGAGCCATTAGAATATAGAAAATTATTAGATACTTGTCGAAAAAAATATAAAAAGCATATCAAAAATAACTGTGTTACAAAATTCACTTTGAAAGATCATTTACGAAAACTTTATTTGTATGAAGAATGACTCTATAAAATTCCTGAAAATATGAAAGAAGGTTTTGTATATGACTGATGCCATTGTTGAAGAGGTCATATAACAATCTTACCAAACAAAGATGTATATGCATGCCGTAGAATGGAATCGAAAGTTTGAAATCTGAATGAAAATCATCTTTATGATATTTGGATTTCTCAAAAGATGAACAAATACAGACAATACGATAAATTCGTTAAATGTAGCAAATGCGAATTATTCATGCTCTGTAGATGATGCCCTGCCGTTGTAAAATGATTGACATGAAATATGTATAATGCAGATCCACAATGTTGGAAAGAAATAAATTTTTAAATTAAATATAATGTAAATGAAAGCTGTACAATTACCATGATCTATTAAAGTTGAAAATCTAAAGATTTCTGAAATTGATATACCAAAAGTGAAAGATGATTGGGTTTTAGTAAAAATAGTAGCATTCTGACTCAACCATTCAGAAGCTGTTTTTAGACAATTTGAAATTAATAAACCACAATTTATCAAACCTAGAGTACCATGAATTGAATGTGTCTGAATAGTTGAAGATGGTTCAAATACGGACTTAAAAAAATGAGAAAAAGTTATTGCTTTGATGTGAGGAATGGGAAGAAGTTTTAACTGATCTTACGAAGAATATGCTTTGTTGCCTCACAAAAATGTTTTTAAAGTAAATACTAATTTAGATTGGATCCATTTAGCAGCCATCCCTGAAACATTTTACACTGCTCGAGGATCTTTATTCCCATGCTTAAAATTGAAAAAATGAGAAACAATTTTAATAAGAGCTTGAAGTAGTGCCCTATGAATTGCTTCAATTATAATTGCAAAAAATCTATGATGCAGAGTAATTACGACAATTAGAAGTGAAAATAAAAAAGAATATTTAGAAAATATATGAGTAGACAAAGTAATTATTGATCATTGAGATTTTGTAAACCAACTAGATGAAAAAGTTGATAAAGTATTAGAACTTGTCTGAGCGGCGACAGTCAAAGAATCACTAAAAACATTAAAAGTCTGATGAATTGTATGTGTAACATGAATACTCTGAAATGTTTTCACTCTTGATTGATTTAATCCAATTTCAGATATCCCAAATTGATGTTATATTACAGGATTCCATTCCAATAATCCTACTCAAGAAATAATTGATGATATGATGAAATTTATTGATGAACACAATATTGTTCCTCCGATTTGAAAGGTATATGATTTTGAGAATGTCGTTGAATATTCAAGAGACTTGGAAAATTGAACTACTTGATGAAAATGAATAGTCATTGTCGACAAATCTATAAGCCAAAATTAAAATGCTATTAAATATTTCATGAAGGACAGACATAGTACAATATTATACTCCTTGGCTACTTAATAGATTAAAGGAATGATTTTGTTATTCCAGAAATCCTTTATTTCCAAAAACAGTATACAGAATTGATTTAAGTCCACAAAAAATTGATTGTATGGTCTTTTGTTCAAAGAATTATCAGCCAATACTTCCCTATATAAAAGATATTAATGAAAAATATAGGATTCTCTGCCATTATACAATTACTGCATATTGAAAAGATATTGAACCAAATGTCCCAAGTATTGATGAATCGATAGAAACTTTAATTAAGCTTTCAGAAATTGTATGAAAAGAAAAAGTAATTCGGAGATTCGATCCATTATTATTTACCCAAAATTATAATTCTGAATATCTACTAAAAACTTACGAATATATCGCAGACAAGGTTCATAATCATATTCAAAGAGCTTTATTTAGCTTTGTAGAGAGATATAAAAAATTAGATAAAAACATGCATGAACTTATTCCCTTTACTGATGACGATAAAATTGAACTTGCTAAATGAATTTGAGAAATTTCAAAAAAATACAATATTTATGTACAAACTTGTGGAACAGATAATTCATATGAAGAATACTGAGTCCATAAATCTTGATGTGTCTCAAAAGAAATTTTGGAACAAGCCAACAATGTAACATACAAAAATATAAAACCAATCTGAATGAGAAAATGATGTCATTGTATTCCTTATCGTGATATTTGATATTATGATACTTGTCTAAATTGATGTAAATATTGTTATGCTACAAAAAATCACGAAAATGTAGGCAATATAATTAAAAAGCATAATCCAGAAAGTCCATTACTCATTTGAGAGATAGGAAAAGATGATAAAATTGTAGATATGAACCAAGAATCTTATATTGTAAATAATCAAAAATATTCAATACAACAAAGTTTATTCTAAAAAGTTAGTTTATATCATATCTTTTTTACATTTCATTATTTTAAAAGGTATGTTTGGCAACTAATATCAATTCTTTTTTTTATATGAAAAATGGTTCATGAATTATAGAAAAAATATTGGTGAATATATGTCTTGTCATGTTATTCATGTTAAGCCGTATTTTTTCATTTTACAAAAAAAGTATCAACTCTAATATACTAAAAATCGAAAAAAGCTAATCTTTAATTAAAAAACCATAGTACAAAACCCAGTCGTACTTTTGACATTTCAATTAATATCAGCAGAATTTATATATCAAACAAATCTCGCTTTTTTTCATAAATTTTCAGCCAAAGAAAAAAACCGATTAAAAGCGACAATATCTTTTTTTCAATTTATAGTTTCTTCATCTAAATCAAGGCAAGCATCCAATGGTAAACCGGAATGTAAATCAGAAATAAAAACAAGATTTCATAAGTTATACAAAAAATCAAAAAATTTATTCAAAATCTTTTTTGGAGTTTTATCTCATATTTTACAAACAAAAATTTCTTTATAATCTCAAAGTATCCTTGGATAAGGCAAATCATATTCCAATTTCTCGAACCAAGTTTCAGAAAGTTCAACATTAAAATCTCTAAAAAAGGCAATTTTTATAATATCTCCAACATCAAAACTTTTTCAAAGACAATCAAGTTTTCATGTATATAATGAAATTCATTTTCATGATACAGGAATAACTAACGACAAAATTCATGTTTTAGTTGCTAACCACTTATATCAAGAAACTTTTAGCTCTCAAGTATAAATATGGTGTCAAGCCGGAATTATAGCAACATTAAATCTTTTTTTTATCGTTGGTAAAAAACTATTCTTCTCTGCTCAAATAGTATCAAACATGATAGAAGAAATTACTATATCATTATCAAAAGCTATTTTATTATCAGTATTTTTTTTACAAACAGCCATATTAAAAAATTATTAATTATTAATTTTTGATTCTTAATTACTATAGTTAGCCTTGCTATTTCTCAAAATATCCAACACAAATCTATCAGCCAATCTATAACGTTTATCCCATTCATCACTCGACATAAATACAACATTTACAACTTCAATAAAATATCACCTGAATATATCACTAATCGACTCTTTCATTTTTTCAATCTGAGGTTTTTCCATATTTTTGTATATCACAACTAAATCCATATCCAAATTTATTCAAAAACACTTTCAGAAAAAATACTTATCGATCATAACCTCATAAGAATTAAACAAATTAACTAATTTTCATTTTAATCAATAATAAAATATTTGCTTCAACAAATCATGAATTCAAGGCTCAATAGAAATTGATCGTCAATTTCAATCGGTATCCACATTCAGAATTTCAGCAGATTTCAGAGAATCAACTTGTTTTTTTATAGCAGGGAATGTCCACTCAAGCTCTCATTCCAAAGCCCTCATTGAAACTCATTGCCTCCTAAACAACAAATATTTCAAGATATCAACTTTTGTCTTACTACCAAAAAGTTTTTCTAAATCCATAAAAATATTTAACTAATAAATAAAAATAAAATACAAATTTTTCAAAAAAAAACAAGAGTTAATGAAAAACAAAAAACAGGCTCCCTAGAAAGGGAACCATAAATATTTCCGTATCCAATTAGACACAATATCGTTAGCCTCCCAAAGAAAGGAAGCAAAAGACAAAGCATAAGACGGAATAAGAAGTAAGAGATAAAACCCACCTAAATAAATAGGATAAGCGAATATCAATACAAGCGACATGATCCATATTGGGACCAAAATTCTTCGTTTTACACTATTGTCGAACTTAATTTCCAACATATAGTTGTAAACATAAAACAACAATAGCACAAAATAAATTAGAATACTTTCCATAATTATAAAATTTTTGTTTAACACTCAATCTTGACATTGAAAAATATAAATATATTTTTTTAAAAATCAACCAAAATACAATTGAAATAAAAAACATCTTTATTAAAATGAAAAAAATGAATATTTTTAGTATTCAAAAAAATCAATGCTTGAAATAAAAAATCTAACTTCACAAGTCCAAGAAAAAGAAATCTTGAAAGATATTAATATGAATTTTGAAATTGGGAAAAACTACTGTATTTTGGGAGAAAATGGTAGCGGAAAATCAAGTCTCGCACTCACTATCATGTGACATCCAAAATACGAAATCACAAACTGAGAAATCATAGTAGACGGACAAAAAATCAACGAATTCACTCCAGATCAAAAGGCGAAACTTTGAATATTTTTAGCATTTCAAAATATCCCCGAAATTCCATGAATCAAATTATTTGAATTTCTCAGGACAATTTACAACAACCACACATGAGAAAATCTCACATTCCTAAAATTCAAAAATTTCATCATACCATATATAGAAGAAATTTGATTAGATCAAGAGTTTTTGCGAAGAGATTTGAATGTTTGATTTAGCTGATGAGAAAAGAGGAAAATAGAACTACTGCAAATCAAACTCCTCAAGCCAAAGTACATATTTTTGGATGAAATTGACAGTTGATTGGACGTTGATGCATTCAAAAGCATCTCAAAATCGATTCAAGAACTAAATGACGAGACAAATTGTTTCATCTTCATCACACACCATTTTGAGATAATAAACAACATTGATATAGACGAAGTTTACGTTCTAAAAGATGGTAGAGTAGAGGAGACAGGAGACAAAGCACTAATTGAAAAAATTAAAGAGAATTGATTTAAATAACTTGTCCTCCTTTACTTAATGGATTGTGTAAAATACAAAAATTGCCTACCATGATCAAATGTAGTTTTCCGTAAATATTACGAATAATGACACAACCGACCAAATTGAGCAGCAGAAATTATGTACGAATTCTGGAAAAATTAATAAAAAAATATTTTGTCCCCCTTTATTGAAAGGGGGTGGCCGAAGGCCGGGGGATTTTTAAGATTTTTTATTACAAATTAAATTCTGAATCGTATATTATAATAGAAAATCTCTTGATTTTCGCATATATATATACCTTACTAAATATTTAGTACATAACAATTTGGAAAAATGAAAAAATCTTTATTATTTTTGTGAGCATTATGTTTGTGATTCTCTTTTACCTTCGCTGAAATGGATGAACTTCTAACCGAAGAAGAGCAAGGGCGGAATATTAATAATTATGAAAAATATCAGTGAAACCCAAATGAAATATTAGAAAATTGATTTACAAAAGAATTTAATAATGCATACAATTTTGCATATCATAATGGAATTACGACTATGGATTCTATTGAAAAAGCCGATATGAATGGACAATTGAACAGAATTGCTATGGCTAAAATGTTGTCAAATTACTTGATTAATATACTAAAAAGAGAACCAGATACCTCAAAGACCTGCTCATTTTCCGATGTATCAACAGATTTGGATAGTAAATATGACAATTGAGTGACAAAAGCATGTCAATTATGAATTATGTGAATATGAATAGAAAAATTTAGACCTTACGACACTGTCACAAGAGCAGAATTCGTTACAGCAGTATGAAGGTCATTATACAAAATTAAAGATTGAAAAGACATATATTATACTCCACATTTAAATTCATTATATAATATATGAGTTATAAAAAACAACAATCCAAAATTAAAAGAACTAAGATGATATGTGATGATTATGCTAATGAGAATTGCAATGGATTGAGACGATCCATCATATAGACTTGATCAACCAGTTTCATTATCGTGAGGTAATTGAGACCATGACATCACTAATCACTATACAATATACACAAACGATGAATACTGAATTAAATTAGGTCTTACAATTGAATGGGATTGATGAAAAATTCATGAAGAAGATAGACACGATATATTTGATTCTCACATAATTACATTTTTTGTAGAAGATTCAACAGCGACAGCCGATGTAACTTGAATAGATTGATACAGAGAAATATTTGCTATTAGAGCCGTAACAAAAGAAGTTTATGATGATCAAAAAAATATGTGAAATTGGGAAGATATAACAATATGACACAACAATAAATATTATTTCTTAGAAGAAAGAAGTGAAGAATCTATATGATATACGGACTTAAATATATTTTCCATATAGGATTAAATCACAAAAGATAATATAAATCCTCAAAATTAATTTGGGGATTTTTTTAAAACTCATTGAATAATAAAAGAAAATAGATATGAATAAAAAAAGAATTTACACAATGATCCAACAATGAAAAAACGATTCATATTTACACTCACAATATTAACAACAACATGCTGAATAACGGCATCACAACTTTATGATATTGTTTGAAATAAATACGAGACAGATATCACAGATTTAGCAAATAGAGGAGTAGTAAAATGATATCCAGACTGAACATTTAAACCAGATCAATGAATCACTCGTGCAGAAATGCTCAAAATAGCTCTTTTAGCATCAAACACAGAAATCCAGGAACGAGAAGAAGAATGCTTTCCTGATGTAAATACATGAGAACGATTCCACAATATAGTTTGTACCGCAAAAGATATATGAACAATACAATGATATCCAGACTGAACATTCAAACCAAACAAAAATGTGACATACGTTGAATGACTAAAAATTTGAATGGAATCATTCAAAATCAACACTAAAAAAACAAAATCAAATTATCGATACGAGAAATACCTAAATTTTGCTGATGAAAATTCAATTTTTTCAAAATATTCATTGTATCCAGAACAAGAACTAACGCGTGGAATGATGGCACATTTAGCAGTAAGTTTGATAAACTGAAAAGCAGAAAACCGGAACCAACAACCTTGATACCCATCAATATGATGTAACAAGAAAAAGCCATCAACAACACCATCAAGCATCATGATTGATTGAATAGAAAGACATTTCATCACAAAAATATGAAACAGCTATTCTCAATCAAAACCAGCAAAATTAATATTTGCATTTCACGGTCGCACCCAACCATACGATGCACTTTGATACTACAATATTGAAAGGAAATGAGATGGAAACAGTATAATAATCTACCCAGCATGACTGCCAGAAGAATGACCTCAAAGGAATCGAATGAACCCATGAGACAAAGTTTCAGCACTTAGAGATTACAAACTATTTGACGAAATATTAAAAGAAATATCAGAAAATTATTGTATAGATTTATCACAAGTTTATGTAGTTTGACATTCACTTTGATGACGATTTACCAGTATGTTGTGATGTGCAAGATGAGCACAAATTCACTGAATATGAATCGTTGGTTGAAGTCCAATGACCTTTCCAACCTGCTCAGCACCAATCTCAGCGATAATATTTCATAATCCAAATGATCCACTTGCATGATATGCTTGATGAGAAGAAATTCGTAATAAAATAGTAAAACAAAATCAATGTTCAAACGAGACAGAAAATTACAAAAATTCATACGACATGGATTGTGTGAAATACAAAAATTGCCTACCATGATCAAATGTAGTTTTCTGTAAGTACTACGAATGATGACACAATCGACCAAATTGAGCAGCAGAAATGATGTACGAATTCTGGAAAAAAGAATAAAAATCATCCCCCAACCCCTTCCTTCCCCGCTGAAGTCGGGATTGCCTTCGGCAAGTCAGGAAGTGGAGTTATATCTGTAAATTTCCCCTCTTTATCGAAGAGGGGGTTAGGGGGTGATTTGAATAAAAATATTCATTTGAATTTCAATTCAAAAAGATTATCATAGCGCCACAACAAAGATTGATTTATCTGCTTACAGATAGAAAGATCCGAAGTGTGGTGACTTTGTTACTCAACACCCAAAGAAAGAAACTTTGTAAAAAACTGTAGGAATAGGACTACTATTAACAAAAAACTCTGATTTCTTCTTATTAAGAAACAGAAAAACAAAATATCAAAATAAAATGAAAAAAGTTAATGTAATTGTTGGCATTATTGCTATGATGTTCTTCGCAATTGGTTTTTCCTCTTGCGAAAAAGAAAGTGCTATTCAAAACTCGGAGAATTCTCCTGAGTATAACCAGTCTGAACAATTATGTCTTGATTTTGATAATAGTAATGTTTGCAGTCAAAAATCATGGATATACACCTCACTGAGTCAAGTTCCGTCAGGCCCATATAGCATTGATCCTATCTATAAGGCTGAATATTACCACATTAATCAAAATGATAATAGTCCTACTGCTACATACCCTAATGGTTGGCCAACAAATCTACAAGATAACCCAGGGAATTGCTCATGGAGTAATTATATTATGGCAGTTGGTTGTGTGGGACGAGCTTCTGGTTTATTGCAACTGGCCAATGAAGTATATGATTTAGATAAAGCACGACGATTGAAAACTTTTATGAAAAATTCAACAGGAACGTAGACATTAGGCTCAAGAATAGATAAAATCTACCAATATTATGGATTTGTGTACGATAATCCTAGTCGAGTTGGTGTCGACCTAATTGTGTATGGCAAAGATAATACCAATCATAATCAAATAGCATTATCAATGATAAATCATTTAGCCACGAACAAAACACCAATAATTTTTCTAGGTTCAACACCTGAAGGATATGCACACTTTTATACAATTGTAAGCATAGTTTGGACAGGTAATATAAATACTTCTGATATTTGGTTCTGTAATTCACTGCAAGGTAACACTGGAGATGATTTTGAAACCAGCAAAGATTATATGGGATTAAAAACATTTCTGAACAATATGTCAAATGGTGGCGTTGGCAAGTATAACTATTGTAATATGATTTATACTCGTGACATTTCAGAATCGTTATGATGACTTTTAAAATCAAAAAAGAGGAAGTTATTAACTTCCTCTTTAATTTAATTTATTATCAATCAAAATAAAATGAATGGTATAATTAAATTTAGCATAATAATTGTATTGATAATTATATTAAATAATAATTTATTTAACAAAATACCTAATTTCTCTAACGATAAAATAGAAGAAAGAAAATATACAGCATATAACAACAATTGGAAAATAAATATAAATAGACAGTCTGATTGACTAAATTTATACGAATATTATTCTCCTAAAAGTAGTCGATGATGAGAATCATTTTTTATTAAATTTATAAAAAAGGATTTGATAAACAATAGTGATGTTTTACAAAAAGGTGATACAATAGAAATAAAAAGAATAAAATTACGAGGGCAATATTGATATATACAAATAGAAAATGATTTTAGTTTACGTTGCTTACCTAGACATACATATGACACCAACAAAAGTTTTTTTCAACAAAAGATACTGAACTTAACATGAAATTCATCATGAGTAATAAATATAAAAAAAATTAATTGAATAGATGAAGATTTTAAATTTCAATATGAAAATTTAACAAATAGAAATTTCGAACGGCACTACATAATTTGAGCATACCCAAATTTTCAATGATCGCTACAAGATAAACACGAAATAGATGAAAATTGTGTTATAAAAATAATAAATTTAAGTGGACAAGAAATATGACTTGAAAAGATATTCGAATGATACAATGATATTATCTTATCAACAATAATAGATAAAAACAATACAAATATTTGTAAAAAATACTTCAATGGATACGATAATTTATTAGAATTTTATAATAATGAAAAAGTATGTACACTACAACTAAATGAACAAAATTCATTAAAATATATTAATATTCAAACAGAATAAAAAGAAATTTAAAGAATATCTGAAAAATCAAAACACAAAATCCTCAAAATTCATTTGGGGATTTTTCGAAAACTCAAAAAAATATTCATTTGAATTTCAATTCAAAAAGATTATCATACCGCCACAATAAAGATTAATTTATCTGATTACAGATAGAAAGATCCGAAGTGTGGTGACTTTGTTACTCAACACCCAAAGAAAGAAACTTTGTAAAAAACTGTAGGAATAGGACTACTAAAACAAAGCTCTGATTTCTTCCTATTGAGAAACAGGAAAATAAAAGTAACAAATAAAATGAAAAAAGTACAAGTATTATTTGGCATTATTGCCATGATGCTCTTCGCAATTGGTTTTTCCTCTTGCGAAAAGTCTGAAGTCGCACAATCAAACAACGACAACCCTGTAACATTTGAGAAGACAATTGAAGTGACAGATGCATCAGGACTTTACTCTGTTATGGTTCTCATTGAGTCAGATTCTGAATATGACCTAAATGAAGCAGCTGAATGCAAACCATACATTACAGTTGATGACATCGTCAATTTCAATGACAAAAATGACGATTATAATGTTCACAATCCTCTTGAACTCAATTCAAACATTCATCACCATCTGTCATACACAGTTTTGTCGGACGATAGAATTTTGCCAGAAGATAAAGGCTATGCACTCCACACCAACTTGAAAGTGTGCGAAAACAAAGCAACCTGTGGTATTGAAGGAGATCCTGTTGTTCACGCTACATTTAAAGATGAATTAGCTACAAAAGTTTACACCAGCAATAACTCACATTGTGGAATTCGCTATGATTACTACAGCAAGGCTTTGATTGGGTGGACAAATAGAGGACATTGGACACTGTGTGATGGTGCTAGCCACACTTTTGATGCAACAGTTTACACAACCAGAATCGGTGTCAAAGTAGAAGCACAAAGGTATTTTGACCTTAATGATGTAATATGGTATGTAGTTCCATAAAATGTTTTTAACATAACAAATGTTATAGTAAACCACCGGTGAGATCACTCACCGGTGACTTGTGAAAAATATTTATCAAATAACATTTATATCATAACTTTTTCAATGACAAGGGAAAAAAAACCCATACTAATCACATTGTTGATAACAATTTTAATTATTGCAACCCTTTTAATTGTTTCACAAACAAATAAAAAATCAAATTTAATAATACAACGACATAACAATGAAACAAAAGCACTTTTAAAGAAATCCTTAGAATGAAAAAATTTATCATTTTATAGACGATCAACTAATGTAGCAAAAAATTGTGATAATAAAATAATAAGTAAATGTGATAGTCTATATAAAATAAGTGAACGAAAAGATGAAAATTGAAATATATATAATATATTTTCATTATACGCAAATGAAAGAACATGATTAAAATTAACAAATTTAGTTATAGATAATGATACAACAATTAAAGAACATTGAGAATATATTGAAAATGTTATAAAAAAGATAAACAATAATGAATTAGATAGTTTTGAAACCATAATTTGAGAATGAAGTTTATGGATTAAATGATTTTTTATAGGATGATAACTAAATATTAAAATAAAGAAATCCTCAAAATTAATTTGGGGATTTTTTTTAAAACTCATTGAATAATAAAAGAAAATAGATAAAAATAAAAAAATCCTCACCCCGATAAATCGGGGAGCTCCTTTCCTGCTAAAGCCGGACACGGTAAAAAGGAGCGCAATAAATTAACTCAAAAACTAATGACTCTAAAATCCACACTTGAAACAGCAAGTAATATAAAGTACGATATATACCTAGATACTCTAAACGAAGATACGATTAGACAAATTTCTCTAGACCAAAAAGAACCAGAGCGAATGCTCCATCACAGATTGAAATGTCTGAAAATCTACAACGAACTACAAATGCCAAAATATTGACCAGATTTGAGTTGATTAAATTTACAAGATATCGTCTGGTATGCTAAACCAGCCTTAGATAATACTTGATATGCCACAAAACGAGAAGATGTACCACAAGAAATCAAAGATAAGTTTGATAGACTCTGAATTCCAGAAGCAGAAAAAAGATATCTCGCATGAGCATGATGACAGATGGACAGTGTAAATTTCTACCACAAAATCAAAGAAAAACGAGCAGAAAAATGAGTAGTTTTTGAAGATATGCCAAATGCTCTACAAAAATATTGAGATTTGATAAAAGATCATTTCATGACTTTAGTAGCTCCAACTGAACATAAATTTGCAGCACTTCACGGAGCAGTCTGGAGTGGAGGGACATTTATTTATGTGCCAAAATGAGTCAAAGCAGATGAACCACTTCAAGCATATTTCAGGATGAATACCTATGCGGGATGACAATTTGAACACACACTTATAATAGTAGATGATGATGCCGAATGTAGCTATATTGAATGATGTTCAGCCCCAAAATACGATAAATCCTCAATCCATGCATGACTTGTAGAGATATTTTTGTGAAAAAATGCAAAAATGAGATATTCATCAGTAGAAAATCGGTCCACAAACACATATAATTTGAATACAAAAAGAGCAGAAGTATGAGAAAATGCATACATGGAACGAGTCAGTGGAAACTTGTGATCCAGAGCCACAATGCTTTATCCTTGTAGTGTCCTAAAATGAGACAATAGCAAGACAGACATGCTCTGAATCGTATTAGCAAGCAACTGACAAGACCAAGATATCTGAAATAAAGTAATTCACCTATGAAAAAACACGACATCAAACATAGTCAGCAAATCAATCTGCAAGACATGATGAATTTCCACATTCAGATGACTAGTTTACATAGATGAAAAAGCAGAAAACAGCACAAACAATACAAAATGTGATGCGATTTTAATTGATTGAGATTCAGTAAGTATCACGATTCCAAATATCATAGATAATAACTGAGAATCTTCAGTATCACATGAAGCCAGCAGTGGAAAAATCGATGAACAAAAGCTATTTTACCTGATATCTCGTGGAATCACTACAGAAAAAGCGACAAGTATGATTATAAACTGATTCTTTAATGAAGTTACAAAAAAACTTCCACTCGAATATGCATGAGAACTCAATACACTAATCGATATGGAATTAGGATAAAAAATGTCTCCCTTTAAAAAGGGAGAGGCCCGTAGGGCAGAGGGATTTAAAATCCTCCACCCCCGCAATACTGCGGGAGTCCCCCTCCTTTAAAAAGGAGGACAAAAAAAACATTCACTTGAATTTTATAAAAAAATAATTACAAGAAACAACGCCTTAAAATAGAAGAAGTATAAAAGATCTTATCAGTTATGTCACAACAATACTTGTATATTGAGTGTAATGTGACGGGGTAATTAAAAAACAATTTCCTGGCAACAGAAATAAATGAAAAATTAACTTAAAAACTTAAAGAAATGGTTAAAAAAATTTTGTTAATTATTTGCTCGGCTTTACTAATGACCGTTTTTGGTTGCCAAAAATCCGAACAAAATAGTATTGACCACAAAGAAGGTCAAGTGAATTCTACTATCCACACCGGGTACGACTACCTGTTTGATACAAGTTACTTAACACAAGAAGTATCTGGTCTTTCTTTAGAAGATTTGGTACAAATCCACGAAATGATAGCATCAGTCTACGAATACCGCTCACAACTCCACGAAAATTGGGTAAACAGAGAATCGTACACACTAAATCGTACAGACTTTTTGAATGAATACATTTTTCAGGAAACAAAAATGACACTATATGAATGTGTACATTATTTATCTCCTGACGAAAGTGATTACACTGAACCTCTACCATACATCAAAAGTATTCGTATCGAACCCTTTGAAATAATGGAAAAAAATGGATTGTTCGTAATTCCTGTAATTGTTGATGGTAGAGCTTCAAAAGACCCAGGTTACGAAGATACTAAAGAACAATTCTTTATAGTAAAAAAGGAAGGTCAAAAGTTCATGATTGCCAACTTTATTTATGGTTACGAATTTGACAAAGATTTAGAAATTTATTCTAATATATCTGAATTTAAAAAAGAGAATTGGTCACATAGTATCTACAATAAAGATGCAAGATCAAGGTTAGAAGCAAAAGAAAAAGAATTTTTGGACAGTTACACTGAGTTTATCCAAAGTGATATTTCCAAAGATGAATATTTTGAAACAATAAATGTAAAAGGGAATGCCACATCAGACGGAGAAATCCGTGGGACATATAGCAGATGGATAGCAATCAATTATGCAAAAGTTCACACAAGTAATTCTGGAGATTGTTCAAACACATATTATAATCCTACTTACAAAGTATTTCCACTTGATTGTACTAATTTTGTTTCACAATGCTTAAAAGCAGGAGGATTCGTAAATGTTTCCGGGGATAGCAATAGTTGTAATGTTTGGTATTATGATAATCAAGGGACTACTAATACAAATGATGATATTTATTCCATTTCCTGGTCAACAGCCAATGGTTTAAAAAGATATTTATAAGACTGTGGACAATACACTACAGTAGTTAGTCCAAGCGATTTATGGACTGCTAACATAATTCAAAATGGAGATGTAATATCAATGGCTGATCCAGCACCACAATCAGGGCAATCACCATATTACACACATAGCATGATAGTAACTAAAATTAGCAATAACCAAGTTTACTATTCAGGACACTGTAATAATAGGAAGGATTATTCAATGTTTAATCAAACTTACAATTATTGGTTTACTAATAGGTGGACACGAGGATTTCATATAACACACACAAACAATTGATTTGATTTATAGTTAATTCCATTTTAAGGCAAAATGAGACATCCTTCATTTAAGGATGCATCTTTTTTTATACATGAAAACAATATCATTAAAAATAATTGTTAAAAATATTGCCTAAAAATAAAAATAAAAAAATATTGAATAAACAGAAAAAATTATTAATTCTAAATTACAATGACTCGACTACGAATAATACTATGAATAATATTTCTACTCCTATGATTTGCCGGAGATTTTTTGCCAATATTGCCTTGACCACTTTTGAGCTACATAGCCGTAATATTTTTCCAAATAGCAGATAAAAATTGCTTCACGACAACACAAATAGTAATACTATGAATATTTATGGCATTAGTCACAGCAGTAGATTACATCACACCAGTAATATGAACAAAAAAAATGTGATGAACAAAACGATGAACCAGATGAAGCACAATTTGATTAATCGTTTGAGTGATAATTTTGCCGTTATTTTGAATAGTAATCTGACCATTTGGACTAATTTGACTGCTTTGATGACCATTTGTCTGAGCATACATATGAGAAATAATGTATCAAAAACATGTCATTTCGACGAGGAACGAGGAGAAATCCACAAAACGTAAAGTAGATTTCTCGGCCGATAAATCGGCTTCGAAATGACAAAGCAAACTACAAACACTAAACCACAAAAAAGCATTCAAAGCAGCACTTTGATCATTTATATGATTTTTGGGATGAATTCTATTAAAAGTAATGTACACAATAATTGTCGCCGTTTACCTAATTCCAAGAATTGGATTTGCAATATGACACAAAAGCCAATTTGACGAAAATTATCGAGAAGTCAGAGAATCAAACTACGACACACCACAAGAATTTAAAGTAATAAACAAATGACAGTACTACAAAATAAAATTTGAAGATACAAAAGTATCATACAGCACTTGAGAAAACCGAAATACTCGATTTAGTATAAAAGACACAAGCAACGACCAATGAAGTTGCCATAGAAACAATAAGCCAGTTTCACTAACCACAGAAAAATGAAAACTATACATCAATATATTGGACACTTGCTGATGATGAAGTGGCGATTGATATGTATCAAAAATGGAAGTAAAAAAAGATCTAAAATTAAAATTAGTTTGATGCTACAGATACGATAATCGATGACAATTTGAAACCGAAGAAAATGATGAAAATTGAAATCGATATTTTGAATGAACAACACAATATGAAAAACTAAACAAAACTGAATTATCGGATTGTGATTGAAATTTTGATATTATTTATTACAACAATATTAAATAGAATCAAAAATTCTTAATTTTTAATTCTTAATTATTAATTATGATAATCTGAATCACATGAACACTCGGTGCAGGTAAATGAACAATCGTAGATTATTTGGTAAAAAACAAATGATTTGTACATTTTTCAGTCAGAGCTTATTTGATACAAGAAATCGAAAAAAGATGAATGCCTGTAAATAGAGATAGTATGGTCGAAGTAGCAAATGACTTACGCGCTAAGTACTGACCATCATACATAGTAGAGGAGTTATACAAACAAGCACAAGAAACTGGGAAAAATTGTATAATAGAAAGTATTAGAGCAGAATGAGAAGCTTTAGCATTGAAATGAAAAGATAAATTTTTGCTATTTTCAGTAGACGCTGATCCAAAAATTAGATATGAAAGAGCAGTACTCAGATGAAGCGAGACAGATCATATCTCATACGATGAATTCATTATGAACGAACAGAGAGAAATGACAAACACAGATCCAACCAAACAAAATTTATCAAAATGTATGGCATTATCAGATCATATATTTACAAACAATTGAACATTACAAGAACTAAACGACCAAATCAGCAAAGTCGTTGAAGAATTTTGAATTTAAAAAAATTAAGTTCTTCCCCTCGGGGAAGTTGCGCGCGAAGCTAGATAGGGGTTAAACCCCCACAGCCTTCGGCAGCTCCCCAAGGGGAGCAATTCAAGTGCAAATTAAAAAATAATTACGCCATGAAACTAATTAAAAAATTACTACTTATATCTCTATTAACACTCTGAATTTCAACGGCAAATTGATATGTTTTTGGTATTAAGTCGGCTGACAATACAATCACAAACATAGTAGAAATACAAAACAAATACAATTTTGATTTCAAAATAGTTTGATTCATTTTCGATCCACGATCAGAAGATATTTTACGGACAATAGATAACTTAAACAATTTTCTATGAACATGAAAGATTTATCACATAACACTATCACCAAATTCATATTCAGCAAAACAAGTCGCAGAATGAATATTCGATAACGAATATAGACAATTTTTTCAAACAATAAAAAATAACGACTTAAAAGTAATTTTCAGGACAATGCATGAAATGAATTGAGGACGATACCCACGATGATCAAATCCAGAAGAATTCAAACAAGCACGAATCCATGTCCGGGAACTTTCCAGAGAGATGTGATTAGACCAAAACAATATTTTGTTTGATTTCTCAGTAAATCATCGAGATATGCCTACAAACGAAACACCATCACAAAATGCAAAATTGATCACATGTAATAAATATAAGACAGATTGTTACAAATTTGAAGATTACTACCCATGAGACCACTATGTTGACATAATGTGAGTCACATTTTACAACCGATGAAAAGCGACCTACAGCAGACAGCGATACAGCCCAAACAGAATTTTAAACGATTCAAGTCGAGACACCTTGAATAGACTAAAATCATTTAACAAACCAATTTTCATCGATGAAGTCTGAACAACTGCTGTACGATACGACTGAACATACAGTTTTATTAAATCAAAATTAGCTTACGAAAGTGATTACGATAAAAAAAATGAATGGCTATACCAACTAAATACATTCATGCTACAAAATCCTGAAATAATCTGAATGACCTACTTCAACACAGACTTTACAAATTGAATGACAAAACGAACTCCATGAGAAGCTGATCGAGCAATTATAAATTTAGAAAATGAAAAAATATACTTCTGAATATATGACTTATATGCAAATGAGACAAAACAACATTTTAAAGAATTAGAAAACTTATTTTCAATCCCAAAAAAGAATACAAAAATATATTTCACAAAAAAACAAAAAGAAGATTTTGCAAAAGAAATGATAGACAAATTTTGAAAACAAGAATCTCTAAAAAGAATTGAAATAATACTAAACTATTCCGACCACGAGACGATACAAGATTTATTTTGAGGAATTGCCGAAATAATAAACAGCAAATATTAATTTTTACAAAACAAAAAAACGGAAGATTAGGGATTCGAACCCTAGTCCCGCTTAAGCGGGAACACGTGTTCGAGACGTGCGCCTTCAACCACTCGGCCAATCTTCCATATTGGCTAATAACCAATAGCACATAGCTAATAGCAAAAGAAACAAATGTTATTAGCTATCAGCTAACAGCAATAAGCTAAAATTACGGAAGATCAGGGATTCGAACCCTGGTCCCGAAAACTCGGAAACATGTACTCCAAACATGCGCCTTCGACCACTCGGCCAACCTTCCAAAAATAAGTCATTTCGAGCCCAAAGGGCGAGAAATCTATCAAGCATCAACAATGGATTTCTCAGCTAAAGCTTCGAAATGACAAAAAAATTATTAATTCTTAATTATTAATTAATACTATCCACCTAATCCTCAAAGCATATCTCACAAAGCTCATAAATTGTTTGGATCTACTCACAAAACATCTTTTGTCTTTTCAGCCACTACTTCTTGTGCCTTTGTTTGTGCCTTTTGAAATGTAGCCATGATAACATTCTCTAACTCAGATTTTTTGTTTGGATTTAATAATGTCGTATCATTTATAACAAAATTTTTTAATTTCATCTCTCAGTCAATATCAACAACTACTGCTCACTGAACTTCATTTCAATTTTCATCAATATATTTTCCCTCTTTTGCTCTAATAACTAAATTATCCAAGCTCTTTTTCAAAGTCTTGTACTTGTCATAAGCTTGTTTCATTTGCCCCATTTTTCAAAAGCTTCATCAAAATGCCATAATAATATTATTTTAAAGATTAAAAAACAATGAATATATAAATATAAATAATTATTTTTCAAGTATAATTAAAGAATTAAACTAAAAGATTTCGGCTCATCTTCGTCCCGAAGTACTTCGGAGCGAGTGAGCCGAGAGGCGTTTTGACTGAAAGTCATCCGGCTTCAGCAGGGTTGCCCACTTTTGTCGCTGGTTGACAAAAGTGACTGAAAGGAATCCCGCAAGGCGGGGTAACCCGCCGGAGGCATAAATAATAAAATTATAAAATATTTTCAAAAAACTTCAATAAATCCTCAGCAACAAATTCAGCACTCTCTAAAATATATTCATCCAAAATTGTCGAGACATTTTCATATCTTGGAGTAATTATTTTCAAATTTTTGAATCACAAAGATTTTTTTACAAAATTCTCATAATCAAGAGATTTTCAATCCACAATAAAAACTAAATTTCTATTATTTCAAAATTTCGTATTATCAAAATCATGTAATTTATTCAAAACAATAATTTCAGAATCTAATCAATTTTCTCTTAAAAGATTTCAAAATCTCACAATTTCAGCCAACATTGATCAAGTCGTGACAATAGAAAGATTTCATCAATTAAATCAGAATCATTCTAAAGAAATATGAGATTTTCTTTCTCAATTTGATATATTTTCAGGCAAATCAAGATTTGTTATCCTAAAATATTTCTTTCATTCATTTCAAGATAGCTCCATCAAAAAGCTCAATAAATCATAAGGTTCATAAATTTCAATTCATAAATCTAATAATTCACGGACAATTTTTTTTGTATGTCATATCTTTTTACCATATCAAGTAATACCAAAATTCATATCAATTACAGCAAAATTTTCCATATTTTTTAAAACATGAAAAACATTATCCAAAAGAAGTTTATCCAAAATAAACAGAGTTTTTTTTTCCAAATCAACTTTTTTTAAATCAGATATTTTTTTTAATCTGACAAAATTTCACAAATCAAAGTCTGAAAAATCATAATCAGAGACAATCTGTTCATATTCTCACTCAATCTTTTCAAACAATTCTCATTCCTTTATATAATCAACTAATCTAACAAATTCCATTGAAAAAATTTATAAAATAAATTTTTTAGTTAATGGTCATTAGCTAATAGCTTATAGCAAAAGAATCCTATGCCATCAGCCAGCAGCTATTAGCTATCAGCTAACTCTCAATAAACGAATATCCAAGCAAAAACTTTGCCACATCTGAAAATACTTTTCATGCAGTTTGGGCTCACCAAAGAGTAGCTCTTGGTCTACGAACTTGGACTACAACAATATACTTTGGATCATCTTTTGTCACAAGTCAAACAAAAGATCCATTTGTCCGACCATTTCACTGCATATATTTTCATTTGTAAGCAATCTGAGATGTTCAACTTTTTCATCATAATGTGAATCAAGCCACTCTCGCAATCTTCTGATAATCTGGATTTATCTCCATCACTGTAAATAGAGCTTCTTTTACTGCTTCAGCGGTTTCAGGCTTGATAATTTGCATTCAAATTTCTGAATTATTTGGGTAATAAATTCAATTTTCTGAATCATAATATCATGCCAAAATTGTTGGTTTAATATAATATCATCAATTTACGAGAGCTCAATATGCAGCAGCAATTTGTATTGGAGTAGCCAAAAGTCACTGACCAAATGCATTGTTTAAAAATCTCGCCACAGAGACAGTACTAACTGAATCAATAGATCAAGCTACTTCTCAAGCTAATTCAATATTTGTCAGCTCACCAAATCACAATTTTTGCAAATAATTGTAATAATTGTTTTTTCAAACTGCCTGAACGATTCTAACCATTCAAATATTACAAGAAAATACAAAAGCATTCATAAAAGTCTTTTCTCACATACAATTTTTATTATCAGCATTTTGAATAGTATATTCTCAAACTTTTACTTTACCAGGATCGTTATAAAAATCATAAAAATTTATCTCATCAGAATCTAAACCAATAGCTACAGTGAACAATTTAAAAACACTTCCTGGTTCATAAGCCGAAGCGATATTTTTATCCACAAAAACTTGAGGACCAAATATATTGTTCATTATATATTTATTCAATGAAGTATCAGCTCTTTCACTCGTAGTAGCAGTCCTAGTTTCTCATCAAGTTTTTATATAGACTGGAATATCCACGTAAGTATCATTGTCTATCAAATAAGCATCCTCAACGCTCAAAGGACGTAAGGTATACGCATCATTATAATCATTTGGATTAAAAGATGGATATGATGTCGAAGCTTTTACTTGTCAATTCATAGGATCATAGACCAAAATAGAAATAGAATCAGCTTTCAACGTCTCCTGCCAACTTTGAGCAATTCATTCAATCTCTTTCTGGATTCAAAGATCAATCGTCAAATAAATATCATCTCAATCAACTACATCTTCAATTTCAAAATCATTTGCTCACACTCATCCAATCCATGCAGAAGCACGACCAATAATTTTTCAATCACGTCCACGGAGCTGTTCATCAAAATATTGTTCAATCCCATAAAAAGCTTCTCAATTTTTGTCCACATAGCCCAAAATATTTGACAAAAATGATCAATAAGGGTAATATCTAGTAGTAAAAGTCTCTAATCACAATCAATGCAAAATAGGTACATTATCAGCATTTTTTTTCGAATAATTTTCACTTTTTAAGTCTTTTACCAGCTGAGCGACTACGGGATTTACATTTGAAATAATTTTCACATATCTATTTTCCTGCTCTTGGAAGTATTTTTCAAAATTAGAATAACTATTTAAATACCCATACTTATTCAAGAGAGATTTTAATCTATTCATATCTCTCGTATTCGATTTTGTTGGAATAATATAAACATAATTTCCATACATCACATTTACACAAGGCAATTCCAAATCATACAAATCAGAAATAAAATCTTCATTTGAAAAAAATCATAAATAATTTTGTTCCTTGATTCAAATTTGAATTTTCCTATCTAATGCACTTTTTATCATAGTCTCGGCTGTTCAAGTAGAAAAATTTTCCACAATATTATTGTAGTTTTCATAAAATCCAGTCCAATCATAGCTATAATATCATTCTGAAACTATACCATTTCACATATAAAAAAACTCTGGAGATTTTGGCAAAATATCTCTATTTGTAAATGTCTCAATATTTTTGATACATCACTCTTTATCCACTTTATTCATTCAATTCAATACACACAAATGCTCATATACGACTGGAGTAACTAAATCGATAAATAATTCCTTATCCCAAATATATTTTGGATCTACATACATATTGTACATAGAGACATTTTCTGTCAATTTTACTTCATTACCAGCCTTGTCATATGCCAAGATATCTCACCTATTAGCCTGCAAAGATGATTGTGTAAAATGCTGACTATTTAAGACATCTTCATACTTTTTATGATGGACAATTTGGACAAAAAATAATCTAACAACAAGAATAAAAAATAATACAAAAAATATCACAAAAATCACAAATTCATGACTATGAACAAAAACATCAACTGACTTATGGTCTTTCAACCACAAAGATATTCTATCTCACAAAGTAAAATTTTTCATAACAACAAAAAATACAAAATTTCAATTATACTTATATATATGTAACAAAAATTTTCAAGAAAAATTAATATCTACGAAAGACTATCAAAACAAATCAGAATGAGATCAAATATCGACTAAAAAACAAACATCTCAAGAAATTTTATAAATCAAAAGTATATTTGGGAATAAATGCACTTCACGATAATCAGAAAACACTCACAATAATTGATGATCATTCCAGCTTTTATCCAATTTTCAAACAACAATCTGATCAAAAAACTTCTCAAGTTTAGAAACGAGCTTTAAATTATATCTATAATCCTTAAAATGTCTTTTAAATTTAGAAGAATAACGAACTTCAAGCATATTAATCATCCAAATCAGAAAGTAAATCATCAAAATTATTATATGATTTTCAATGCTTTAAAGCATCTTCAACTTCATCATTCCGATCCTTTACTTTAAGCAAATTTTGTATATGTTTATATTCATCTGCAGACAACAAAACCGCTTCAGCCTTGTTATCATTTAAAATAAATTTAGGTCAAAAAGATAATGATTTCAAAACTCAAACATAATTATTTTTTAATTCACTAACAGAAATTAATTGATCAGTGGACATCGCAAAATAAATAACAATATAAATAAACAATATACTTATATATATGTAGTAAAAATTTTCAAGAAAAATTGAGTATCTCAGAAATATTGCCATAAATCAATAATTTTACAAACAAAAACTACCGACTGTTGACTGCCGACCGCCGACTGCAGACTATCATCTGCCGACTATTAACTACCGACCGCGGACTGTTGACCGCCGACAGCCGACTGTTGACTGCCGACTGTTGATCAATCTTTTTTCAATATGTCAACCACTATTTTCAAGATTTAGTAAAAAAAAGTCCCAAAAAATTTGCATTTTAAAAAAAATTGTATAATATAATTATGTAATGATTTATTTTTATTTATTAATTTAACAAAGATGAAAAACACATTTAAAAAAGTTTTATTTAGTTTATGAGCTATCGGATTAGTTTGAGCAGGAAGCCTTGGAATGGTAAATGCACAATTGATTGAGCAAGATACTGAATACAATCCATGAGAACATACAACACTACAAAACGACACATTAATACACACAATTAAAAGTTTTGTAAACTGGATATTATGACTATTATCACTAATCGCATTAGTAATATGTTTATGGTGATGATTCCAAATGTTAATGGCAGCTGGTGATGAAAACAAGTATAAAAAATGATTCACAATTTTGAAACAAGCTGGATTGTGATTGGCTATAATCTGATTAGCATGGCTATTTGTTAGTTTAGTATTCCGAATAATAAACAAATTCTCAACGTGAGCATAGGCATAGTAGATTTTATTTATAAAAAATTTGAAAATGAAAAAGACAATAATTACGGCGATATTATGAATAATTTTATCAATACCGATTGTACTTGCTACAAACTATACACCGCCACAAGCAAATGCACAATGAGCAGATCCCGATACAATGAACTGATTTTGAGATAGTCATGCAGTATGATGATATCAATTGCCATGAACAAGTAATATAAATCAAGATAATGGTGATGAACTAATAGATATAATAAAACGTGTAATAAACCGAGTCCTGTGATTACTTTCACTTGTTGCATTAATATTATGTTTACGGTGATGATTTCAAATGCTCACAGCAGCTGGAGATGATGGTAAAGTAAAAACATGAACAAAGATATTAAAAAATGCCGCAATATGATTAGTAGTAATATGATTGTCATGGCTATTGGTAAGTTTAATATTCCGAATAATAGGAAAATTTGCAGGACCAAACTGATGATCATAACATAAAAAGTATTTTCATAAAAGACTCCAAATGGGGTCTTTTTTTAACAAAAAAATATTATTGAAATCTATGTAAAAATATGTACAATCTTACCAAGATTTATATAAATAATACAAAAAAATGATTACGACAACAGAATTTGTATCAATTTCTGATTTGAGAGACAAGACAGCGACCATCGTAAAATGACTACCACAATGAAAAAAAATTATTTTATCACAAAATAAACCAGTAGGAGTATTTATGAGTATTGATGAATATAATTTTCTTTTAAAATTAAGCTTTCCGACTGAAAAAGCCACAAAACAAGACATAAAGGCTTACAAAGAAAGCACACATTGAAAAGATTCTGTAGAGGCTTTTTCATTTTTAGATAGCTTAAAATAAAAAATGTATAAAATACAATTAGAAAAAAAGGTGCAAAAATTTTTGTTAAAACAAAAATGACAACCAATAATAATTCAATTTGAAAGAGCACTAAGAGAATTAGCATATGATCCTTACGAAAACACATTAGACATAAAAATAATAATTTGACTACCACGCACATACAGACTAAGAATATGAAAATACAGATTTCTATACGAAATAATTGATGACAAAATAATAATTAACTTCTTCGATGCAGATTCAAGATGAGATATTTATAAATGAAGATAAAAGCATCAAGATACAAAAAGGCTCCACAAAACGGGGTCTTTTTTTTAAACAAAAAAAATCAACAAAATTGTTTACTATTACTTGAAAAAAAAGAAAAAATAAATACAATAAACGTGTTTATATAGAAAATTTTAGATGAAACTTGAATTTAGACACAAAGAATTAGAATTACTATATAGAGATAGAAATTATCATCACCGCAAAATGCCACAGGATATACAACGTTCTTATGCACTAAAATGTGATTTCTTGGAATGTGCAGAAGAAATAAAAGATATATACATGAAAACGAGCCTACACTTCGAAAAGTACAAGGACCGCTTCAGTATCAGGATAAACCAACAACGAAGAATTGAACTAAATATAACAAAGAACTGAAACATTACCATATTGGATATAATTGATGCAAATAAGCACTACAAAAAAAATTTTAGATAAATAGCAAAAGGAAATGAGCAAAGGATTTATTTTTCATCCATGAGAACATATAGCCGAAGAGCTCGAAGCCAGATGACGAAGCCAAAAATATTTCGCAGAAATAATAAAGAAAACACCACAAGAAGTAAGTTATATTATTTCATGAAAAAGAGATATAAATGCAGATTGGGCTTACAGACTATCTGCAGCATTTTGAACATCGGCACAAGTTTGGATGAATTTACAAGCAAAATATGATCTGGCAAAATTAGAAGAACAAGACGAAGAAAGAAAACTTTTTGACGTAATAAAATTCACTGTAAATAATCAAACAGTAACAGCCTAAAGAAAAATTACAAAATAAGGACACCACAAAAAACGGAGTCCTTTTTTTAAACAAAAAAAAATCATTATAAATTGAAATAAATAAACAAATATTTATATTAAAAAATTAAATCATCCTTAAATCCCTTCTTTGAAAAAAGAAGGGACTTATATCGGGATTCCCCTCTTTTTCAAAGAGGGGTAAGGGGTGATTTTTATAAAAAATTTATTTCATAAATTTTTTCATGGACATCTTTGAATTTGAATTACGTTACAAAGCATACAACGGACTAAACGACAAATTTGAACTTTGACGAGATTTAGATACAATCATAAATTTGGTAAAAATCACAAACAGAGGAGTCACAGACAAAAAATTACAAGAAATCACACCAGCAGAAATCCATGAATTAACATTGGAAACCTACACACAATTCAAAAAAGATTTCGTAGAAAAAAATAAAGATAAATTATTGTACAAAGACAAAGAATTTACAGTATCAGACTACATAAACAGACTTGAATATGAATTAAAAGTTATCAAACAAATGTGATTCAATACCTACTTTCTCATCGTAGCTGATTATGTAAACTGGTCAAAAGAAAATGAAATTATGGTCTGACCATGAAGATGATCCTGAGCTTGATCAATTTTGGCACGACTTGTATGAATTACAGACATCGACCCATTACCATTTGGTTTACTATTTGAGAGATTTTTGAATCCAGCCAGAGTCAGTATGCCAGACTTCGATATTGATTTCGAAGATACACAGAGAGAAAGAGTGATTTGACATGTCAGAGAAAAATACGGTTCACAAAATGTTTGTTCGATTTGAACATTTATGAAAATGGCAACTAAAGCTGCATTCAAAGATGCTGCCAGAGCTGTTTGAGTACCATTTGATAAATCAAATAAATTCTCAAGTCTAATTCCAGATAAAACTCCAATCAAAGTCGCTATTGAAGAAGAGTGAAATGAAGAAATGAAATCATTGTATGACAATGACACGAGCATCCAAGAAGCAGTAAAATATTCAGAACAACTTGAATGAAACATGAGACAGCTCTGAGTACATGCATGCGGAATTATTATTGCTCCAGAAAAAGTCGACACATATTCACCAATGCAATATGTAAAAGAAGATACGACCGATATCGTCAGCCAATACGACTGACCGACAATGGAAAAAATTTGACTTCTCAAGATGGACTTTTTGTGACTCAGAAACCTATCAATCATCAAAAACTGTATCAAAATAATCAAAAAAAGATACGAAAAAGAGTGAAAAGTCATGCCAAAAATGTTTGAAAAATTTTTCCAAAACATGTCTTTTCAACCAGATATTACAGACAAAGAGACATACGACACAGTTTTCAAAGAATGAGACACCAGCTGAATTTTCCAATTTGAATCAAATTGAATGAGAAAATACTTAATCCAGCTGGCACCAGAAAAAATTGACAATTTAGTCGCTATGAATGCTCTTTATCGTCCATGACCAATGGAATTTATACCAAGTTACATTGCCAGAAAAACTTGAGCAGAACCAGTAAAATATATGCATGATGACCTTAGAGCAATTTTGACAAAACAATACTCGGCAGAAGTCGCAAATGAAGAAGAAAAAAAATTGATTGAAGATCTATCACCAATCATGTGAGACACATACTGAATCGCTATTTACCAGGAGCAATTGATGTTCCTTGTGCAAAATATGGCTTGATTCTCACTTTGAGAAGCCGACTTACTTAGGAGATGAATCTGAAAAAAGAAAAAAGAAATTATCGAAAAATTAAAAATAGAATTCACAGAGAGATGACAAGAATTCAGATGATACAAACCAGAAACGACAAAATTCATATACGAAAAAATGATCGAACCAGCTGCATCATACTCATTCAATAAATCACATGCAGTTTGTTATGCTTGGGTTGCTTACCAGACAGCATATCTGAAAACTCACTTCCCAGTAGAATTTTACGCAGCATTAATTAGATCAGTAGAGGAGGATACAGACGAACAGAGCAAATACATTTACGAGACACAATGCCACTGAATTCAAGTCTTGCCACCAAACATCAACGAATCATTTAACCATGTAGCAGCTATCGAATGAAATATCAGACTTTGATTTCTGTGAATCAAATGAATCGGATTTGATGTATGAGAATTTATCCAACAAGAGAGGAAGAAATGATGAAAATATAAATCATTGGAAGATTTCCTCAAAAGATGTGATAAAGTAGTCAATAAAAAATCAATGGAATGACTAATCAAATCATGAGCACTTGATGAATTCTACGACCGCAATACTATGCTGGAAAACATAGAAACGATCCTTGAATGGTCAAAATCTTCACAAAATATGAGCATGTGACTTTTTGGAATGGATAGTGCAACGACTCAAATAAGTTTCGCTAAAAAATGTACAACGACATTTGAAGAAAATTTGATGTACGAACAAGATGTTTTCAAAAGTTTCGTTTCATGACACTTATTGGATTGACTATATCCATACATCAAAAAAAATACATTTCTCTCACGATTAAATGTAGAAAAAAATGTTTGACCATACAAAATTATCGGTTATGTCTCAAATATTCAGAGAGCGAAAAAGAAATGATTTTTCATCGAAATAGAAGACATCTCAGGGAAAAGAGAATTCTTTATGAAAGAATTATTAGATTTACAAAAATTTGATTTGGTAGTTGTTTCATGATTTAAACAGCAGTGAAGATACCCAAAAATGGACAAAATGGTCATCACAGACCGTGAAACTCTCATCAAAGTCGCATGAGGAGCATACAATCCAGAAATGACAGTCACAAAAGCAAAATGACTCAGAATCTGAGAAGTAAAAAGAGAACTCCTTGAAGAAGTAGAAGAGAAAGAAAATGATGAAAAAGAATTTTCTCCCCTGACAGGGGGAGATACCCCGCTGGATAGCGGGGGAGAGGGGGTTGTAGACGAGTGAACAGAACCAGAAAATAACCAAGAAGAAAATTATGAAGATAATATTGAAGAAACAGAAGAAGAATTAGAAGACAATAACGTCATTCTGAACGAAACAAAGTGAAGTGAAGAATCTAAAAAAGATTCTTCGGCTACCGCCTCAGAATGACAAATGCATCCAGAACCAGAAAACTACAAATTCAATATTCCCTCCACGACATGAGAGATGAATCAGCTAAAAGAGATATTGAACAATAATCTGTGAGAAATCAAAGTACAAATCTGAATCATAGAAAAATCAGTATCTCCAGAATGATTGGAAAAATTAAAAAATTTACTAAAGAAATAAACTCAAAAAAATATGAAAGATAAAATAATTAAAAAGATAGAACAATCACAAAAAATAGCAATATTTTGCCACGAAAATCCAGATTGAGACGCGATAGGAAGTCTTGTCTGACTTTGAACTTTACTCGAAAATATGTGAAAAAACATCACATTTATCGCACCAACAAAACCAAGCAAAATTTTTGAATTTTTGCCATGATTCAACAAAATTCAATCAGAATTCGATTACTGAACATATGATTTGATAATATTAGTCGATTGTTCAGAACTAAAACGCATATGAATCATATCTGAATGAAAAGAAGATTATTTTGATAAACAAGATGTGGTCGTTTTTGATCATCACGAGACAAAAGGCCGAAGCAAAAGCCGATTAACACATATTGACCCAAATGCCACAAGCTGCTGTGAAGTAATATTCGAGACAGTGCAAAATGTACGAAAAAAATATCTAACACCAGATGTTGCAACATGTTTTTATCTTTGACTGACTACGGATTCTGGAAATTTCCGTTTTGATGAAGATCACGAAAGAATTTTCACAAATGCACTAAATCTAGTCAAATGTTGAGCTGACAAAAAACTAATTACAAACAATCTAACGAATAGTAAATCTCTTGAGACAATTCAATTTTTCAAAATACTACTCGAAAGGATGAAATTTGAATGATGAATTTTGTATACATATTACGATATTGATGAGCTCAGTAAATACTGAATCGACAACGAACAGGCAGGATACGGGCTCACAGTAATTCAAATGATCAAATGACCAAAAATTGTCATGACAATCAGAAAAGATTGAGATAAAGTAAAATGTTCAATGAGATCAAAACAAGTAGATATCTCAAAAATATCACAAAACTTCAATTGATGATGACACATACATGCAGCATGATTCAGTCGGCCAATTGAAAAAGATTTTGAAACAACAATAAAAGAAATTGTAAACAAAATTAATTGAATGTTGAAATAGAAAATCCCTCCCCACCGGGGAGGAGGGCCCGAAGGGCAATCGTCACTACGTGACTAATTAATATTAAAAAAATCAATTAAAAAGTTTTACAAAATAAACAATCAAAATGAAAAAAAGTTTACTAGTCTTTATAGCTCTATTTGTTCTAAGTTGATGCTCAATAAACAGTAATACAACAACCAAGAATGTCGTAAAAGAATTATGACAAGAAACAGAACAAGAAAATATCTTAAAATTACAAGATCGAACATTTCACGATAATGCAGATGAATCACTATCAACGACAGACCAAATAGAAAAGACCACTGATATAGACATTAATCTTGACTGAATCACAAGAGAAGAACGAGAATATTACGACAAAAACGATGATTGGAGTAAAAAATTAGCATGAATAGTAAATGAAATAGAAAAAGATTACCCAAATTTATTCAATGACCGTCGAGAATATCTTATTCATTTCTATGATACAGAAAATACAATATGAAGTATTCGCTTTATGCACACAATAAATTGTTGATTTGAAATTTGAAAGAACAGAATAATTCAAACAAATAAAAATATTTTATGTATATACGAAAATGGTAAAATAACAAACATAATATACTGAAACATAGATTGAGAAGTCGATGAACAAGATTTAATTCAAAGAGTAAAAATTTTTGAGAATAATTATACACAAGAGAAAAAACAACTTTCTGAAAATGAAGAGTTTGCAGATGAAACTATACAATATACCTATTATTATAATGTAGATAAGCTGCAATATACATACAATCTATTCTTTTTTGAATGACCAGAAGACGCAAGAGTAATAAATAATAGCTTTTGAACAGAATACTTTATTGATGAAAACTGAAATCCAATTAAATAAAAAAAGAATAGTCCTCCTTCGTAAGGAGAAAAAGCATCCCTTTGTAAGGGAGGTGCCCCGATGAATCGGGGCGGTAGGTTTATTAAATTTGAACCCCCTCTTTCCCCCTGCATAAGGGGGACATAAACCTCTTTACTCCATAACAATCACATATGGATCACAAAGAAAGATACCAAAGTATCGTCCTAAGAGTCCTCAGACCGGTGTTTCATTTCTGAATCATAATTTTGATATTTTATCTAATATACAGACTCCGTCTAGTCACAGACCTAATCCCATGACTTCAATTACCAATCCCAGCGATAAACTACAACGAAACCATGGTGTTTGCATTAATTTCATGATTAGTCTTTGTCGCTGTTTGAATACTAAAGAATTTATACGAACTAAACAAACCTGTACAAAAATATTTCCAAACATTTACAAAAGTCTGGATTTATCGAGTAATTACAATCACATTCATCTCATATTTTGGGACATGATTTGTATTCAAATATTGATTATCCAGATTTATAATTATTGTCTGAGCTATCGCAACATTTGGAATAATTTTGTTATTTGATCAATTGCGAAATAGATTGGAAGCCAGAGATAATAGAAATTGAAATAATAAAGTTTTGATTATCTGAGACAATAGCACAGATAGTTACGAAATTATAGAAAAGATTCAAAGCAACCTAACATACAAAGCAGAATTTGTACAATATAATGACCTTTGAGATATAAAATTAACAAATTATTTGATGATAATTGCAGCATGAGTTTTCAAAAAGGAAAATCTACAAAATATGCTTGAACAGCTGAGATTTTCAAACACAAGATTTTATCATATTGCAGAATGATATTTTTTGGAAGATGTCGTATATAAACCAGAAACTATTTCAAATTTAGTAGCTATGGAATACAAATATTCTACATTGGACGGACGAAATATCATCTGGAAAAGATTATGCGATATAATAATTTCATTTTGTGCGATAATCATCTTGTCGCCATTAATGCTGATTATTTCCATATTAATAAAATGTGATAGCAAATGACCAATCTTATTTAAACAAAAAAGAGTAGGTAAAAACGGAAAAGAATTCACTTTCCTGAAATTCCGTTCAATGGTACAAAATGCCGAAGATTTGAAAAAAGATTTACTCAAAAAAAATGAAAGATCAGGTCCATTATTCAAAATCAAAAACGATCCAAGAGTCACGAAATTTTGAAAATTCCTCCGCAAAAGTTCTATCGATGAACTCCCTCAACTTTTCTGTGTGCTTGCATGAACCATGTCAATCATCTGACCAAGACCACACTTACCACAAGAAGTAGAAAATTACGAAACATGGCAAAAAAGGCTCCTGTCAGTAAAACCATGAATTTCCTGATATGCTCAAATATTTTGAAGAGACAAGCTTAGCTTTGATGAAGAGGCAAAACTCGACCTTTACTACATCCAAAATCGAAATTTGTTTATGGACTTGTA
>FLNV01001618.1_pt1 | contig 34459 bp, 29 predicted proteins | sample 1140351 | NCBI WGS metagenome assembly FLNV01 (sample SAMEA3878207, study PRJEB12797) | bioreactor metagenome | biome: Moose rumen | place: Sweden | collected 2011-10
ATCAGTAAATTTAGAGTAAATTTTTGGTTTATGGAGGATTATGCTAAAATGACCAAACAACAGTACAGGGAAATGTACAACATTGTTGGAGCTGCAATGGAAGTATATAACGCCCTTGGGCGTGGGATGGAAGAGGCTATCTATCAGGAAGCTTTGCAGATGGAGTTGGATGACAGAGGAATAGAATCCCGACGCGAAGTGTGGTTTGACATGTTTTATAAAGGGAGGAAAATGAAAAAACGCTACAAAGCGGATTTTGTGGTTAATGGTGTAATCGTTGAATTGAAATCTGTCAGTGTGTTTTCTCCAGATCATCGTGCCCAATTGTTCAACTACATGAGAATAACGAGACAGAAAAGAGGCATTTTGATGAACTTTGGTGGTAAGAGTTTTGCTGCTGAGCGTTATTGGTATCAAGAAGAGACGGACGATTTCATATTACTCAAGGAGTCCAACTATCGAGACTATGTAGATATGGAAAAAGAATAAAAATTTACTCCCAATTTACTCCGCATTTATGGTAATTTACTTGCTTCTGCCTTGGACAGCAAAAATAAGTAACAGCAAAATAATAATAGAAATATGAGTATTAAAAGATCAATTATTATTACTGGCGGCGCGGGCTTCATCGGGAGCCACGTCGTGCGCCTCTTCGTCAACAAATACCCCGACTACAAGGTCATCAACCTGGACAAGCTGACCTACGCCGGCAACCTTGCCAACCTGAAAGACATCGAAGACAAACCCAACTACAAGTTCGTCCGTATGGACATCTGCGACTTCGAGGGTGTACTAAAACTCATGCAAGACGAGCACGTCGACGGCATCATCCACCTTGCCGCAGAGAGCCATGTCGACAGGAGCATCAAGGACCCGTTCACTTTCGCCCAGACCAACGTGATGGGGACGCTGTCACTACTTCAAGCCGCAAAAACCGTTTGGGAAGGCAATTTTGAAGGCAAGCGCTTCTACCACATCTCAACCGACGAAGTCTATGGCGCGTTGGAACTGACCGACCCCGAAGGCATCCAGCCGCCGTTCACGACAAAAGCCTCCTCGGGAAAGCACCATCTCGCCTACGGCAGCAAGTTCTTCACCGAGGAGCTGAAATACCAGCCCCACAGCCCCTATAGCGCAGCTAAGGCCGCCAGCGACCACTTTGTGCGCGCCTTCCACGACACCTACGGCTTGCCCACCGTCGTGACCAACTGCTCGAACAACTACGGTCCGTACCAGTTCCCGGAGAAGCTGATACCGCTGTTCATCAACAACATCCGTCACCGCAAGCCGTTGCCAGTCTATGGCAAGGGCGAGAACGTGCGCGACTGGCTCTATGTGGAAGACCACGCCCGCGCCATCGACCTCATCTTCCACGAGGGCAAGATTGCCGAGACCTACAACATCGGTGGCTTCAACGAATGGAAGAACATCGACCTCATCAAGGTTTTGATTAACACGGTTGACCGCCTGTTGGGTCGCCCTGAAGGTGCCGACATGGACTTGATCACCTACGTCACCGACCGCGCCGGACACGACTTGCGCTACGCCATCGACTCGACCAAGCTCCAGAAGGAACTCGGTTGGGAGCCGAGCCTGCAATTCGAGGAAGGCATCGAGAAGACCGTCCGCTGGTACTTGGACAACCAAGACTGGATGGACAACGTCACGAGCGGCGACTACCAGAAATACTACGACGACATGTACAAAAACAGATAAATGGACACAGTAACCATCATCGACTACGACCGGATTTACAAGAACTTCATCGACGAGAAGTACTTGCACGGTCACGACGAATACTACTACCGCAACCAACAGGTGAAACGGCCCGAAGGCGGCTGGCGGCACCTCCATTCCGACGAAATCGAGCGTTTGGTGAAAAACAGCAACTCGGCCACCAACTGGGACGACATCTGGGTCACCGACGCGTTCGATACCAGCATGATCCGCAACAACCACTTCTTCGGCATGGTGCGCATCGGGCGCGTCACCCGTAAAGTGTTGCAATACCACGACTTGCGCGTACCCATCGGCATCACCAGCAGTAGCATCATCTCGTGCGACATCGGCGACGACTGCGCCATCCACGATGTGCATTACATGGCCAACTACATCATCGGTGACCGCAGCATCCTCTTCAACATCCAAGAACTCTCGACCACCGACCACAGCAAGTTCGGCAACGGCACCATCAAGGAGGGCGAGCCGGAAGACGTGCGCGTGTGGCTCGAAGTGATGAACGAAATCGGGAGCCGCAGAATCATGCCCTTCGACGGCATGACCACTGCCGACGCCTACCTTTGGGCCAAATACACCGACGACACCAAATTGCAGGAACGCCTCAAGGAAATCACTCAAGCCAGCGTCGACTTCCATCGTGGCTACTACGGCACCATCGGCGAGAGCTGCGTCATCAAGAACTGCTGGATCCTGAAGGATGCCAAGGTGGGGCCGCACTGTTATATAAAAGGTGCAAGCAAGCTGAAGAACGTCACCATCAACTCGTCGGAAGAGGAGCCTTCGCAAATCGGTGAGGGTGTCATCTTAGTCAATGGAGTGACGGGCTACGGCTGCCGCATCTTCTATTCGGTGGTGGCCACGCGCTTCGTGCTCGGCGACAACTGCAACCTGAAATACGGCGCGCGCCTCATCCATTCCGTGATGGGCGACAACTCCACCATCTCGTGCTGTGAGGTCTTGAACAACCTCATCTTCCCGTCGCACGAGCAGCACCACAACAACTCGTTCCTCATCTCCGCCTGCGTGATGGGTCAGAGCAACATGGCCGCCGGTGCCACCATCGGGTCGAACCACAACAGTCGCGCCACCGACGGCGAAATCGTGGCCTCGCGCGGCTTCTGGCCGGGACTTTGCTCCAGCGTGAAGCACTCGTCAAGGTTCGCGTCGTTCACCTTGCTCAGCAAGGCCGACTATCCCAACGAACTCAACATCATGCTGCCGTTCTGCTTGGTCAACAACAACGTGGCCCAGAACGAATTGGAGGTCATGCCCGCCTATTGGTGGATGTACAACATGTACGCCCTCGCACGCAACACCTCGAAATACCTGAGTCGCGACAAGCGCAAGCGCAAGGTCCAGAACATTGAGTTTGAGACCCTTGCGCCCGACACTGTGGAGGAAATCATCGAAGGTCGCAAGCTGCTGGAGGTTTGGGTGGCCAAGGCCTACCTGCGCAAGCAAGGCCAAGACCCCGAAAAATGCGAGTATTACGACCTGCGTGAGTGCGGCAAGAACCTCTTGGACAACGAACCCGAAACGGTGAAAGCGTTGGAAGTCTTTGGCGAACACATGGAGAAAGGCAAGCGTAAGGTGCGCATCCTCAAGCCTTTGCAGGCCTATCATGCCTACGGCGATATGATTACCTATTATGCCGTCAAGACTTGCCTTACCTACCTTGAGGCCCACCCCGAGGTGGATATGGAAACCATCGTCAACCACATGAAAGGCAAACGCCTCCGCAAATGGATTAATTTGGGAGGACAAACCATGCCGGAAGACGACGTGAACCAACTGCGTGCCGACATCCGCGACGGCGTGCTCAACACTTGGGACGAAATTCATCACCGCTACGATGAACTTTGGAACAACTACCAAGCCGAGAAACTGCGCCATGCCTATTTCGCACTCATGTTCCTCTATAAGGACGAGACCGACGTGCTGACCAAGGAGATGTGGCACGAGAACCTCGACAAGGCCATCCGCATCCAACATTTCATCTGTGACCAGGTGTACGAAAGCCGCAAGAAAGACTACGAGAACGAGTTCCGTAACGCCACCTTCCGCAACGAAGACGAGAAAATCGCCGTCATCGGAAGCATTGAGGATGTGTCGTTCGTCAAGCAGATTCGCAAGGAGACGGAGGCTTTCGTCAATTTGGTGCAGAAATACAAACAACTGAATAACTGAACAACTATCAACTATGAGAGTCATCATCGAACAAAACTACGATGCCATGTCGCGTTGGGCCGCCAACCATATCGTTGAGCGCATCAATGCCTTCAAGCCCACCCCAGAAAAACCTTTCATCTTGGGTCTGCCTACCGGTTCAACACCCATCGGCACTTACCGCGAATTGGTGCGCCTGCACAAGGAAGGCAAGATTTCCTTCCAGAACGTGGTCACTTTCAACATGGACGAATACGTCCGCATCCCCGAAGACCACCCCGAGAGCTACCACAGCTTCATGTGGAGCAACTTCTTCAGCCACATCGACATCAAGAAGGAGAACGTCAACATCCTGAACGGCAATGCTGAGGATTTGGAGGCCGAATGCGCCCGCTACGAAGCCAAAATCAAGAGCTATGGCGGCATCGACCTCTTCATGGGCGGTATCGGTCCCGACGGCCACATCGCCTTCAACGAGCCGGGCAGCAGCCTTACTTCGCGCACCCGCGTGAAGACCTTGACCACCGACACCATCATCGCCAACTCGCGCTTCTTCGACAACGATATTAATAAGGTGCCGAAGACCGCTCTCACCGTGGGCGTGGGTACCGTCATGGACAGCCGCGAGGTGATGATTTTGGCCAACGGTCACGGCAAGGCACGCGCCTTGGCCCACGCCATCGAGGGTGCCGTCAGCCAGATGTGGACGGTCAGCGTGCTGCAAATGCACCCAAAGGGCATCATCGTTTGCGACGACGCAGCCTGCGACGAACTCAAATACGGTACGGTAAAATACTTTAAGGATATAGAAAAGAATAATATTTGATGAAAAATTTCGCCATCATCGGCGTGGGCGGCTATATTGCCCCGCGCCATCTCAAAGCCATCAAGGACACGGGCAACACCCTCGTGTCGGCCTACGACAAAAGCGACAGCGTGGGCGTCATGGACAGCTTTTTCCCGAGAGCCGCCTTCTTCACCGAGCAGGAGCTCTTCGACCGTCACAATACCAAGTTGCGCGACAGCGGCACCAACATCGACTATGTGAGCGTGTGTACGCCCAACTATCTGCACGATGCCCACTCGCGCTATGCCTTGCGCCTCGGTGCCGACGTCATCTGCGAGAAGCCCCTCGTGCTCAACCCTTGGAACATCGATGCCTTGCAAAAAGTGGAAGAACGTCAGGGGCATAAAGTCAATACTATTTTGCAACTGCGCTTGCACGACAAAATCGTAGCTCTCAAGAAAAAGGTCGACGAAGGTCCGAAAGACAAGATCTACGACATCGACCTGACTTATATCACCTCGCGAGGCAACTGGTATTATGCCTCATGGAAAGGCGACGTCAACAAGAGCGGCGGCATCGCCACCAACATCGGCGTACACTTCTACGACATGCTGAGCTGGATCTTTGGCGATGTGAAGAAGAATGTCGTCCATGTGGCCTCGCACGACCGCGTGGCAGGATATCTTGAATTGGAAAAAGCCCGTGTGCGCTATTTCCTCAGCATCAATGCCGACACCCTGCCGCCCAACGCCGTGGAAGGCGAGAAGCGCACCTACCGCACCATCATGATCGACGGCGAGGAGTTTGAGTTCAGTCAAGGCTTCACCGAACTGCATACCAAGAGCTACGAGAACATCCTGGCTGGAAAGGGTTTCGGATTAGAGGAAGCCCGTCGCTGCATCGAAATTGTGTATGAAATCCGCAACGCCAAGCCCGTAGGCCTTATCGGTGACTATCACCCCATGGCCAAGCTGCCCCTCAGCGGCCATCCCTTCGGCTGGAAATAACTGACAACTGAAAACTGAACAACTGACAACTGAAATGGACATCGCAGTAGCAGGCACAGGCTATGTAGGCCTGAGCATCGCCACATTGTTGGCGCAACACAACCACGTGACCGCCGTCGACGTGATCCCCGAAAAGGTTGACCTCATCAACCAGCGGAAGTCGCCCATCCAAGACGACTACATCGAACAGTATTTGGCCGAGAAAGACATCGACCTGACGGCCACTTTGGACGGCGCAGCGGCTTACCGTGATGCCGAGTTCGTCGTCATCGCCGCCCCCACCAACTACGACCCGCAGAAGAACTTCTTCGACACCTCGCATGTGGAGGAGGTCATCGACTTGGTGCTCAGCGTCAACCCCGACGCGGTGATGGTCATCAAAAGCACCATCCCCGTGGGTTACACCCGTGGCCTTTACTTGAAATACTTCAACAAAGGCGTGAAGCGGTTCAACCTCTTGTTCTCGCCCGAGTTTTTGCGTGAGAGCAAGGCCTTGTACGACAACCTCTATCCGAGCCGCATCATCGTGGGCACGCCCAAGCTCATCGAAAGCTACGACGAGGAGAACGCCGCCATCCAAGCCTTGGCGCGTCCCGACATCGAGGAGCAAGCCCGTCGGTTTGCCGCCCTTTTGCAGCAAGGCGCCATCAAGGACGATGTACCCGTGCTCTTCATGGGCATGAAGGAGGCCGAGGCCGTGAAGCTCTTTGCCAACACCTATCTCGCCTTGCGCGTGAGTTATTTCAACGAATTGGATACTTACGCCGAGGTGAAGGGACTCGACACGCAGGCCATCATCGACGGCATCTGCCTCGACCCGCGCATTGGCAGCCACTACAACAACCCGTCGTTTGGCTACGGCGGCTATTGCCTGCCCAAGGACACCAAGCAGCTCCTCGCCAACTACGAGGACGTGCCCGAAGACCTTATCCGCGCCATCGTGGAGAGCAACCGCACCCGCAAGGACTTCATCGCCGACCAAGTGCTGAAAAAGGCGGGCTACTACGACTATTACGACCAAGGACAGTACAACGCCGCCCAGGAACGCCGATGTGTCATCGGGGTGTATCGCCTGACGATGAAATCGAACAGCGACAACTTCCGCCAGTCGAGCATCCAAGGCGTGATGAAACGCATCAAGGCCAAAGGTGCGGAGGTCGTCATCTACGAGCCGACCTTGCAAGACGGCACGACCTTCTTCGGCAGCCTCGTGGTGAACGACATGGAACGGTTCAAGGCCATGAGCCAAGCCATCATCGCCAACCGCTACGACAGCGTCCTCGACGACGTGAAGGAGAAGGTTTATACACGAGATATCTTCAAGAGGGATTAACTATGTTCAACAAAAATACCGACCCCACTTTTTTCGACGGCGAATGGAACTTTGAGAAGACGGAACGTGCCGTCATAGGCCTCTGCAAGATACTTGACCGCTATGCACATAAGCTGACGTTGGACGACTTGAAGAGCGACTCGCGTTGTTCGAGGATCCCCGACCTGAGCCTTGAGCGCGTGCAAGAGGTCATTGCCGACATCGAGACCAAACTTTGGCGTGGCGTCAAGCCTTTGGAAAACGAAGTCATCTACCATACCGGTCCGCATCACGACGACATTATGCTCGGCATCATGCCGTTCATCAACAGGCAGTTGCGCACGCCGTCAAATCAGGTGCATTTCGCTATCATGACCTCGGGCTACCACTCCGTCACCGATGCGTTCCTGTTGCAAGCCTTGGTCGACACCTTGGGCTTCTTGCGTCGCGGCCTCATTCAGATGGTCAACTACCCCGACTTCTTCGAACAAGGCTATCGTTTCAAGCAGGAGAAGGACATCCACCATTATCTCGACAATGTGGCTCGTCGCAACCCTGTCGAGATGCGTCGCGGCTTCTGCCATCGCATCCTGCGCGATGCCGTCGGACTATGGCAATTGAAGAGCGTCAAGGAAGTGGAGACATGCTTTGAGACAGAGATAAGGAATCTTCAGGAGGGACAACCCAATAGCCAAGAAATCAACCAGTTGAAAGGGGATATCCGCGAGTTTGAGGAGGAGCTTGTCTGGGCTTATGCCGGCACCGCTTTAGACCACATCCATCATCTCAGGTTGGGATTCTACGGCCACGAGGACGACTTCCCGAACCGCGAGCGCGACGTGGAGCCTATCCTCAAGCAACTGCGCGAGTTGAGGCCGACGGTCATCACCGTGGCCATCGACTCTGAGGGACAGGGACCCAACACGCATTACAAGGTGATGCAGTCCATAGCCGAAGCCCTCCGTCTTTGGAACGAAGAGGCCGACCTCAAGAACTTGAAAGTCTTTGGCTATCGCAACGTTTGGTCGACTTTCCATCCCGCCGAGGCCAATGTCTACGTACCCGTGTCGCTCAACGCCTTTGCCGTGTTTGAAAAAGCCTTCAAGGACAGTTACTTAACCCAAGTCAAGGCCGAGTTCCCCAACCCCGACTTCGACGGGCCGTTCAGCGAACTGGCCGAACAGATTTGGGTGAAGCAGTTGAAGGACATACAGCTGGTCTTGGGCAAAGACTTTTTCTACGAAAACGCCCATCCACTCATCCGCGCCACGCATGGGCTGATTTTCATGAAACAGATGAATGTCATCGAGTTTCTTGCTTTGGCCGATGAGATGAAGCAAAGGGTTTGATATGGAATTCCTTGCCAACCATTGGCTCGACATTACCACCACCGCGTTGGGCTTGGCCTACATCCTTTTGGAATACAAGGCCAGCGTTTGGATGTGGGCCGTCGGCTTCGTGATGCAGTCGTTGGGCATCGTATTGTACTATCAGAAAGGCCTTTACGCCGACTGCGGCATGGAGTTCTATTACTTGGCCATGACCGTCTACGGCTTCATCGCCTGGATGCGCCATTCGACCGAGAAGAAAGACTTGCCCATCCGCCACATGCCCAAGAAGATGGCCCTGATATGGCTCGGCCTCGCTACCCTCATTTGGGTGGCCATCTACTTCCTGCTGTCGCGTTTCACTAACAGCACCGTTCCCGTCCTCGACGCCTTCACCACTGCGTTGAGCATCGTGGGCATCTGGGCTTTGGCCCGCAAATACTTGGAACAGTGGTTCGTTTGGATTGTGGTGGACATTGTCACTTGCGGGTTGTATTTCTACAAAGGCATCCCTTTCAAGGCCTCGTTGTATGCCCTTTATGTCGTCATCGCCGTCTTCGGCTATTTCAAGTGGAAGCGGATGATGGACCACCTGTCGCCCCTTACTGAGTCTACAAGGCGTTCTATTGAATGATAATCGTTTTTTCCCTACCTTTGCGCCAAAATAAACCAACGCGAAAATGCAACAGACTCCTCTTTATCCCGTCGTCCGGCTGCTGAGGGGCAAGGACGACGCCTTGCGCCGCTTCCACCCTTGGGTGTTCTCGGGCGCCATCCACGATGCCGCCGAAGGCTTGCAGGCCGGCGACACGGTCACCGTCACCGACTACGACGGCAACATCCTCGGCACCGGCTTCTGCGAGTCGGACAGCATCGCCGTCAAGATGCTCAGCTTCGACAACCGCAAAATCGACGAGTGGTTCTTCCTCGACCGCCTCAAACAAGCCTTCGAGGTGCGCAAGGTGGCAGGACTCACCGCCAACCCGCACACCAACTGCTACCGCCTCGTGCATTCCGAAGGCGACGGCTTGGCAGGACTCATCGTCGACGTCTACGGCCACACCGCCGTGGTGCAGGCCCAGACCGAAGGCATGGCCCTCCACCTGAAGGAGATCGTCCGCGCCCTGAAGCTCATGCCCGACCTCGGCCTCCAAGCCATCTACAACAAAAGTTCCGAAGCCATGCAACGCATGGGCAAGGACGACTTCATCGAAGACGGCTACCTCCTCGGCAACGCTTTGGACGAAGTGATTGTGGAAAACGACAGCCGTTTCCTGCCCAACTGGGAGGAAGGCCAGAAGACCGGCTTCTTCCTCGACCAACGCGAGAACCGCGAGTTGGTGCGCCGCTTCGCGCAGGGCAAGACCGTGCTCAACGCCTTTGGCTACACGGGCGGATTCTCCATCACGGCACTGAAAGGCGGGGCAAAAAGGGCCGTCACCGTCGACACGTCGAAGAAAGCCTTGACCATGGCCGAAGCCAACCTCGAGCTGAACGGCTACTCGAAAGAGGAAAACCCCTGCCATGTGGCCGACATGAAAGACTATGTGAAAGACATGCGCGAAGGCGCGTTCGACCTCATCGTCCTCGACCCGCCGGCGTTTGCCAAGCGGCACCAAGACCGTCATCGCGGCTTGAGCGGCTACAAGTTCATCAACGCTGAGGCCATCCGTCGCATCGCCAAGGGCGGACTGCTGTTCACCTTCAGCTGCTCGCAGGCAGTCGACAAGGCCACCTTCCAAGGCATCGTCATGGCTGCGGCCATCGAAGCCAAACGCAACGTGAGAATCGTCGACCAGCTGTCGCAGCCTGCCGACCATCCCATCAACATCTTCCACCCCGAAGGAGCGTATCTGAAAGGGCTGATGCTTATCGTGGAATAAGGATTGTTGAATGCTGAATGCTGGATGCGGAATGGAAAAAGCTTAATGGCTTTTTTCATTCCGCATTCTTGTTTTATCTACCACCAAGGAACGAGCCGGGCTTGAGCGGATGCTTGGCCTTTTGGCGCGAGGCCGACTTGGAAGGCGTTGCGCTGAGGCGCTTCATGTAGGCTGTCTCAAAATACACCCTGTTGTCCTCGTCCATGCCGTAGTTGTTCTTATAGACAAAAGAATCGTCGGTCAGGTCGGAGATGCTCATCATATAGGTGCGGGCATAGCTCATGTTCATGTAGAGAATCGCCTCGTCCTTGTCGTAGGAATAGGTGAAGGGATAGACCAATGTCGTGTCGGAGCATTGGATGTAGATGGTGTCGCCATCCACAACCTTAGGGAGCGAATCGATGTCGTTGTCGCGCATCTCGCCCGTCTTGTCTTTCTTGAAGACTAACTGGATGCCATTGTCGATGTCGGTCGGATCGTAGACATAGGTCTCTGTTTCCATCGAACCTTGGATGGGATTGCCGGCATAGTCGGTGTTATAGTTCTCGTAAATAATCTTTTCGACGCCCCATGTGCCGACGAACATCCTGTAATCGTCTTTTCCGCAAGAGGTGAACGCCAACATCGTCATCAGCAAGGCTGCGATTAGAGTCAATTTTTTCATTTCTCTGTTATTTTATTGTTAATCAATTCGTTTCAAGAAAAATCGTTCAAAGAACGGCTCAGGCTCCGAGAAGTGGTTGATCCACGATGACACGATGGTGGTGTCGGTCAGCTGCTCGATGTCCATGTCGGCACTCGTGGCATCCGAGAAAATGGAGATGATCCACGAAGTGTTGTAGATGGTAAGCACATGGCTTGCAGCATTATAGTCGTATTCGCAATTGAACTTCTTGATCAAGGCGGGACTGTCGTTGAGCAGCAATTTGCCCGATCCGTTGGCATAGAAATACACCTCATAGCCGTGGCCTTCACCCACTTCATAATATAAGGTGTCCCACTTCTCAACGCCCAAACTGTCGATGCGGCAGCTGACATATTCCTCGCAGCCCCAATGCCCAAGGAGGGGACAATCCGCATACTTGTCATGCTTGCAGGACGACAGGGCCAGCATTACGACCAAAGCCGCCATGGCCCAAAAACCGGTTCGATGCTTCTTTTCCATAGTTGTTTTCGTTGCAAAAATAGGATTTATTCAAATATCGCGCCAAAATTTCTATTTTTGTGGCCTAAAATCTTTTTCATGATGACCCGCAAGCCATACCTTATACTATTAATGGTCGCCTTCTGCGGTTTTGCGAAAGCCCAGGACACCCTCACGGTGATGCAATACAACCTGCTGGAATACGGCAACTACCAAAGCGGTTTCGCCGACTGCTACGAGACCAACAACAACACGCAGCGCAAGGACGAATGCATCCGCGCCATCATGGACTATGTGAAGCCCGACATCCTCACCGTGTGCGAGTTTGGTGCCACGCAAGCCCTGCAAACCGACTTCGTCAGGCATAACCTCAACATCAACGGGGCCGACTATTGGCAGACCGACGACATCATCAACTACGCCGGCAGCAACATCATCAACCACATCTTCTACGACTCGCGCAAGATGGGCCTGAAACGGCACGTCGCCCTGCGCACCACCCCCCGCGACACCGATTTCTACGAGCTTTACCTGAAAACGCCCAGCTTGGCCATCGGCGACACCGTCAAACTCATCTGCATCGTGGCCCATCCCAAGGCGGGGCAAGGCTACGAGAGCCAACGCCGCGCCCTGATGCAACAAGCCATGGATTACGTCAACCAAAACTATCCTACCGACAATGTGCTGATTATGGGCGACTTCAACATGTATAGTGCCAACGAGAGCGGCTATAGGCTGCTTACCCAGACTTATAGCAATCCTAACATCTGCTTCATGGACCCGTTGGCGAGCGTGGGCGGCGTGGGCGAATGGAACAACAACAGCCAATACGCCCGATTCCACACGCAGTCGACACGAAGCTATTCCGACGAATGTTTCTCAAGCGGCGGCCTCGACGACCGCTTCGACTTCATCCTCATGGCCGACGAAATCGCATTCAGCTACGACCACCTGCGTTATGTGCAAGGCTCATACAAGGCCATCGGTAACGACGGTCGCCACTTCAACCAAAGCATCGACCAAAACGGCAACGACGCGGTTTCGGTTGAACTTGCCGAGGCCCTGTTTGACGCCTCCGACCACCTCCCCGTGACGATGAAGATCGCCGTGAATGCGCATTTGGGCGTGGCCGACGACAGCGAGCCGACCTTGCAGGCCACCGTGTCGCCCAATCCGGCCTCGCAACAAGCCACGGTGCGTTTCTACAACCCCACGGACGGCGAAGTCCGTTGCGAGCTTTATTCGTTGCAAGGCCAACCGATGGCCCGCCAATCGGCTTGGTGCCATGCCGGTTACCAACAGCTCAACCTCCCGCTTCAAGAAGTGAGCCGAGGCTTCTATCTGCTGCGCATCAGCCATTCGACTGGCTGGGAGCAGACGCTGAAAGTGGTGAAAAACTGACAAATTACCGTATACAGCCCCGTAAACAGGTTTTTTTGATGACAATTAATGCGGCTGCCACAATGTGACAGCCTTACATTCATTCCCCAACCTTCACCCGCATTCCATCCGAATACGCGCTGAACTCCGGCGCATACTGGCATTGGATCAAGGCGTAGCCGTTGTTGAGATGGCCTTCCTTGGTGACGAACATGCTGTACTCCAACTGATGCACGCCCTTGGGCAGACGCTCGATAAAGAACTCCATGTCGGTGTCGGTGTTCGACTGATAATAGCTCATGCGGTCGTTGTACTCGTAATGCGAAATCTGCTCAATCGGCTCGAAACCGGCGGCGCGGAGGTCTTTGACGAAGACGAAACTCATGTCCTGCTGGCTCTCGAAGGTAATCTTCACGGTGAGTTTGTCGCCGACTTTCAAAGTCTGGCTGCTGACGGGAACGAGTTTCTTGCCGTTGCCATCGACGGTTTCCACAAACAGTTCGCGCTTGATGGTGAAGCCCGACTCATCGCTCTTCACCTCGTCAATCGGGACGAAATACTGGCGGAACAGACCACCCCAGACCAAGTGGTTGGTCGGGTTGTTGACGGTGAGCTGACGCATCTCTTGGGTCACTTCGTTGGCGTTCCAACGGCGTTGGATGAAGCCCGTGCCGGCCACGCCACCTTCGGTATTAATCGGTGTTTCGCCGAAACGCAGGGTGACATCCTTGCCCTCGGCAAACCAGTCGCTGCCGCGCATCAGCAGGGCGTAGCAGGCATCGGCGGTGGAGGCTGAGTTCTCCCACATCGTGGTCTGCTTTTGGGTGAGCAGCCACACGCGCAGTTGGTCGAGCATCGCCTCGTCCTTGTCGATTTCGGCGTAGGCCGCCATGATGTTGGCATGGGTGGCGATATGCGACTCAAATGAGAAGTATTTCTTCGGCCAGTACATCCCGATTTGCTCGTTCTTCTGGGCACATTCCGTAAACGACTGGATCATCAGCTTGGCGGTCTTCTCGTTGCCCGAGCGGTAGAGCAGCACCGCGCCCTTCGAGCGTTGGTTGAAGTTGAACGAAGTCCACTCTTTGTCTAAGCTGCCCAAGTAATATTTCTTGGCCGTGACAAAGTCCTTGTCGGAGTTCTGTTCCTTGAAGAAACTCAAGGCGTAGAGTTCGGCCAAAGTAGTGGAGCCGATGGGCCAGTCCTTGCCTTTGCTGTGGGCTTTCATGTAGCGGTAGGTCTCGGCCACGTCGTATTCGAGGTAACGCACGGCCTTGTCGCAGATGCTTTGGGCGGTGTTTTGGTCGGCCTTGCTCAGCGACGACCACGCGCCCATCTGCTGCAACTTGCCGAAGCCGGCAAGGATGTAGGTCGAGATGTAGGGACTTTCGGGCATGCCGTCTATCCACGACCAGCCGCCGTTGTGTTTCTGCTTCTGCTGGATGAGGTTCAAGGCACGGGTCTGCTGTCCTCGCAAATTGTTGATTTCAAAGAGGTTGGCAATGCGGCTACGTTGCTCGGTCTCGCTCTTGGCTTCGAGCACCCACGGCGTTTCTTGCAGCATGATGGCCTTCAGGTCTTGGTCCTTCTCGAGTTGCGAGAGCAGGGCATCGGGCGTCTCGATTTGCCATTTCTTGATGTAAGCCAAGAGGTTCGGGATGTGGTCGGCGATGTAGGACGAAAGTGTGTTGGCGTAGAACACATAGAAGGCGGTCTCGGCGCGGTCGGTGCTGACGTTGGCCAAGTAAGGCAGGGCTTGCACGGCGTACCACACGGGGTTGGTGCTGAAGTTTAAGGTGAGGCTGTAGTCGCGCTCGTGATTGCCGTTGTCCCTTGGCGGAGATTGCGGGTCTTCGCCCGCAATGACGCTGCCAAGGGGAACGTCAAAGACTTGCTCGGTCTCGGCTTTCACGGTGATGGGCAGGGTCTGCGTCATGAAGATCTCGCTGCTCAGCACGGGCAGCAGGTGCTGCTCGGCATCGCTGAACTCGCCCGCGTAGGCCGTGAAGCGGAAGGCCAAAAGGCTGAGGTCATATTGCCCCTTCACCTTCCAGCGCACTTCCTTGCTCCTGCCGGGTTGGATTTGTTCCATCTGAATGGTGACATCGGAGACAATCAAATTGAGCGGTTGCATCGTGGCGGCGTCGAAGATTTCGAGTTTCGCCTTCGGGGTGACGGCCTCGTCGCCCGTGTTGATGACGTTGGCCACAAACCACAGCTCGTCGTTGTCGTACATGTAGCGCGGCATGTCGGCCATGATCATCACGGGCTTGGAGGAGGTGAAGGTGTAGTTGTTCGTGCCCGTCTTGCGGTCTTTGGTGTAGGCCAACAGCATCAGGCACCAGCGCGTGAGGGCGTCGGGCATGGTGAAGCTGAAGGTCGCGCTGCCGTCGGCATTGGTGCGCAGCTGCGGGAAGAAGAAGGCCGTCTCGTTGAAGTTCTCGCGAAGGGTCGGCTCGGTGGGTTCGGCAGGTTCGGTTTTTTGCTCAGCGCTACCACCTGTTTCCATATCATCGGCGGCTTCCTCTTCAACAGCCATATCGGCAGTTGCAATGGAAGCGTTTTTAGCCATTGCCGCTTCTGGCATCGCCATTTCTTCTACCATGTCATATATCACACGTCCTGCTCCCAAGCCCTTAAACATTCTTCTGCTGCCGTAAAAATATCTGAAATCGAAGAACGGCGCATCGGAAGGCAGACTGAAGTTGAAGAGTGCGGCAAAAGAGTAGTAGGCCAAAACCGTTTGCGAAGAGGTGAAGCTGTGGCCGTCGGTGCCGAAGCTTTTGCTATAGACGCCCGAAGGCGACATGTTGAACCACCAGTAATTACGGGCAAACTCATCCAACGAGGCATCGTACATCCCAGCCAGCAAAGCCGCTTCCAAAGGCTTGTCCTTGTAGTCGCGGACGGTCACCTCCCAAGTCTCCTCGGTGCCGGGGCTGAGCTTGTCGCGCACGGTGGCCAACTTCACGTCCAAGTCGTAGTTGTCGAAAGGCACGGAAACACTCAACCGGTTGGTAGCGAGCCTGTTTTCCTTGGCAAAGGCATAACGCCACGCAAGGCCGCCACGGTCCTTTTCGGTCACCTTATAAGATAAGGTCTGCACATCATTGTTGAGGGTGAGTTTCTTGTCCATGCGGACTTCGTCGCCGTGGAGCAGTTGCACCCAGACTTCCACCGCCTTGGCCGAACTGCCGATGCTGAGCTGGATTTCGTCGCCGGGACGGGCGGTCGTCTTGTCTTGGTGACACCATTCCATCGTTGTGAAAGGCAACGTTTTGGAGCCGTTTTCAAACACGGTGAACTGTTGTGAAACCTTCGCCAAGGGGTCGTCCAAACTCGTCAGCTCGACGACATATTTTCCGGGTTCCAGAGCCTTGCCGTCGTAGAACTTGGCCTTGTCGTCAACGGTGAGTTCGTCGTCAACGACCAAGGTCTTGTTTTGCTTGTCGTAGAAACTGAAGTTCGGGAAAAGTCGTGCCAATTCCTCATCGCTAAGCATCTGTCGGTCAAGGTTTTCGTTATGCCGCATCGCCTCGAAATAGTTCATCTTGGCGGCATCGTCGTAACGGTAAATCTTCCGCGAAATGCGGCTCTTGGCGGGCTGCCAGCTGAGGTTGCTCACGCTGATGTTGTACTTCCCGATTTCAGATTTCTCTACCTCCGAGGGCAAGTCGGTGCTGATGGCGATTTCGTTGTAACCCGCGCGGATGCTGTAGGTGTCGCTGTGCGTCTCGCCTTGCTTGCTCGTGGCGGTCACCTCGATTTCATAGGTGAACATGGGCTGTTTTTCGGGCGCGATGCTCAGCGATGGCTTCAAGTTGAAGGTGACGGCGAACTTGCCGCTCTCGTCGGTGCGGCCCTTGCCGAAGGTGATTTGCTCGTCGTCGACGACGGGGTACCACCACCACCAGCAACGCCAGGGGAACGAGGTCTTGCGGACGACGCGATACGAGTATTCCACATCGTCCAAGCCAAAGCCTGCGTAGGCTTTCACGTCGCCATGCACCGTAACTTCTTGGTTGAGTTTGTATTGCTCTTTCGGACTTTCAAACTTGACCTCGAAAGTCGGGCGTTTGTATTCCTCCACGCGGATGGTGGTGCTGCCCTGCTTGGCATTGAGGCGGAACACACCGTTCAGTCGGTCGGTGGGGATGACGAACGAGCCGCTGAACGCGCCGTATTCGTCGGTGGTGAACTGGGCCGAGCTGATTTCCTGCCAGTTGGCATCGCGGAAGGAAACGCTTTCCGAAAAATTGCTGGCAAGGCTCAAATCCTCGCCCTGCTTGCGCGTCACAATGCCTTGGAAATAGACGGTCTGCCCGGGACGGTAGATAGCACGGTCGGTGAAGAGCTTGGTGCTAATGTTCGTGGTCGTGTTGCGCGACTTCTCCCGGAGGTAGAAACTGTTGGCCGATAGCAGGTTATCATCGCCCTTGCGCAAGTTGATGCCGAAGGAGTTTTCGGTCTTTTTCGACAGTTGCACCCTGCCGTTGCGGTCGGTCTTGGGCGTTTCGATGATGATGGTTTTGTACTCACGTACCTTGTAGTCGTACTCGCTGCGGTAGAGTTCCACGGTGACCCCTTCCACGCATTTCCCCGTCTTGCGGTCCACAACGACCACGGTCATCTTGTCGTCCTGTTGGTCGGCGATGTAGCCGAGGCTTGACACTTGGAATTTGATTACCAGCATCTTACCCTTATCCGTGTTGTCTTTTCTGACATTGCCCACAAGGAAATAGCAGCCTTTTTCGAGGGCAGGCATGGCAATCAAGGTGCTGTGCTCGCGGTAGTCCGTTTCAGCGGGCAAGGTCAATTCCTGTTCGACGACGGCGGACTTCTTGTTCAAGGCTTTCAGCTGGTCTTCCTTGTTCAGACGGTCCAATTCGGCAAGCTCCTTTTCCGTAACCTTCACTATTTTATAATAAGGTGCGGTCACGTTGCGGCATTCGAGCACGGCGGGAATAGCCTCGTTGGGCAGCTGCACTGAATTTAAGCTGAGATCGATTTGTGGCTCCTCGATGCGCTTGATGAGGTTTTGGCAGTTCTTTGCGCCCTCCGATTTCGGGAATTTGGCGATGGTTTGTTCGCACAACGCCTTGGCTTTCTTGTAGTTGTCGAAAAGGGTACTGTCGCTGCCGTTGCTTTCGTATTGGCTCATCATGTTTCGTGCGATGAGCGAGGCGACTTCGGCGGAGAGCGGGTTGCTTTCGTGCTGCGCCTTCAGGTTTTCCATCGCGGCTTGGTATCTTTCGTCCTTCTGCAAAATGCCGTTGACGAAGCCGAAACGCTTGAAATCGTTGTAAATCAGCACGTCTTCGTTGCTGTTTTGGATGTTGTAGGCAATCAGTTCTTGATAGATCTTCAGGCACTTGGTGAGCGGGTTGTCGCCGGTGCCAAGGTCGGCCTTCACGAAGTCGTTGGCGGGCAGCCACCACGCCTCGGTGTCGCCTTCGGCATCGTCGGCATCGGCTTGTTCCTGATAGTATTTCGCCACGCGGTGGAACATGAACTCGAAGAGCGAAGCCTCGTAATCCAAGTGTTCCTTGTTGTTGTCGTTGTTCTCATACAAGACCATGAAGTCCTTGGTCTTGGCCTTTTTCAGTGCTTCGACAGGCTTCAGTGCCTCGGCGTAATGCTGGTTGATGCGTGTCTCGAAACTCGCCTTGTCCCAATATTTCATCTCGATTTTGGAGAGGTCGCCGCCGTCGATGGGCAGGTTCTCGTTGATGCGCCACTCGTTGTCGTCCAAATAATCGGCGTAGGCCTTGGCGATTTCCTCGTGCAGGAGGGCGTCGTACACGGCATCCAAGGTGCCCAATTTGGTTTCGGCGTATTGGATGAAATGCTGTTGCGCGTCGTCCTCGACGGTGAACTGGAAGATGTTTTGCCGATAGAGGTAGGTCTTCAGCAGTTGGGTTTGGTTTTTGTCCTTAGTTGCCTGTTTTTCAATGGCATCCAACTCTTTCTCCGCCGATTCCGGCAGGTTCTTTTCGAGGTTTTCCTTAACTTTTTTCCACATGTCCTTATAGTCGTTTGAAGGGGTTTTGAAGGCCAACAGGCCGATGGTGGCCGCCGCCAAGGTTGCGATGATGATTCCAGCGTGTTTCATATTGTTGGAGTTTTATACAAGAACGCAAAAATAGCAAATATCGTGCAAATTATTTCTATTTTTGCAGCCGTGAAATCATTACAGCAAATCATCACTCCCATCGCCGCCGAGATGCGGCAGTTTGAAGCTTTCTTTGCGCAGACGCTGAAAGCCGACACCGATCCGATGGACGGCATCATGCGTTATGTTTTGGACTCACGCGGCAAGCGTCTGCGTCCGATTTTAGTGCTGCTTTCGGCAAAACTCTTCGGCGAGATTAATGAGCAAACCTTAAGAGCAGCCACCTTCGCGGAGATGATTCATTCCGCCACAATTATCCACGACGACGTGGTCGACGGCGACGACCGTCGCCGCGGCCAAGCCTCGGTGAAGGCCGCCTTCGGCAACCTCTCCGCCGTGCTCGCCGGCGACTACCTCTTGGCCCGCGCCATGCTGCTCCTCGCCCAGCCTGCCGACCTCGTCATCATGCAAGAAATGCTCCGCACCACAGCCGCCATGAGCGAAGGAGAACTGATGCAATCCATTGTCGTCGACTGCGTCCCGCAGTCGGAAAAAACAACGCAATACCTTGACATCATCACCCGCAAGACCGCCCTGCTGATGCGTTCCTGCTGCGTGGCGGGCGCCCTGTCGGTCGGTGCCATACCTGAGCAAGTGCAACAAATTGCGGACTTCGGCCTCCATTTCGGCATCCTCTTCCAGCTGCGCGACGACCTCCTCGACGGCGAAAACACCGAAATGGCACAAGCCCTGTTGCCCACCTATCTTAACAAGACCTTGAAAGCCTTGGAAGGCTTTCCTCCAACCGAAACCCTTCAGGCATTGCGCGAACTGACCACTTTTTGCGCCGAGCGGGAGGGATAATTGGCGTTTTGCGGTTTTTTTGTCGCCTATTCACTAAGATTTCGTATCTTTGCAAATTCAATTCAAAGACGGTACGATGAAAAACAGTTACAAGGAATATAAGCAGCTGAATCTCACCGAGACAGCTGACGCCATCCGCAAGTTTTGGGAAGACGACGACACCTTCCAAAAGAGCCTCGACAACCGCGACAAGGACAACGCCTTCGTGTTTTTTGAAGGTCCGCCGAGCGCCAACGGCACCCCAGGCATCCACCATGTGATGGCCCGCTCGATCAAGGACGTGGTGTGCCGCTACCAGACCCTGAAAGGCAAACACGTCGTCCGCAAGGCCGGCTGGGACACCCACGGCCTGCCCGTCGAACTCGGCGTGGAGAAGAAACTCGGCATCACCAAGGAAGACATCGGCAAGAAAATCAGCGTCGACGACTACAACCGCGCCTGCCGCGAGGAGGTGATGAAATACAAGGACATGTGGGACGACCTCACCCGCAAGATGGGCTATTGGGTCAACTTAGACGACCCCTACATCACCTTCACCAACGACTACATCGAAACCCTGTGGTTCTTGCTCAAAGACCTGTACGACAAGGGGTTGCTCTATAAAGGCTACACCATCCAGCCCTATTCGCCCGCTGCCGGCACCGGACTCAGCTCGCACGAACTGAACATGCCCGGCTGCTACCGCGACGTGAAAGACCTCACCTGCGTGGCACTATTTAAGTTGAGAGTTGATAGTTTGCAGTTTGCAGTTGAGAAAAACTGCCAACTGCCAACTGCCAACTGCCAACTGCCAACTTACGCAATTGCTTGGACGACAACACCGTGGACATTACCCTCAAACACTGCGCTTTGCGTCGGGCCGAACATCGACTATGTGCTGCTCAAGACCGTGCATCCCTACAACGAGGAGCCCTGCCAGATCCTGATGGCCAAGGCCTTGGTGGGACGATGTTCAAGGAAACCCCTGAAGTCGTCGCTGAGTTCAAGGGCAGCGAGCTTGTCGGCATTGAATACGAGCAGCTGATTCCGTGGGTCAACCCGGGCGAAGGTGCGTTCCGCATCATCGCGGGCGACTATGTGACCACCGAAGACGGTACGGGCATCGTCCACATCGCACCCACCTTCGGCGCCGACGACAAGCGCGTGGCCGCCGCCGCCGGCATCCCGCCCCTGCAACTGATCGACAAGGACGGCAAACCACAGCCGATGGTCGACCGCACGGGCAAGTTCTTCCGTATCGAAGACCTCGACCCCGAGTTTGTGAAGAACTGCATGGACGTGGAAGCCTACCGCCCCTACGCCGGTCAGTTCGTAAAGAACGCCTACGACCCCACCAAGACCGAGAAAGACAAGTCATTGGATGTCGATATTGTGGTGATGCTCAAGGAACAAGGCAAGCTCTTCAAGAGCGAGAAGCACACCCACAACTATCCGCACTGCTGGCGCACCGACAAACCCGTGCTCTATTATCCTTTGGACAGCTGGTTCATCAAGACAACAGCGTTGAAAGACAGGATGATAGAACTCAACAAGACCATCAACTGGAAGCCCGAGGCCACCGGCAGCGGCAGGTTCGGCAACTGGTTGGAGAACCTCGTCGACTGGAACCTCTCGCGCTCGCGCTACTGGGGCACGCCGCTGCCCATCTGGCGCACCGAAGACGGCAAGGAAGAGATCTGCATCGGCAGCGTGGAACAACTCCGCAACGAGATCGAGAAGAGCATCAAGGCCGGCTTCATGACCGAAAACCCGTATGCCTCAGAGGATTACACCAAATTCGACCTGCACCGTCCGTACATCGACGGCGTGGTGCTGGTCTCGCCAAGCGGCAAGAAGATGATGCGTGAGCCTGATTTGATTGACGTGTGGTTCGACAGCGGCGCGATGCCCTACGCCCAATATCACTACATGGGTGGAAAAACAGCGGAAAAAAAAAACGGCCAACTGAAAACTGATAACTGCCAACTGATAACTCTCCCCTTCCCGGCTGACTTCATCGCCGAAGGCGTCGACCAAACCCGTGGCTGGTTCTTCACGCTCCATGCCATCGCGACGATGTGCTTCGACAGTGTGGCCTACAAGAACGTGATTTCCAACGGCTTGGTGCTCGACAAGAACGGCAACAAGATGTCGAAACGTCTGGGCAATGCCGTCGACCCGTTTGGCACTATCGAGAAATTCGGCGCCGATGCCGTGCGTTGGTACATGATCACCAACTCGCAGCCTTGGGACAACCTGAAGTTTGACGAGGCCGGCGTTGACGAGGTGCGCCGCAAGTTCTTCGGAACGCTCTATAATACTTACGCCTTCTTCGCCTTTACGCCAACATCGACCACTTCGACTACAAGGAAGCCGACATCGCCTACAACGAGCGTCCCGAAATCGACCGTTGGATTCTTTCAGAACTCAACTCATTGATAATCAATGTAGACGAAGCCTACGGCAGCTACGAACCCACCCGTGCGGGTCGCGCCATCGCCGAGTTTGTGGATGCCCACCTCAGCAACTGGTTCGTGCGCCTCTCACGTCGCCGTTTCTGGAAGAGCGACGACACGCAAGACAAGCTGTCGGCCTACCAAACCCTCTACACCTGCCTTGAGACCGTGGCCCGCCTCAGCTCGCCCATCGCGCCGTTCTTCAGCGAACAGCTCTACCGCGACCTGAACAACGTCACCGGACGCAACAAGGCCGAATCAGTCCACCTGACCGACTTCCCCGTGGCCGACAAGTCGTTCATCGACAAGGCTTTGGAGGAACGCATGGAAGCCGCCCAACTCATCTCGTCGCTCGTGCTTTCGCTGCGCAAGAAGGCCAACATCCGCGTGCGCCAGCCCCTGTCGAAGATTATGATTCCCATCACGGGCGAGGAGATGAAGACGCAACTCGAAAAGGTGTCGCACCTCATCAAGAGCGAGGTCAACATCAAGGAAATCGAGTTCCTGGCCGCCGACAACAACATCTTGGTGAAGAACGTGAAGCCCAACTTCAAGACCTTGGGCAAGAAGTACGGCAAGCAGATGAAGCAGATCCAAGCCTACTTCGCCAACATGAGCCAAGACGAAATCCACGCCTTCGAGAAGAACAACGGCACGCATTTGAATATAGACGGCATCGACGTGGAACTGACCCTTGAAGACGCCTTGATTTCGACGCAAGACATCCCCGGCTGGGCCGTCACCTCCGAAGGCAACTTCACCGTGGCCTTGGACATGACCATCACCGACGCGCTGATGCAGGAAGGCTTGGCCCGCGAGATCGTCAACCGCGTGCAAAACCTCCGCAAGACCGGCGGATTCGAGGTCACCGACCGCATCGCGCTTTTCATCGAGAAGAACGACAAGACCGACGCCGCAGTCGACCAGTTCGGCGACTACATCTGCAACGAGACCTTGGCCACCATCACGAAGGTGGATGCCTTGGAAGGCGTTGAGGCTGAGGAGCTTGTGGAAGGTGTGAATGTGAAATTAAAGATACAGAAGAAACCCTAACATATACGACAATGGAAAAGAAAGAACCCCAAGTGCGCTACTCGGATGAAGACCTCGAAGAGTTCAAGGTGCTGATTCTTGAGAAGTTAGAACAAGCACGCGCCAGCTTGGAGACCTTGAAGGCCAACCTTTCTGGCGGCGAACATAGCACCGACGACACGGCACCCACTTTCAAGATCTTGGAAGAAGGCTATGCCGTGGCCGAGAAAGAAGAAAACGCTCGCTTAGTGGCTCGTCAGGAGAAGTACATCCACAACCTCGAACTTGCCCTGATGCGCATCGAGAACAAGACTTACGGCATCTGCTGCGAGACCGGCAGACTCATCCCGAAAGAAAGGCTGCGTTGTGTGCCCATCACCACGCGCTGCCTTGACGCCAAACTGAAGAAGAAGTGAAGAAACAAGGCAATCGCGGCCTGTTGTGGTCGTTTTTGGTGATTCTCGTCGTTTTGGTGCTCGACCAAGTCCTCAAGATTTGGGTCAAGACGAACATGACACTCGGACAGGAAATCCCCGTCATCGGGCATTGGTTCAACCTGCTGTTCATCGAGAACGACGGCATGGCCTTTGGCTGGCTCGGCGGAGGCGGCCTCATGAAGCTGCTGCTGAGCCTGTTCCGCATCGTGGCCATCGTGGCCTTGTTTTGGGTCTTGGTGCGCTTGTCGAAGAAGCAGACCAAGTTCGGTGTGCTGTTTGGCATCGCGCTCATCACGGCGGGTGCCATCGGCAACATCATCGACAGCGTGTTTTATGGGCGCATCTTCAGCGAGAGCACCTACACGCAGTTGGCCACCCTCTTCCCCGACGGCGGCGGCTATGCCGGCTGGCTGCACGGGCGCGTGGTCGACATGCTCTACTTCCCCATCATCGACGTGGCGCGTGAGAACGCTTCGTGGCTGCCCGACTTTTTCTTCGGTCCCGACGGCCATTTCATCTTCTTCCGCCCCATTTTCAACTTGGCTGACGCGGCCATCACCATCGGCGTGTTTTATATGCTGATTTTCCAGTGGAAATGGCTGAAAAACCTCAAATGAGGCACGCAAAAGTTTGTAACGGATTTCACTTACTCATTTCATTATCAATATCTTAACGAAATTTTTTCGCGAAAAAGTTTGTAATGGCCTTCCCCTATGCACCATAGAGGTGGAAAATGCGTTATCTTTGCAGCGATTATTTCAAACCAACTAAAAAGGAAAAATATGAAGACCTTCAAACCAACGGGCATTGTGTTGGGACTGCTTTTGGCGGCATCGCTCACCTCGTGCCACAAAGACGAAGAAAAAACCGGGGCCTACGCTCCCAAGAAGAAAATCCAGCAGGTTGACTACTCGTGGAGGAATGTGGAAAAAGAGCCTTTCCAGCATTGGGACTGGAACGGCGACCACCTCAGCAGCATCACGCACTATTCGGACTTCGACTTCAAGGATGCCGCGTGGGTTGAGCATTTCACCTACGAAAACGACCGCATCGTCCGTGTAGATAACTACACAAACTCCGAGTACATCACCTACGACTACGACGGCGACCACCTGAAATCGGCCACTGTGTTCTTCGAAAACACCATCGCCTGCACTTGGGCGATAAGCTACGACGGCGACCACATCAGCAAGATGACCGGCACTTTCTATGATGCCTATAAAAAGGAAGGCACCCAGCTGCACCTGAATCCCCTGTCGCACCTGCTTCCTCCCGTCGTTTGCGAAAACATCGACAAGGTCGAGCAACGCTTGGTCAACCAACGCCAACAGGAAGAAACCGTCACCTTTGCCCTCCTGCTCACTTGGACCGACGACAACATCAGCAAGATTATCTTCACGGGCGATGGCGAATATATGGACTTCAGGCTGCAATACGACGACAAGAACTGTCCTTGGTACGGTTTTTTGGGCGGCCTTGAAGACTACCTGATCAACTTCTCTTCCGGCCACACGGGCTTCACCAAAAACAACGTGACCTACCTGATCATCACGGAAGACCACTATGTCGACACCATCCGCTACGCCTACCAGTACGACAGCGACAAGTACCCCGTCTTGCAGACCATGTTCTATGCCGACGAACCCGACGACAAGCAAGTGCTTTATTTTGAATACTAAAACCTTACCGACATGAAAAAGACCATATTCCTCATCCTGACGGCTGCGGTCGTGCTTTTGGCCGCCTGCAAACCGACCCAAGACCCGCTGAGCCACCTGACCGACGGCGTGACCGTCATCACGCAAACGCCTGACTACATCTCCGGCACGACCGCCGTCTTGAGCGCGGAAGTGACCGCTGACGACGACGGGCTGCTGCTTGAGCTTGGCGTGTGCTGGAGCCAGACGGGAAAGCCCACCATCGACGACAACAGCGCGAAGACCTACAAATGCTCGCAACCCTACACCTATTTTGCTAACGACCTTCAGCCCAACACCGAATACCATGTGCGCGGCTTCGCCAAATACGGCACGGAATACGTTTATGGCGACGAAAAGACCTTCCGCACCCTCGAATCCGGTGCTCCGGCGACTTCGCCTGTCACCACCTTGGAGGCTACCGAAATCACCGCAACGAGCTTTTGTGCCGCTGCCACCCTCAAGCCTTTCGGCGTGAACAGGTTCTATGTCGGGATTTGCTACAGCACCCGCCCCGATTTCACCTACGACGACCGCGAAGGCGGCGATATAGGCTACTACGACAGCAACAACGACGTTTACCCCGTATGCTGCCACGGACTCACGCCCAACACACAATATTACTACCGTGCGTTTGTGGCCTACAACAACGGAACCGACGACTACGGCTTCTTTTATGGCGACGTCCTCAGCTTCACCACGCCTGAGATGCCTTTCGTGCTCAATATCACCACCGATTACTGTGATTTCTCGTATGGAGGCAACTACCTCTATGCCGTCGGTTACGGGAACTGCAACCAAATCGAACTCGTCGACCAGGTTGGCTTCTGCTACAGCACCGAAAATGCCTATCCGCAATATGAGTCGGACCTCCACACCACTGCCGCCACACCCACGGGAGAATGGTTCAATTTTAGCAGCCACATCTACGATGTTTCAGCCAACAAGAAGTATTACGTCCGTAGCTATGCACGCTACAAGACCGACAGCATCAAGTACGGCAACGTCGTATCGGTTGACACCTATTAATGTTGGGTGATGAAGGCCGACACGACACGCACCGCCTGCATCGCTTTAGGCATCGTCGTTTGCTGCCTCATTGGGCTACCCAACCTATACGATAAATTCCTGATTGCCAGATTTGTCGCCACCGCGACAAGTTTGGCAATCCTGTTTCTCATCGCCCTCATCGGCAAGAAACGCTGGTGCGTCCCCGACAGTCCAATCTTTCTCGTTTACTTGCTTTTCGTCCTGCTTTGCGGCTGTTCGCTGCTTTGGGCCACCAACACCGCCGAGGCGGTCTTCGGCTTCGCCAACACGCTCCTCAGCCTGCTCCTTATCGTCGTCTTTTACAGCCTGCTGTCGACCCGTCGCCAAGCCACGCAAAAGGTGCTTTGGATTAGTGCCTTTGTCGTCCTGACCATATACCTATTGTTCGCCATTGTCCAACTGTTTCATGTCGAGAACTTCAGTTTCGGGCAGCTTTACCGCGTGAGCGGCATCAGCGGCCACAAGAACCTGTTGGCTATCATGCTGTTTGTCCTCTCCGCCTTTCTGCTCACCTCGTTTTCCGTCTTCAATCAAAGATGGCCAAGAGTCGTTTCCGTCGTCATGTTCGTCATCGCCGTCGTCGTCATTGTCTTGCTGAAATCGAGGGCAGTATTGCTGAGTTTGATGATGGCTGCTGTTTTTGGGGGAGTATTGTTTTTGCTGCATACTCGTCATTGCGAACGCAGTGAAGCAATCCAGGATACGGTTTCCTCGAGAAATAATGGCCTAGATTGCTTCGTCGTTCCTCCTCGCAATGACGCAAAGCGCGTCAAGGGCTTCTACCGCATCACAATAATCGCGTCCATCGTCGTAGTCTACGCCTTCCTCACCGTGGGGCTGCGTTGGTTTGCCCATCGCTCGGTGCCGCACACGAGCGAAAGAAGCGAAATCGAGCACAGTGTGCTGAGCACCTCATCGTTGGCGGAGCGTTGCCTGCTTTGGGACAAGACCTATCGCATCGCCGACAGGCATCCTCTATCGGGCTGCGGCATCGGCAACTGGCAGATTCATTTCCCCAACGAGAGCCTCAAAGGACTGTACCGCGCCGACGTGTGGAACGTGAACTTCACCAAGCCCCACAACGAATATTTGGGCGTACTTTCCGAAACCGGCTATGTCGGGCTGCTGCTTTACACTATCTTCCTCGTTTCCTTAATGTTACGCGCTTTCTTCGCCCTCTGCAAAACCAAAGAACGGAAAGATTTCCTCTACGGAGCCGTCGTTTTGAGCGTTTTCGCGGGAGCCTGCACCAACGCCCTTTTCGACTTCCCGAACAGCCGCATCGAGCACCTCGTTTGGATGGGCATCCTTACGGCCAACCTGTTCCAAATCATCGCCAAAGACAGGCGAAGAACCCTCGCAAAAAGTTGGAACCCAATCTTTTTGCTCCTTTCCGTGCTGCTGCTGACCATAGGCGGATTCCGTTTGAAAGGCGAGCGCAACACCTTCAGGATGCAGCAGGCTTTGCAGGCCAACGACTGGAAGGCCGTGGAACGCTATTGCCGGCAGGCCAGTTCGGTGTTCTACACCATCGACCCCGTCGGGCTGCCCCTGCACTGGTATTTGGGCAAAGCCGAAAAACAAATGGGCCATCCGAAGGCCATCGACAGTTTCCGCAAGGCCTATCGCTTTGCGCCTTACTGCAAGGAAAACCTCAACGACCTCGGATTGGCGGAATACCACACCGCCCACAACCTCGAAAAGGCCGAGCTTTACTTCAAGGAAGCCATCCGCATCAGTCCCAACTACCTGTATCCTTATCTCAACTTGGCCTACATCTACTTAGGCGAAAACGAGCCGCAAAAGGCCAAAGTCGTGGCAGATGACATCTATTTCGACGCGCACAAACGCGACGTGATGAAAGCCGACGCAGTCTTTTTCGAGCCGTTCAACACCGAGGCCGTCCGCCACAAAATCGACGCGGACTACGAGTCCGTTTTGCGGCTGCATGAGGTGGTGCGCGACAAGCTACAGAACGACAACGAAAAATCCCGCCACGAATGACGGGATTTTTCGTTGCGTAAAGAAACAAAAGTAACGTTTCTTACGCCTGCTTCCTCGCCGCAATCAGCAGGTCGAGCATCTTGATGGCCGAGTCGCTGACCACGGTGCCGGGACCGAAGATGGCCACCGCACCGGCGTCGTAGAGGAACTGGTAGTCCTGCGCGGGAATCACGCCGCCAACGACCACCATGATGTCGGGGCGACCGAGTTTTTCCAACTCCTCAATCACCTGCGGCACCAAGGTCTTATGGCCAGCGGCCAACGAACTCACGCCCATGATGTGGACGTCGTTCTCGACGGCTTGCTTGGCAGCCTCGGCGGGTGTCTGGAACAACGGTCCCATATCCACGTCGAAACCAATGTCGGCATAGCCCGTGGCCACCACCTTGGCACCACGGTCGTGGCCGTCCTGACCCATCTTGGCAATCATGATACGCGGACGGCGGCCTTCCAACTTGGCGAACTCGTCGGCCTTGGCCACTGCCTCGGCAAATTTGGCATCGTTTTTCGTTTCCATAGAATAAACTCCTGAGATTGAACGGATAACAGCTTTGTAACGGCCCGCGACCTTCTCGCAAGCCATGGAGATCTCGCCCAACGAGGCGCGGCACTTGGCGGCTTCGACGGCCAAGGCAAGCAGGTTGCCTTCGCCCGTCTCGGCGCACTTGGTGATGGCGTCCAAGCAACGCTGCACTTCGGCCTCGTTGCGGTTGGCACGAAGCTCTTTCAAGCGCTTGATCTGCGACTCGCGCACTGCCGTGTTGTCGACCTCCAAAGTCTCAATCGGGTCTTCGTGGTCGAGGCGGTACTTGTTGATGCCCACGATGGTCTCGCGGCCCGAGTCAATCTTGGCTTGCTTGCGGGCAGCGGCCTCTTCGATACGCATCTTCGGCAGGCCGGTCTCGATGGCCTTGGCCATGCCGCCCATGGCTTCCACCTCCATGATGTGACCCCAAGCACGCTCGGCGATTTCCTTGGTGAGGCTCTCCACATAGTAAGAACCGGCCCACGGGTCAACCACGCGGCAAACGTTGGTCTCCTCTTGGATGTAGATCTGCGTGTTGCGGGCAATACGGGCACTGAAGTCGGTGGGTAGGGCGATGGCCTCGTCCAAGGCGTTGGTGTGCAACGACTGGGTGTGACCCAAAGCGGCACCCATAGCCTCGATGCAGGTACGCGCCACGTTGTTGAACGGGTCTTGCTCGGTCAAGCTCCAGCCGGAGGTCTGCGTGTGGGTACGCAAGGCCAACGACTTCGGGTTCTTCGGGTTGAAGGTGCTCACGATCTTGGCCCACAGCATACGGGCAGCACGCATCTTGGCAATCTCCATGAAGTGGTTCATGCCTGAGCACCAGAAGAACGACAGGCGCGGCGCGAAAGCGTCGATGTCGAGGCCGGCCTTCACGCCCGTGCGGAGGTAGTCCCAGCCGTCGGCAAGGGTGTAGGCCATCTCGATGTCGGAGGTGGCACCGGCTTCCTGCATGTGGTAGCCGGAGATGGAGATGCTGTTGAACTTCGGCATGTTCTGTGAGGTGAACTCGAAGATGTCGGCGATGATGCGCATCGAGAACTCAGGCGGATAGATGTAGGTGTTGCGCACCATGAACTCCTTCAGGATGTCGTTTTGGATGGTGCCTTGCAGCTCCTCGTACTTCGCGCCTTGCTCCAAGGCGGCGACGATGTAGAAGGCCAAAATCGGCAACACGGCGCCGTTCATCGTCATGGAAACGGACATTTTGTTGAGCGGGATCTGGTCGAACAGCACCTTCATGTCCTCGACGGAGCAGATGCTCACGCCGGCCTTGCCCACGTCGCCCATGACGCGCTCGTGGTCGGCGTCGTAGCCACGGTGGGTGGCCAAGTCGAAGGCCACGGACAGACCCTTCTGACCGGCGGCGATGTTACGGCGGTAGAAGGCGTTTGACTCCTCGGCGGTGGAGAAACCGGCGTATTGGCGGATGGTCCAAGGACGCATCACATACATGGTCGAATAAGGTCCACGGAGGAAGGGCGCGATGCCGGCGGCATAGTTGAGGTGCTCCATGCCTTCGAGGTCTTTCTCGGTGTAGGCGGGCTTCACCATGATGTGCTCATGGGTCTCCCAAGGCTCGCCGTTAGGCAAAATCAAACCGCTGTGATTAGGTATAGCGTTGATGTTGATGTCTTTATAGTTGGGTTTCATCGTTTTATCCTTTCTTATTTTGTTATACCTAATTGCTTTTGGAACTCCGTTAAGGTCTCTAAGACGTTGCTCTTGACGTGGATGAAATGCTTCATGCCAGCCTCTTTGAGGATGTCGGCGGTGCCTTCGGGGTTGCCGGCGAGCACCACGATGGTGTCGTTCTTCAGCTCCTCGAAGATCTTAAGGGCGTTGCCTTCGCCATATTCCTCGTCGGAGGAGCAGATGACCAAGATCTCAGGCTTCACCTCACGGGCGGCGGCGATGCCTTCGTCCAAGGTCTTGAAGCCCGGGTTGTCGACGACTTGAAAGCCGGCGCAGGCGAAGAAGTTGGAGGCGAAGTTGGCGCGGGCCTTGCGCATGGCAAGGTTGCCGTAGGTGAACATCCAAGCGACGGGACGCTTGTGGTCCTGGGCATACACATCGGTGGCGTAGCGCAGCTTCTCGAACCGCTGTGCGGCGCGGAAGGTGACGATGGTCTCCACCTCGGCGTTCTCGTCGCGGCGGTCGTCGGACTCGAAGACCCAAGCCTCGGGCTGCATCTTCATCGTCTCGGTGAAGTTCGGGAACTGGTTGGTGCCGAGGATGGTCTCGCGGCGGGTGGCCACGTTGCTGAACTTCTTGGCGGCACTCTCCTTGATGAGGCCTTGGATCATGCCCTTGCGGACGGCTTCGAGATAGCCGCCTTCGTCTTGAATTTTGTTGAAGAGGTCCCAAGCGGCAGCGGCGAGGCTCTCGGTGAGGTTTTCGATGTAGTAGGAACCTGCGGCGGGGTCGGCCACTTTGTCGAAATGGGCTTCTTCCTTGAGGATAAGCTGTTGGTTGCGGGCGATGCGGTCGGCAAAGTCGGTGGGCAGCTCAAACGGCACGTCGAAGGGCATGACCGTGAACGAGTCGACGCCGCCTAACACAGCCGACATCGTTCCACTCGTGGTGCGCAGCATGTTGACGTATGCGTCGTAGAGGCTCATCCCGATTTCCGCGTTGCAGGCGTGGATGTGCATCTTGGCGTTCTCTTCCTTGCCGCCGTAAGCCTTCACGATGTTGGCCCAGAGCAGACGATAGGCGCGCATCTTGGCCAGTTCCATGAAGTAGTTCTGTCCCACGGCGATATTGAAGCGCATCTTGGGCGCAATCTCGTCGATGGTGAGGCCTTTCTCGGTGAGTTTGTCCAAGTATTCGGCACCCACGGCGAGGCTGAAGGCCATCTCCTGCACGATGGTGGCGCCGGCGTTGGTGAACACATGGCTGTTGACGCCGATGGTCTGGAAATCGGGCATTTCGGCCTTCACCATGATGTAAGCCAACTCCATGTCGGTGTTTTCGGCGATGTACCACACGCCGCGACGCAGGTAGCGCGTCAGCGGGTCGTAGTTGAGCGAACCCTTGATGCCTGGCACCTTCGACAGCATCTCGAGCAACGGCAGATGGTACTTGTTGTTGAACAGGTTGATTTCCATCGCCTTCTGGTCGATGCCGTTGAGCAGGGTGGCGATTTCCATGGCGTCGTAGGCCTTGTCCATCTCGAGCTTGAAGCCGATGCTGTTGGCTCCACGGCTGATGGCGTCCAAAGCCTTCTTGTTGGCCTCATGCACGTCCTCGACGTTGATGTCCTGGCGGATGAGCCATGCGTTGCCTTCGGCCTTGTTGCCACGGACGTAGGGGAACTCGTTGGGGTTCTGGCCTGTCCACGGGATGTCGGCCAAGTTCTCGGCACGGTAGTAAGGCCTCACGTTGAAGCCTTCGGCCGTGCGCCAAACCAATTTCTTGTTGTAGTCTGCCCCTTTGAGGTCCTTCTCGATGACGGCTTCCCATTGTTCGGTCGTCACGGGAGGAAACTCCTCAAAGAGTCTCTTTTTTTCTTCCATGTTGTTGTATTTGATTGATATTCTTGTATTTACATTTCTTATTTTTCATTTTTCGGCCTTCACGCCAAGGCGAAAACGAACACCTTACGCAAAGATTTTGCAAAGGTATAAAATAAAGCGATAGTGCGGGAATAAAATCTTTGAAAGGGGAAAAAACTTGTGTTGGATGACAGCGGTTTTTGGCTTGGCCATGAAGAATTTCATTGAAAAATAGCCTTTTGGTTTTGGTTTTGATTTTTTTCCTATTTTTGCTTCGAAATACAGATGTATTGGAAATCACGGAGCAATAGAATTGATCACATTGAACCTTGATTCATCTTCTTGATAATCAATTGTTTGTCGTCACACAATGTGACTGACATGGCGAAGCTATATACTAAACACATAAAAAACACATACCAAAATGATTAACGTTGGAATTATCGGATGCGGCTTCGTGGGCGGAGCCTTGAAAGATTGGTTGGAACACAACAACCCCGAGTGTAAACTTTTCATCAGCGACCCGCCAAAGGGATACAATGATGACTTGAGCAAGATTGACATCGCGTTCTTGCAGATCCATGTGCCTACTGAAGAAGACGGTACGCAAGACCTGACGCTGATGAAGCAGCTCATCACGAAACTGCCTGATGTGCCGGTGTTCGTGCGCACCACCATCCTCCCCGGCACCAGCGAGCGGCTCTCCAAGGAGACCGGCCATCAGGTGTGCTATATGCCGGAGTTCCTCACCGAGCGTACCTTCATCGAGGACTTCCAGAAGCAGACGATGGTGTTCACGGGAGCGCACGAGCTGCTCACCAAGATCTTCGTGGGCAAGAAGTTTACCGTGATGACGCCCTTGGAGGCCGAGCTGACCAAGTACATGCACAATGTGTTCGGGGCCTACAAGGTCACTTATTTCAACGCCTGCCGCGAGTACTGCGAGCAGATGGGAGCCGACTGGCGCAAGGTGCATACGGGCGTGCTGCTCTCCGGCTACATCAACGACACGCACACCTACGTCCCCGGGCCTGACGGCAAGTTCGGCTATGGCGGCAAGTGCTTCCCCAAGGATGTCAACGCCTTCGCCAAGATGACCGAGGGAACGCCTCTGGGAACCCTGCTGGAGCATCTGCATGAGCTGAATGTGCATTTCAGGGGAGTGGAGGAGAGGATTTAGTTATTATCTTGATTATCAGAACCGTCGTGCTGATTATCTCCACGCCTTGCGTGAGTTGATTGACTGGCGAGTGGTGGAAGAAAGATACTAAATGACGGGTGGAAATCTATGCGTGTGAAAAAAAAAGTAGTACTTTTGGAGCATAAAACTAAAATGTTATGCCAGAGACAACAATCAATAAGATAGGTTTTGTGGCGATGATTGTGGCGCTGTTTGCCAAGCGGCACCGCTACAGCGAGCCTGTGGCTTACCAGTATCTTAGCAAATATGGCGGCGACCGCCTGCTGGTGGACCATTACGGCTACCTGCACACCCAGGATTATGACCAAGTGGTAGATGATTTGGGCGACTATTGCCGTCGTCAGGGAGGGACGCTATGATGAAACTGTACCACGGAAGCTATCTGAAGATAGCCACGATAGACCTCGCCAAGTTGAAGAATATGCGTGGCATCACCTTCCAGTATGCCTTCTGTACGGAGGCGGCCATCAGTAAACTGAAGAAGTTATGAACAGTCAGAAGCGTATGGAGTTCCTGAAGCTTAAGCTTACCGAGGAGCTTGTTGCCATATTGGTGGAGGAGCGAGGTCTGCCGATAGAAGAGGCCTTCGCCACGCTGTATCATTCCAGGACTTACGGCAAGTTGTCCGACCCCAACACGCAACTTTACTACCAGAGTGCCGGGTATGTGTATTCCTTGTTGGAAGAGGAACTTGGACAGCAAGGCGAACTGAGGGAACAAAACATATAATTACGAATAAAATGTGTAATTATGCACCCGATGTTGAAATATCTAAGCAGTCTTTCCCCATGTCGCTTACCGATAAGTACATCAAAGACGATGCTTCCTCACAGACCCCCTGTGGCATCTGCACT
>FLNV01001060.1_pt1 | contig 34452 bp, 34 predicted proteins | sample 1140351 | NCBI WGS metagenome assembly FLNV01 (sample SAMEA3878207, study PRJEB12797) | bioreactor metagenome | biome: Moose rumen | place: Sweden | collected 2011-10
GACTCGTCCCGATAGCCAGGATAGTAGTCGAGATAGAAGGAAAGCTGCTCTCCGCCTTTGATTTTCCGTGTGCGGAGGGTCACGGTCTTGCAGATGTTACTCATACTTCATATATTTTATTGTTAGTAATCATGGTGGAGCGTTTGAGCTTCGCTCTTCCTCCTCCTTACAAGGCATAGTTCAAGCGAGCTTGACTCTGCTCTTGCTTCGTTCGTCGGTTCTCCACGGGTGCAAAGGAACTCAATGATGGGATGCTGATTCCGATTATTACCAATAATCAACGAATAATCTGTCGGTATGGTAGAAATTCAGAATCCAGCGACCATCATTCCCAAGGATTTCCGTTCTTCCATCACCCTTTCCACATCGGAACGGAGCAGGAGGTTAAGTCGTCCTACCCTTGTCTTCTCAATGTGCTTCACCTTGACGATGTGGCAGATGTTGGCTTTGGTCAGTCCATAGAGCTGTTGCACTTGCTCCACTGTATAATAGTTCTCATCAGAAAGAAGGTCGGTACGACGAAGTTCATCAAAGTGGCTTTGGGAATAATAAGTGTGCCCATATTCTCTTTTGCTCGGTATCTTGTGGCGATGGGCATAGGAGCGGACTGCTGTTAGGTTAATGCCATAGCGGTCTGCCACCTCTTGGGGTGACAGCCAATCGACAATGGCATCAAGGTCTATAGTGGTGCCGAATACGGCATCAATGTGTTTCTTGCTGTAATAGTTCCGTCCTGCGATACGGCACATTGCAATCTGGTGACGTTTGGCAGATGCATAGAGCCACGACTGCTTGACCTTGTAAATCTGCTTTACTTCCTCGCCGGAATAGTATTCGAGGACTTCATCTGGATTTGAAGAAGTGGATTGGACTTTCTGCTTATTGTCACCAACAGGTCCCTTTTTCTTTGAAGTGGTATTCTTGGGCTTCGTACAAGGAAGGACACGGTTATAAGGATTGGCAGCAAACATCTTCTCTATGTCACTCTTGCGGACAAGAGCCATTCGGCTGCTCAGCCGTGAGGCTGGCAACTTCCCTTGTTCAACGAGTTTATAGACATACTGACGGGTACAGCCTAAAAGGATGGCTGCTTTGGAAAAGCTCAAGTACTCCTGCTGCTGGAGTTCCATCACAGGCTCGACAGCTCGAAGGAAATCCCGTTGTCTCTTTTTCTTGGTTTCCTTTGCTTGCTCGGCGCATTCCTCTGAGCAGTACTTCTGCATTCCGCTGTTTGTGGTGAAAACCTTGCCACAATAAGTACATTTTCTGGTCTTTGGCATACTTGCAATATTTGTTGGTTAAACATTTCTTAGTTGTACTTCTCCGCAAGTAATCACAAGTAAACTATTGACGCCCTTTGTCAACTTTCGCCACGTTGTTGCTTTACTCAAAAAGAGTTCAGGACTCTGTCAATTGTTGTAACCCATCGGCAACCCTTGTCAACTCTCTCCACGATGTGGCAAAAATAAAGCCTCGTAAATTCCCTGCGGTAGAAATACGTTGCAAATTTATAGGGAATTTCCGAAGCGACCAAAAACGACTTCTGAAGTGTTAAAATCTAAAAGTATCTGTGTACCAATGTTTTAAGTTTGGTTAGTTTTCGTTGTTCATGGTAGTTTAGGAGTCTCTAAATACAGCCATAGAAACAAGAAGTACCAATACTTGTTATATTCTCAGGGATAGTGATAGAGGTGAGTGTGTTACATCCGTAGAACGCAAGCGGTCCAATGGCTGTAACAGATTGTGGAATGATGGTGTTTATACAACCACGAACAAGTGTGTTGCTACTCGACCTAATGATTGCATTGCAATTATCTCGTGAGTCAAAAACGCTATTACCTTCTTCCACTGTGATAGATGTCAGTCCACTGCAACCGCGAAATGTGGTATTGTCCATCTCTGTTACTGCAGCAGGAATGGTTATCTTTTCCAGTTTTTCGCACCATCCGAAAGTCAATATTCCTAAACTTGTTACATTCTTGGGGATGTTTACAGATACCAAGTTCTCACAAGATCTGAATGCCTCGGACCCAATTTCGGTCACCGTCTCGGGAATCACTGCCGAGGAAATGGCAGTATTGTAAAAAGCTCCTTTACCAATACTGACTACGGTGTAACCGTCGAGTGAATCTGGAATGGTGATTGCGCCTGTGGTGTTCACATCGATAGCAGGAAAAGGAGTACCGTCACCTCCTGTCTCTGAGTTTCCCACCTGACAGGTCTTATTTTCCTCGCTCATGACAATATATGTCCACTCAATGCCGTCCACGGTGGTTTTCTTTACATCACCGTCGGCAGCGAGGACAGAAAGAGCGAACAACACTAAAGATAACAGGGTAAAGATTCTCTTCATAATCAATAATTATCTATGAGTTACTGTTTTTTGAATAAATACAACCTAATAACATACAAAGATAAGCAATTATTCACAATCGGTTTTACCCCCCCCCGTTTGTTAAACCTATTTAACAAATGTTTTGTTGTTGTAACATGTTCGCATGTTGGTTACACTACATATTCCTCTCGGTTTTATCAGAAAAGACAATAATTCCTTGTGATTCTCAAAGAAACATTGTAATCAGAACCCCTCCTCAGCAACCATGTCAACACAAGAATCTAACGGCTTTTCATATTCATAGTAAAAAGAATCTTCTGTCAGCGTACGTTCACAGAGACCCGCATGAGCGAACATACCTTCAAAACTAAGATCCTCATCTATCGAAGGCCAATGGATACCTGTATATGAAAGATAGAACTGTTGCCTTTGATCCGTAGTGGCGTTTCTAAGCCTATGCCACATCTTAAATGGATAGCTTGCTTGTAAGCCATCCTCCGTCTGGGCAAAGACTTTGTCGTTGTCAACCCACACCCGTGTGATTCGATGTTTAGTGTCCATTCTTGTCCTCCTTGAAATAGTTCTTCCAACGATCAATTATTACTTCTACATTCTCTTCTATAACACCCTCGATAATTGAAATTTCATGTTTCTTAAAACCATGATTAAACACCTGTGCCACTTCTGGTACAACAACGTATTTTGCCTCCTTACCATCTTTAACAACATGAACATGAATGGGTTCATGGTCATCGGAATAAAACTTAAAAATGTAACCGAATAAAATAAAAATAGTGGGCATAATTGTCGTATTATTAACTCAAAGGCAAAGATACAAAATCTTTTGGAGGTTCGCAAATATACGAATAGGTTTTTTAAAGTTCATCTGCCTTTGCAGATATAATATAACGACATTATTGTTGAGCCCAGCATGGCCCATGCCATATCTTTCTGAGCATCCCACATATCACCTTGTTGTCCATTGTAGTAATCGGCTTCCTCTGATGTCATAAAGACAGTCAAGAGCCATTCGAATAATTCGTAAATCATGCTACCGGTCTGAACTAAAAGCCAAGCCATGAGAATGGCAGTTAAGGTTTTCTGCTTGAACAGGTTCTTGCATAAATAAAGCAGGACAGGGAATAGAAGAAGGCCAAAAGAAAAGTGCACAAACCGGTCATAATGATTACGTGGATCTTGGAAGAAATCTGCATCCACTAATCCTGCGGAGATACTCCACTCCTTGTATGGAACATAGGAGTAAATATAACGTGCCCCAATGATATGGAGTACCGTGAAAAGCACCACACCTATGAATGCCGGAATAGGCATTCGATCTTTTACAACATCATAGAAAAGCGGTATAACAAGAAGTATTGTTCCCGCATGTTGCAAAAATTGCTCATGTGGGTATATGGGATTGATGCATGTGACTATAGCAAACAAAACCAATAAGGCCAAAACAATCGCTTTCGTCTTATGTTTGAAAAACAGGCGCATAGGTACTATATTTGTATAATATTCTAAATACAATTCAACCCCAACATATCTTCTCCCTTTAGGAATACCCGCCTAATGATAGGGGTGGTATAGGCGTAGGGGATGAAGTCAAGGGATGGTATAGGCATAGTGATGTAGAAGTTCGCTACTTTCCCCACCGTTATAGAACCATACTCCTCGCTGAGTCCCATGGCGCAGGCAGTGTTGAGCGTTGTGGCGTTCAGCGCCTCAAAGGGCGTGAGGTGCATCTTGATACAGGCAAGGGACACCACAAACTTCATATCCCCTGATGGAGTGGAGCCCGGATTATAGTCGGATGCCAACGCCACAGCCAGTCCCTCGCTAATCATCTTCCGTGCCGGAGCAAACGGCATATTCAGGAAGAACGACGTGCCGGGGAGTCCCGTGGGCATCGTCTCTGCCTGTTTCAGCAGTTGGATATCCTCATCCGTCATGCTCTCCAAGTGATCCACACTCAGTGCATGATGCTTCACAGCCACCTCCACACCACCCGACGGAGCCAACTCCTGACCGTGAATCTTTCCGCGCATGCCATATTTCAGACCAGCCTCAAGGATGGCGGATGTCTCTTCAGGGGTGAAGAACCCCTCATCACAGAAGACATCCACAAACTCAGCCAGGCCCTCGGCGGCCACGGCAGGAATCATCTCATCAATGACCAGACGGACATAGTCAGCCTGGTTCATCCCTCTTGCCACCGCATGGGCACCTAAGAAAGTACTGACCACCTTCAAGGGAGATGACTCCTTGATGCGACGGATCACCCGCAACATCTTCAGTTCGTCAGCCGTATTCAGTCCGTAGCCGCTCTTGATCTCCACGGCACCCGTACCCTTACGGATAATCTCATTGACACGGAGCATCGCCTGGTCATACAACTGTTGTTCCGTCATCTCATGCAGGCGGTCGGCACTGTTGAGGATGCCGCCTCCCCTGCGGGCAATCTCCGCATAACTCAGTCCGTGAATCTTATCCACAAACTCCTGCTCACGACTGCCGGCATAGACCAAGTGCGTATGACTGTCGCAGAAGGAGGGAAGGACGGCTCCCCCCTCTGTGTTGATAATCTCAGCGTCTTTCAACGCTTCAGAAGGAAGATTTTTCCACGATTCCATCGGGCCATAGCCTGCGATACGGTCGTCTTTTATCCACAGCCACGCATTGTTGATACAGTGCATCGTATCCATGGCGTTGCCACAGATCCGTTCTTTCTTCTCTTCGTCGATACCGGCTAATATTCCGATATTATTGATTATTTTGTTCATAAAAAATAATTTATCATTTCTATGTTCTTTTCCTCTCTCGCTATCGCAACAATTTTCAATTATCAATTCTCCATTTTCCATTTGTTGCGCAGCAACAGGGGATGCAACCGCCCCTATCAAGGGGCACAAAACCCCGAAGGGGAGGGGTTAACGTTCCCGTTAGAAAATTTTGTTCCGCAGGAACTGGATGGACTTCTCGATATACGGGTACATCAGTTCATCATTGAGGATGAACGGCACCTGCTTACGATACTCATCATAGATCTCCTGAAGGACTGGGGATGTCTTCAGCGGCAGACGGAAGTCGAGGGCCTGGGCTGCATTGAACAACTCGATAGCCAGCACCCGCTCGGTGTTCAGCACCACCTTATATAATTTGATGGCGGCGTTGGCACCCATGCTGACATGATCCTCCTGGTCCTGACACGACGGGATACTATCCACGGAGGAAGGCATGGCCAGCGACTTATTCAGACTCACTACGGAGGCAGCGGTATATTGCGTGATCATAAAGCCGCTGTTCACCCCCGGGTTAGCCACGAGGAAGCTGGGAAGCCCCCGCGTGCCGGACACCAGTCGGTAGATACGACGCTCAGAGATATTCGAAAGTTCACTCAGGGCTATAGCGAGGAAGTCCATCGGCAGGGCGATAGGCTCCCCGTGGAAGTTGCCGGCGGAGATGATAAAGTCTTCGTCGGGGCATACCGTCGGGTTATCCGTGGCGGAATTGATCTCCGTATCGATGACCGAGCGAACATACCGTAGGGTGTCCTTCACCGCCCCATGCACCTGCGGCACACAACGGAAAGAGTAAGGATCCTGCACGTGTGCCTTGGAGTTGACGATCAGCTGACTGCCATTCAGCAACTCTCTCATACGGACGGCTGTCTCCAACTGTCCTTTGTGCGGGCGCACCAGATGGACGGCCTCCACGAAAGGCTCTATCCTGCCATCGAAGGCATCCAATGACATGGCGGCGATATTATCTGCCCAACGGCTCAGACGTTCTGCCTGCAGGATGCTCCATACCGCGAAGGCACTCATATTCTGCGTACCGTTCAACAGCGCCAGCCCCTCCTTACTCGACAGTTCGATGGTTTTCCAGCGTTTCTTACGCAGGATTTCCTCACCGCTCATCACCTTACCGAGATATTCCACCTCACCGAGACCCACCAGCGGCAGACACATGTGAGCCAGTGGCACGAGATCGCCCGAAGCCCCTAAGGATCCTTGCTTATAGACAACCGGGTAGATATCGTTGTTGAAGAATGCCACAAGGCGCTGCACGGTCTCCAGCTTACATCCGGAATAGCCATAGCTGAGCGACTGTATCTTCAGCAGCAGCATCATCTTCACAATGTCGTTAGGCACGCGCTCACCCACACCGCAGGCATGACTCTTGATCAGGTTGATCTGCAACTGTGCCAGATGGTCATGGCCGATGGAGACATTGCACAAGGAGCCGAAGCCCGTTGTCACGCCATAGATAGGTTCGCCGTTGCGCGCGATCTTCTTATCCAGATAAGAGCGGCACCGGCGGATACGTTGCTTGGCATCGTCGCTCAACTCCAGTTTATAACCTTTATATATTATTTCGCCGATTTTCTCGATCGTAAGATGCTCTGCACTAATGTAATGTATCATCGTTGTTCTGTTTTTTATTGATTAATAATTGTAACTCTAAAATAAACTTTCCAACAAGTCGTCATCCACCAGATTCGGCATGGTGACACGAAGGTCGGGCGTACGGTCCATCTCCCGCCGGATGGCATGCATGGATCCCTCGTTACGGGCCCAGGAGCGACGGGCAATGCCATTGTTGACATCCCAGAAGAGCATCTTACGGATGCGCCGCTCTGCCTCCTCACTACCGTCGATGACCATGCCGAAGCCACCGTTGATCACCTCTCCCCAGCCTACGCCACCACCGTTGTGGATACTCACCCATGTAGCGCCGCGGAAACTGTCGCCGATGACGTTCTGCACTGCCATGTCGGCACAGAACTGTGAACCGTCGTAGATATTGCTGGTCTCACGGAAGGGTGAGTCGGTACCAGACACATCATGATGGTCACGTCCCAACACCACCGGACGGGTGATGTCTCCCTTGCGGATGGCATCATTGAAGGCAAGGGCGATCTTCGTACGTCCCTCAGCATCAGCATAGAGGATACGCGCCTGAGAACCCACCACCAGGTGATTCTTTCCTGCCTCTTTGATCCAGTGGATGTTATCGTTCATCTGTCCTTGTATCTCTGCGGGAGCCTCTTTGCAGATCTCCTCCAAGACCTGTGCGGCGAGTTTGTCGGTCATCTCCAGGTCTTTGGGATTACCCGAGGAGCATACCCAACGGAAAGGACCGAAACCATAGTCGAAGAACATCGGGCCCATGATATCCTGCACATAAGAAGGATAGCGATACTGGTGCCCTTCCTTTCCCTCTTTCCAGATATCTGCACCGGCACGTCCAGCCGTCAGCAGGAAGGCATTACCATAATCGAAGAAATACATTCCCTTGTCTGTGAGCTGGTTGATGGCAGCCACCTGACGGCGCAGAGAAGCATAGACAGCCTCTTGGAAACGCTCCGGCTCCTCAGCCATCATCCGTTTCGACTCCTCCAAGGAGAGTCCTACCGGATAGTAACCACCGGCAAAGGCATTGTGCAGGGATGTCTGGTCGCTACCTAAGTCAACACGGATATCCTCTTTTACCAGGCGCTCCCACAAGTCAACGATATTACCCACATACGCCATGGATACCGTGCGCTCCTCAGCGACAGCCTTACGGATGGCAGGAATCAGTTCATCGAGGTTGTCATGCAGCTCATCCACCCATCCCTGCTCATAACGTTTGTTGGCAGCCAACGGGTTGACCTCTGCCACTACGCTGACGGCACCGGCGATATTACCGGCCTTGGGCTGAGCACCCGACATGCCACCCAAACCGGAAGAAACGAACAACGGGTGCTGCTTTCCTACCTTACGGGCGGCGTTCAGGATGGTGATGGTGGTACCATGCACAATACCCTGCGGACCGATATACATATAAGAACCAGCCGTCATCTGACCGTACTGACTCACACCTAAGGCATTGTCACGCTCCCAGTCATCCGGCTTGGAATAGTTGGGGATTACCATACCGTTGGTCACCACCACATGCGGTGCGTTCCTATGAGAGGGGAAGAGGCCTAAGGGATGGCCGGAGTACATCACGAGCGTCTGCTCATCAGTCATCTCACTGAGGTATTTCATCACCAAGCGATATTGTGCCCAGTTCTGGAAGACAGCACCGTTGCCACCATAAGTAATCAACTCATGAGGATGCTGTGCCACCGCCTTGTCCAAGTTGTTCTGGATCATCATCATGATAGCGGCAGCCTGCTCGGAGCGATGTGGATACTCATCGATCGGACGGGCATACATCTCATAACGGGGGCGGAAACGGTACATGTAGATACGTCCGTAGGTTTTCAGTTCCTCGGCAAACTCCGGTGCCAATACGTCATGGAACTTCTTCGGGAAGTAACGGAGTGCATTGCGCAAGGCGAGTTTCTTCTCCTCTACCGTGAGGATATCCTTTCTCTTCGGTGCATGGTTGATGGTCGTATCATAAGCCTGCGGCTCCGGTAATACGTCAGGGATACCCATGCGGATATCTTTTACAAATTCTTCGTGTGTCATAATGATGTGGTATTAACGGTTAATGACTTTTTCTACGATCTCGATGATCTCTGTCTCTTCCTGCTTTGCCTTGGCGATGAGATCCTCAGCCTCGGCGATGAGCTTCTCAGCCGTTGCCCTGTCTTTCAGGGATGATGCGTTGATCTTCACGTTCAGACCGGCGCCTAACACAGCGGCACGTGCCGCGAGAGCACCCACGCCGGCATCGCTCACGCTGTTGGGGTTACCATCAATGGCCATGGCACGACAGATCTCGAACGTCTTGAATGATGCCTGCATGGTGTGCAGCGGCACCTGTGTGGCAAAGAGCGTCGCATCTTGGATGGCCTGTGAGCGCAACAGTTTCTCCTCATCAGTCTTTTTCGGCATTCCGAAGGCTGCCATAATACGGTTGAAGGCATCGGTATCCTCATCCACGAGACGCAACAGTTCGGTCTGCAACTCCTGTCCTTTGTCGGCCCAGTTACTGAACGTCTCCCATTGGTCATCCCATCCGGCCTTATGACTGGAGAGGTTGGCCACCATCGTTCCCAAGGCGGCGGCCAGCGAACCCATATAGGCAGATATCGTACCACCGCCGGGGGCGGTACTCTCACGGGAAGTCTCCTCAGAGAAATCCTTCACGGTAAGGTCAACCAGCCGGTTCTTTTTATTCTTATCCTCCAACAGGAACTCAATCACTTTCTCACGACTGTTGAACGGTTTCAGGTCGTCGAGCCCCATGGAGTGCACGGCGATATTGATAATGTCCGCCTCGGGAATACCGGTGGAGCGCTGTTGCTTCCGCAGGAAATATTTTCCTGCCTCTATCAACGTGCGTTTCGGCATCAATCCGACCACCTCTGTGCCTGTCACGCGGAGTCCTCTGTTCTGCGCACAACGGCAAACCTCGTCGAAGGCTACGTGCAGCGGGGTGACATTGATATTTGTGATGTTCATGGAAACCTGTGCGATGCCGTACTCATCGATGAACCATCCGATGGCTTTGGTACTCTTCAGCGTTCCCGGTCGCATGATGACATTGCCATTCTCATCTTTCTTGGGTTTGCCGACGATGGGATTACCCTCACGCACCGGACGCCCTTTCTCACGCACATCAAAAGCGATGGCGTTGGCACGACGGGTAGAGGTGGTGTTCAGGTTGAAGTTGACCGCCAACAGGAAGTCACGGGCACCCACGGCGGTACATCCTGTACGTGCCACCTGCTCATCCCAAGGACGGGCACCGAAGTCGGGCTTCTCTGCCTCAACGGTCATACGCTCAGCCAAACCCTCATACTCCCCTTTACGACAGATGGCAAGGTTACGGCGCTCCTCAGTATAGGCAGCGGCCTCATAGCAATAGCAGGGAACGGCTAATTCGTTGGCGATACGCTCAGCCAACTTTCGTGCCAGTGCGGCACATTCCTCTAAGGTGATGCCCTCCACGGGAATGAAGGGAAGAACGTCGGTAGCTCCCATACGGGGATGGGCACCGTGATGCTGACGCATATCTATCAGTTGTGCCGCTTTCTTAACAGCCTGGTATGCAGCCTCCACCACATCCTCCGGACTACCTACGAAAGTGACTACGGTGCGGTTGGTAGCCTCTCCCGGATCAACGTCGAGCAGTTCCACACCCTTCACTTTTGTTATCTCACTTGTTATCTGGTTAATAACATCCATGTTGCGCCCCTCACTGAAATTGGGGACACACTCTATGAGTTGTCTTTTCATATTTGTATATTAAGGTAATTTTTAGTTGATAATTATCGAAATGCCCCAAAGATCCGTTTTAGGGTATTTCATGTATTTGTATGTGGGTGAAAGAATCACTACGGGTAACGTACGCACCCGAGGCTCCTTACGATAACAGAAAAATGTAAAGGTCCCATACAAATATTCGTTCGATAGATTTCGACGGCAAATATAGCATATTTATTTCATTGTTGCAAATATCATTATCTGAAAAAACATTAATACAATCAAATAACATCTTTTCGCTATTCCCGCACCCGTTCGCTATAGACTGATGGGAAATCCTGCTGTCAACAGGAGGGTGTTGCCTGAGATACCACCTACTTTCTGTGTAGTGACATGGTAAGTGAGAGCCAATGGGAGTCCACCGGCATCAAAACCTATGGTGAAAGGAATGGCGACAAAAAAGTTTTTGACTTCGGAGATACCACCATAAGCTTCTTTGTGGTTAATGACATACCATGGTTCTATTCCAATGCCGGCGAAATACGATTTGCCAAAGTAAAAATTAGCCATCATGGGGAGACGCAGGGATTTGACGGATGACAGATAACCATAGTTGCCACCTCCACCGTTCCAGAGGATACTCTTTGTCTTTCCATCATACCGCTCCAACACATAGGAAAGGCCAAAGGATAGGTTCATCGTATTACATAACCAGTATTCTGCATCTACTCCTAAGGAATATCCTAACTTGTCCATGATAGTAGGACTCATACTGTTGTGATCTTTTTCCAGTTTTTTGAAGGGCCTCGTCATCGTTCCTCCTACCTTTGGTACAATCCTCCAGGTGTTCTTTTGCCTATACGCATTAGACTGTGCGTTAGCCATTCCTGTAACAATCGTAATTATTACAAACAGTATTAGTATTCTTTTCTTTTTCATATACATTTTAATTTTACGCACTTTAAAAATATCTGTTATTTAGTTACATGCCGATAACATATCCCGATGAACAGGGTAGATGCCCGTCTTGCTTTTCATTCTCGTACTCCTTGGTATATAAGTAAGGTTTTATTTCTGATGCAAAAATACAACTTATTTCAATATACTCCAAATATATCAAACTATAATGAACACTGGAACCGTCCCCATGTTCACATTTCAATTTATTCGCCGAGCGAAATTCAGACTTATTCTTGGATTTCTCACGAAAAACATTTATCTTTGCCTTGATATACCGTTGTGTTATCAACATCATCAATGAAAGATAAGGAACCTATGAGAAAAATTATATTATCACTGGTAGCGGCACTTGTGCTTATCGGGTGCGCCACCACCATGGAGAATGGGGTTAAGATGACGAAGGCAGAGAGGAGAGCGCAGCAGATAGCGACGGTAAGAGAGGTGCTTAACGACCGTTACTACTCTGTGGAGATCGACATGATGCACCCACAGAGATACCCCAGCAAGCAGGTAAACTTCGGCTACTCACTGACCATCCACGGTGACAGTATCTACTCTTATCTTCCTTATTTAGGAAGGGCTTACCGTGTGCCATACGGGGGCGGTAAGGCATTGCACTTCGAGGCCTTGATCGATGACTACAGGGAGGGATACCTGAAAGACAACATTCGAAGGATAGAGATTCTCACCCACAATGAGGAGGACAGATACCTGTATGTGGTAGAGGTATTCGAGACAGGAAGTGCCTCCGTCTATGTGAGTTGCGAGAACCGTGAGCACATCCATTACACAGGCGACATCGACATGGATCACAAACGTCCCAAGTGATAAATTACGTTAATTCTTTCTCACCTTATTAATATTATCGTTAACTTTGCAGTCTAAATGAGAAAAGACTGGCAAACGGTCGTTTATTATCAAGAACCATATATAAAAGAATAACGATGAAGAATCTATTGAAAATGATGCTGCTGTTTGTGGCACTCTTAGGTGCACAGCAGATGAATGCGCAGACGAAAGATGTAATGACAAAGGAAGCCGACGGCACCTATGTTATCAATACCAAGACGCTCACCCCGAAGGTGATCGGCTACCGTGGCACCACCCCACTGAAGATCTATGTGAAGAACGATAAGGTGGAGAAGATAGAGGCCATGAAGAATCAAGAGACTCCCAAATATTTCGCCCTTATCAAGAAAGACATCCTGGGCAAGTGGAATGGCAAGAAGGTTAGCAAGGCCATCAAGATGAAGGTTGACGGTGTCACCGGCGCCACCATGTCGAGTGACGCGGTGAAGGAGAACGTCAAGAAAGGTTTGGAGTATTACCAGAAGAATAAATAAGCTTATTAGTTGATGTACTTGTCTCTGGCAGGGACAGTATATAGAATCTAAACAGGGATCGGTTCACAAAGGGTGCCAATCCCTGTCAGCGTTTGCAAGATTACAAAAACTCAGTAACTTTCCATCCAAATTCGCTTACTTTTCAAATAATATTTGTATATTTGCACGGAATAGCTTGAAAAACAGATGCTCGCTATGAAGGAGAATAACAATATTCGTTTATGCTTGACAGAACACAGACCATAGAAAAGTTGAAGACCACTCGTCAGTATCTTGACGAGCATTATGGCGTACACTCTATGACGCTCTTTGGTTCGCTGGCACGCAACGAACAGCGGGAAGACAGTGATGTGGACATTTGTGTAGAGATGGTACCTAACTTGTTCAACCGTGCCGGTGTGAAAATTTATTTGCAGGAACTGCTCGGGTGCAACGTTGATGTGGTACGAATGAGAGATAATATGAATCCATCGTTTAAACAGCAAATTTTGAAATATGGAATTCGAGTCTACTGAGAAACAGGCAATGGTCAATGAGACCCTGAAGAACATTGAGACAGCTATTACCCGGCTGCAGGAACGGACGGTTCAGATTCATACAGCCGACGATTTCCTACTTTCGCCCTTTGGCATGGAGAAACTTGATGCAGCCTGCATGGTAATCATTGCATTGGGTGAAGCAGTAAAGACTCTCGACAAACTCACCAACAAAGAATTGCTACCCACATACCCCTCACTAGAATGGAAGAAAATAATGGGAGCAAGAGACATCATGGCTCACCATTACTTCGAGGTTGACGCTGATGAAGTTTTCAGTATCATAAAGAACGACCTTGAACCGTTGAAGAAAGCCATCGCCTTTTTCAGGGAAGAGTTGCATAGTAATAACTAAAACAAAATAGAAAGAAACAGAAAGGAGATTGCCGAACTCATTTCAGACCTGTGCAGTCAGAAGATAAGCGAGGGAACCGTGCAGAACATATTCGAGAAAGTTTCCCCTGTCCTGTCTTTCGGGATTTAGGTTTATTTGTGATTATTTAACTGAAACGATTTTACAGTTTTTCCGCCCTTGACCTTGCCATCTTTGAAAGAGGTGGATGACGGTTCGTTTTGTTTGTCATTACAGACTTGGATGAAGAAAGTAGAAGACTTCATCCTGTTTGATTAGTATCTCATGTGGAAACAGTGAGTAAACAGAGGGCATTTACTTATTAAGTGCCAGGCAGATACTTATCAAACGCAGTGAAAAAAGCTATCAAGGCTCATGCCGTTAGTGAGAGAAAGATAATAAAAAAGGACGTGCGCCGCATGACGTCCGTCCTTGAAAAATGCCGGAAATACAGAGTATCAGAAAACCATCTGCCCAAAGAGCCCCATGACTCTTCTGCCTTCCTGATATCTTTTGCAAAGATACGAGTAGGCGAATGCAAAGAATAACTGTCCTTTTATTCCTTCACTGCCGGGCGGGAGTATCTTCGACGGGGACAAAGATAATAAACCCGAGAATGCCATTTGGTGAATAATGATGGATAAGTGGTGGTAATGGGTGATTAGCAGTTCTTCTCTCTGCACCGACAGAGAAAAAACAGCCAGAGACGCTTACGTAAGAAACTGCTCGTGGCATGGGTGCTGAGTAGTCATAAAAACATGCCAGAGTGTTAAAAAGTGTAAGGCGTTTGCTGTTTTGATAAAAATCATGTACCTTTGACGCAATAACAAAAAATCTCTGACAAAAAGGAAGAAGGAAGGGACAGGAAAGGATTTATATAACTATCTACACCCATGAAGACAACGATCAAACAAAAGGATGATTATCTGGTGGTTTATTTCGAAGGACGTCTTGATACGGCCGCCGCGCCCCAGGTGCAGCAGGAGGTCAAATCTCTCAATGACAGCACCTGTGAGAAGATTATCCTTGACTGTTCCAAGCTCGATTATATCTCTTCGAGCGGTCTGCGTATCTTCTTTGGCATCCTGAAGAATGCGAAACCCAAGGGATATCATGTATATATCCGTGGAATTAATGACGACCTGCGCCAGATATTCTCCATTACAGGTTTCATCAACCTGTTTGAATATCTGTAGTCGTTACATAATAGATAAGATGATGACACGACAAACATTTCAAGACTGTCTTTCAACTCATAAAAAGGCAATAGAAGAGATACGTCAGTCAGCATGGGAGCTCCACGACAGCGTGGGACAGACATACGGCGAGAATCTGCCATACGGTCATCATCTCGACATGATGGTCAAGGAACTGCTCCAATACGCTCCTCTTGCCGTGAACAGGGAGGAGGATGTGCTGCCATTAGTCTTTGGTGGATATTACCACGACAGCATAGAGGATGCCCGACTGACCTTTAACGACGTCCTGCGGAAGGCACAACGCTGGATGACCAAAGAGCAGGCACTTATGGCCACAGAGATCGTCTATGCTCTGACCAACGACAAGGGACGCACGCGTGAGGAACGTGCTGGTGAGCGTTACTACGACGGTATCCGCCATACCCCTTACGCACCCCTGGCCAAGCTCTGCGACCGTCTGGCTAACGTTGCCTACTCCTGTATGACGGAAGACGCTCAAGGTGAAAGGATGAGAAAAATATACAGTCAGGAGACGCCTCATTTCCTGAGCAGCATCGACGCACATAGTGATGACCCGCGCCTCATGCTCCCTGAGGAGGCCGTCGGGCGACTGAAGGATTATATAAAGGAATAGATATGGGTAAACGGTTGGACTCACATGGTGAGATGCTGTTGAGACAGTATCATGAGCAGCTGCGACGACTTGAAGCCTTAGAGCAACAGGTCTGCCAGAGACTTGAGATGATGCTCCGAGAGCAACATCTCACGCTCAATGCCCTTGAGCATCGCATCAAGACGGAGTCATCACTCATCGGCAAACTGGAGCGCAAGGGACAGAAGTATCAGGACATCAGTCAGATTACCGATCTCGTGGGTTTCCGCTTAGTGACGTTCTTCACCGATGAGGTGGACAAGGTCGCCGCCTTTGTCGGTGAACTGTTCCGAGTTGACTGGAAGAACTCCGTGGATAAGCGTAAGAGTCATACCGTGGACAGTTTCGGCTACAACTCACTGCACTATATCTGTTATCTGCAAGAGGGAGAACTGGCCGACATCCCTTTTGAGATACAGATGCGCACCGCCCTGCAGCATGTATGGTCGGCCATTAAGCACGACATCGGTTATAAAGGTCCGGTGCGACTGCCTGCAGAATATGAGCGACAGTTTGGACGGTTGGCAGGAATGCTGGAGCTGGCCGACGATGAGTTCAGTCGTTTGCGCACCACCATGAATAAGTACCGTCAGGGTGTGCGACAACTCGTAGAGTCGGGACATCTCGAGGAGGTGCCACTCAACAGTGAGACATGGGAGCAATATCTACAAACACGTCCATTCGACAGACTGAACCAACGCATAGCGGCAGTCAATCAAGCAGAGATCGTCCCCGCCTCATTACTGCCATTCTGCAAGATATTGGAGGACTTCGGGCTGGAGACCTTAGGAGATGTGGATCGTTTCATCCAAGACAATGCCGAGGAGGCGTATCAACTGGCTGTTGCCGGACTCGCCGTTAAAGGGCTCGACATCTTCTCTGAATATGTAGGGATTCAAAACCTCTGTCTTGTCCATATCCTGAAGAACGGTGATGACGGCCGCACTGCCGTCAAAGCCTACTATGATGCCATCTTCGGCGAGAAGGACGATAATATCCTGTTGGCTGACCAGATCATGAAACAAGCCATTAAATTACCTTTTTTGGAATAATCAAGCGAATATCAACAAAATGTTTAACAATAAACAAAGATCGACATGAAAAAGGACGAGAAATTTGTCATCACTATCAATCGTGAGTTAGGAAGTGGCGGCCGCACCGTTGGTCGCAAGTTGGCAGAAAAGTTAGGCGTAGAGTTCTACGACAAGGCGCTTATCAAAGCCCTGACGGAGAAATATCATCTCAGTGTGGAGGAAGTGGAGAAGTTGAAAGGTCGCAGCCACTCTTGGTGGGCTGAGTTCAAGCGTGTAGTACATATCGGCGACGGTTGGGGCGTCTCCGGTTCAAAATATTATCAGGTGCAACCAGGCGAAGAGCCTGATTTGCTGACAACAGACGATATGTTCAAGACAGAGGTTGAGATTCTGAAGGGTATTACTGAGGAAGAGTCGTGTGTCATCGCCGGCCGTTCTGGTTTCTATGTATTCCGTAATCATCCCAACCATCTGAGCATTCTTATCCAAGCCTCCCTGCCCTTCCGTGTGGAGCGTGTGGCCCGCAAGCAGGAAATGACTGAGGAAGAGGCTCGTAAGACCATCGAGAAGGTGGACAAGATGCGTGAGAACTATGTGAGGTATTATACAAGCACTTCACGTTATGACACCCGCAACTACGACCTCGTTATCACTGCCGACGGTAAGACAGAGGATGAGATCGTGGAACTTATCCTGAAGTTCATCGGATAGGCATCCAAGTGATACGGGTAACTGTCGGATTTATAAATTCACCGACAGGCAATTACAAACCGGGGTACTGACAGTTGTCAATACCCCGGAACTTTTTATGCAAAACTAAATAGTCTTATTCTTGTATCAGAAGTCCATGTGGTCGAGTTCGTCAGAGAAACCTTGCGGCTCCTTCTGAACAGTAGGATCATGATACTCCTCGTTGTCACGGCGCTCAGCCCTGCTGTTATTGCGGTTATTGCGACGGTCGTTACGATCACCACGGTCGTTATTACCGTTACGGTTGTTACGACGTTCATTACGGTCACCACGATCCTGACGCTGACGGCGCTCACGCTCCACATATCCCTCTGGTTTCGGGATGAGCACACGGTGAGAGAGCTTATACTTACCGGTCTTCGGATCAATCTCCAACAGCTTAACGGTAATCTTGTCACCCTCCTTCAGACCAGCTTCCTCAACAGTCTCCAGACGCTTCCAGTCAATCTCTGAGATATGCAGCAAGCCATCCTTACCCGGCATGATCTCCACGAAGCAACCATAAGGCATGACACTACGTACTGTTCCCTCATAGACCTCACCAACCTTCGGGATAGCCACGATGGCCTTGATCTTACGGATAGCTGCATCGATGCTCTCCTTATCCGGAGCACTTACCTGTACCTTACCCACGCCATCAATCTCATCAATAGTGATGGTAGCACCTGTCTCCTCCTGCATCTGCTGGATAATCTTGCCACCAGGACCAATCACCGCACCGATAAACTCCTTCGGGATGTCGAAAGCCTCGATACGCGGTACATGCGGCTTCAGTTCCGGACGCGGCTCAGCGATGGTCTCAGTGAGTTTACCGAGGATATACTCACGACCGGCCTTTGCCTGCATCAACGCCTTCTCCAGAATCTCAAATGAAAGACCATCACACTTGATATCCATCTGAGTAGCTGTCAGACCGTCTTTTGTTCCGGTAGTCTTGAAATCCATGTCACCAAGGTGATCCTCATCACCGAGGATATCGCTCAGCACGGCATACTTATCCTCACCCGAGTTCTTGATAAGACCCATGGCAATACCGCTGACAGGCTTCTTCATAGGAACACCGGCATCCATCAAGGCCAGCGTACCTGCACATACCGTTGCCATGGAAGAAGAGCCGTTGCTCTCCAAGATCTGTGATACCAGACGTACGGTGTAGGGGAACTCTGCGGGAATTTGCCCTTTCAGTGCACGCCATGCCAGATGACCATGACCGATCTCACGACGTCCCACACCACGGGAAGCCTTTGCCTCACCCGTACAGAACGGTGGGAAGTTATAGTGCAGCAGGAAACGCATATAGCTCTTGTCTAACACATCGTCAACAAGTTTCTCATCCAACTTCGTACCCAGCGTACAGGTGGTCAACGACTGTGTCTCACCACGAGTAAAGATACTACTTCCGTGAGGCATGGGCAGTGGAGATACCTCACACCAGATAGGACGGATCTCATCAGTCTTACGACCATCGAGACGCTTACCCTCATCGAGGATACAACGACGCATGGCGTCACGCTCCACATCATGATAGTAACGATCAATCATCGCATTCTTCTCCTCCAGCTCATCCTCAGTGAGATCTGTATGAGCGGCAGCATATGCCTCCTTAAAATCGGTAACGATCTGCTCAAAAGCCTCAGCACGCGCATGTTTCTCCAGTGCCTGACCGGTCACCTCATAGGCACGACTGTAGCACTCTTTGTTTACCTGCTCGCGAAGTTCCTCGTCGTTCACCTCATGGTCGTACTCACGCTTCACGTCAGTACCCAGCTCCTTCGACAACTCCTCCTGCAACTCGCACATCGGCTTGATGGCATCCATGGCAGCTTTCAGGGCACCCAGCAGATCCTGTTCGGTAACCTCACTCATCTCTCCTTCCACCATCATGATATTGTCTTTAGAGGCACCCACCATGATATCCATATCTGCATCCTTCATCTGACTGAAGGTAGGATTGATCACATATTCTCCGTTTACACGTGCCACGCGAACCTCAGAGATCGGGCACTCGAACGGTATGTCAGAGCATGCCAACGCGGCGGAAGCGGCAAAACCAGCAAGTGCATCCGGCTGATCAACTCCATCGGCAGAGAAAAGCATCACGTTGACAAACACCTCTGCATGATAGTTGGAGGGGAAGAGCGGACGTAACACACGGTCAACCAGTCGTGAGGTAAGGATCTCGCTATCCGAAGCCTTGCCTTCTCTCTTGGTGAAACCGCCAGGGAAACGACCCGCAGCGGCATACTGCTCTCTGTAATCCACCTGTAACGGCATGAAATCTGTTCCGGGAACTGCATCTTTTGCGGCACAAACAGTAGCGAGTAATACGGTATTGTTCATTGTCAGCATCACCGACCCGTCGGCCTGCTTTGCCACTTTCCCGGTCTCAATTGTGATGGTTCTTCCATCAGGCAACTGAACTGTCTTGTTAATTACGTTCATCTAAAATCTTATTGTTTTCTTAAACATCAAAAAAAATCGTGCAAAGATACCTATTTAAATATAAATAAACGAAGGAAACCGCATAAATCATCATTTTATTTTTGTTTTTTATCGTAACTGTCGGGATATATCGGAAAAAAATTATCCTTTTATATTTGTTCTCATTCATTATATACCATATTAAAACTATAGTAAAAAAACAAGATGTTCAAAAAACTTTTTGGAAATATCGAAAATAATTATAATTTTGCAATTGTATGTCTGAAGATGCTACCCTTTTGTCAGAATTGACGCTTCTCGCAGCAGGCGACAAGAAGGCGTTTCGTTTACTATACCATCGCTATTATCAGGTGTTGGTATTGTATTGCATGTCACTGTTAAGCGACAAGACGACAGCTGAAGACATCGTTCAGGACGTTTTTTACGCTTTATGGAAACAGCACCCCTCTTTTGACCATCCCTCTATCTTGAAATCCTATTTATATAATAGTGTGCGAAATAAGTCTGTTGATTTTCTTCGTCATCGCAACGCTCAGTCAAATTACGTTGAACAGATGTTGAACAGCCACCCTTCATTTAATGTGAGCGCACAAGGAGAAGAGGATTTTTTTTCTGAGGAGATATATCGCCAGCTGTTCCATGCCATTGAGAACATGCCCGACCGTCAACGGGAGATATTCAAATTATATTTAGATGGTAAGTCCAATGCTGATATCGCCGAAGCCTTGCAGATATCCGTTGAGACCGTAAAGACACAAAAACGACGTGGCAAGGAATATCTGCGGAAAAATCTCTCATTAGAGTCGTTCGCATTATTTTTATATCTTATCAGTTAATTTTCCCCATTATTTTTGTACCTCTTTTTCTACCCCTTTACGTAAAGGGAGATAACAAAGAAAAAGAAGTATATGCAAATCAACCAGATTATAGCCGCAAAATTGGCAGGTGTCATTACACCCGAGGAAGATAAGTTACTGAACGAATGGCTTTCAAGCGAAGAGTCCCATCGTGAGCAATATGAACAGATTGTTGCCCGTCACGACTTTAAGAATCAGATGGATGCTTATGAGCAGATAGATGTAAGGACTGGATGGAAACGATTGGAAACAAGGATTACCCAAGATGAGCAATCACAAAAGAGAAACTCTACACGGATAATCTCCCTCCGCCCGTCACTACTTAAATATGCCGCAGTTTTGCTTTTAATCATTGCCACTGGTGCACTTTTGTGGTATAACAAGTATACAGAGGTAACACCTCCAGACATTCCAGCCGAGATACGGCTGGCAATGGCACAAAGTGAGGAAAGTGGAAAGGCACAAGCCAAGATTGAAAATCTTTCCAAACAGAACACCATTCCTATCTACAACAAAACCAACGATATTTCTGACGACAGTAACAACCGTTCAGAGGAAAAATCGTTCAGTGATGATGTGGCTGACCTTATCGCTGCCCATCGTGTCACTACTATGCACGACAAGGAGTTCTGGCTGACTCTCGATGATGGCACATTGGTTCACCTTAATTATAATACACGTCTGATCTATCCCGAGAAATTCGGTCGTGGAAAACGAAACGTCATACTCGATGGCGAGGCATTTTTTATGGTGGCAAAAGACAAGAGCCGACCTTTCATAGTCCATACGCCTAATGGTGACGTGAAGGTTTATGGCACAGAGTTTAATGTTAACACGAGAAATGAAAGTATGGGCACATCAGGAACAACTGTTGTGCTGGTGAAAGGAAGTGTCGGAGTTACGCCAAACAACGGGCAAGAGCAAATACTTCTCCCTGGACAGCAAGCAACACTCAGAACCAATAGTCTGACAGCTAGTATTGAGGATGTCGATGTAGAACCCTATATAGCCTGGAACACTGGTAAATTCAGCTTCCACAACTGGCAACTTGAACGCATTATGGACGTTTTGTCGCATTGGTATGGCTACACCGTAGAGTACAAAGATCCAAGCATCCGGCAGTTGACTTTCTCCGGTAATTTCGATCGTTACGAGAAGATCCGTCCTACGATGGACTTTATCAGCGAGGTTTCCGGACTGAAGATTGAAATAAAACAGAATAAGATCATTATTGAAAAATAAATGTTATGGAAGATCATTATCAAATGAAGAACGTGTTGCGTTATTTGTTCGTGGCTGTGACATTCCTGTTAATGTCATCCACGCTGTATGCCGCTACACCTGCAGACAAACTGGTCAACATCAACTATAAGTCTGCTGCTGTGGAGACTGTCTTGAACGATATCTCAAAACAGTCTGGACTAAACTTCTTTTACAGTGCTGAGCAAGCAAGACGCTGGCCGAAGATAACGGTCCGCATTACCAACAAGCCTGCTGAGGAAGCTATTAGAAAGATTGCAGAACTTCTTGACTGCTCTTACGAGATTAAAGGCAACTTCGTGAGACTTACTGAAAAGACAAGTACCTCTTCCAAGATTGTTTCGCTTCGAGGCACAGTCCGCGACAATGATGGATCTCCTCTACCTGGTGTATCAGTCAAGGACAAGAACAATGGCACGACAACTATCACCCAGGAAGACGGTTCTTTCTTCATGCATACCTCAGTACCTACGGATTTAGTCTTCACCTTCATTGGAATGAAGACACTGGAAAGAAAAGTACGTAACACTGAACCCCTCGACATCTATATGAAAAGTGATGTCACAACTCTTGATGAAGTTATTGTCAACACAGGTTACCAGACTATCAACCAACGGCATCTCAGCAGCGCTGTAACTACACTGAAGATGGATGACATCAATGTTGCCGGCGTGTCAACCATTGATAATCTTCTTAACGGACATGTACCGGGCATGACATTCATGCAAAACTCCGGACAGGTAGGTAGTGCACCCAAGCTACGTATCCGCGGTACCTCAACCATCCTTGGTAACCAAGAGCCGTTGTGGGTGCTTGATGGAGTTATCCTCAACGATCCTGTCAACGTGGATCCCGCTCAGATCAACGACCTCGATTTCGTTAACCTGCTCGGTAATGCCATCTCTGGCCTCAACCCTGATGACATTGATCAGATTGATGTTCTGAAAGATGCATCTGCTACTGCCCTGTATGGAACACGTGCCGGCAATGGTGTTATTGTCATCACTACTAAGAAGGGTCAGACAGGTCCTCCTCGCATTTCATACAATGTAACAGGTACTATGACTCGCCGTCCTCGCTATACCGACCGCTCCGTCAACATGATGAACTCCCTTGAACGTGTGGATGTGTCCCGAGAAATGATTGAAAGAGGTATCCGATACGTTAACGTGACCAACTTCGTAGGTTACGAAGACGCTTATCTTAACTATAGTAAGGGACTGATTGACTACAACGAGTACAACAGTTTAGTGAATAAATATGAGACGATGAACACCGACTGGTTTGATGTCATCTGTCGCGATGCTTTCTCACAGAATCATACGGTAAGTCTCTCGGGTGGAGGGAATAACATCAAATACTATGCCTCCGTGGGATATAATGACGACAAGGGGTCCATCAAGGACGAGTCGAACAAGCGTTACTCAACTACACTGAACGTCACAGCAGACTATAAGAAACTGCATCTGCAGTTCTCCATAGCAGGTAATTCTGAGGAGCGCAACTACAATCCTTCGAGTCTGGGACTGATGAACTATGCTTACTATACCAGCCGCGCTATTCCACTGTACAATGAAGACGGCTCTCTGTATTTCTATCAGCAGGCAAACGCCCAACAGTACCTCAATGGCTATAACGTGGTCAACGAGATGCAAAACAGTGATGACAACTCTGTCAGCAACAGCATCAATGCCCGTGCAAACCTGGTGTACAAAATTTTACGGAACCTCCGATTAGACGGAACTTTCGCATATTCTACAGCAAATACCAATCAGGAGACATGGTATGGAGAGAACAGTTACTACATACAGGCACTGCGTGGAGACCATACTGCAAGATACGATCTTTGTCCTGCTGGTGGTGAATTGACTAAAAACAGCACACGCAACAAAAGCTACACTGGGCGTTTGCAAATGAATTTCGACCAAGCTTTTGGCGCGAAAAAACAACATGTTGTTAGTCTGACAGCCGGTGGTGAGTTGTCATCCACCACTTATGACGCATACGGTATAACAGAACGAGGGTTCTTGCGTGAACGTGGTGAGACATTTGTTACAATCCCTACTGAGAACACCGGATATTATACATGGCTGAGCAATAATCATGGCACTATCAATACCACGAAACTCAACAAAGTGGGTCTCTATGCTACGGGCACCTACGTCTATAACAACCGTTATGTGCTGAACCTCAGTGTACGTACCGATGCAACAAATAATTTCGGTACTCGAAGCAACTTCCTCCCCATTTGGGCTGTTTCAGGAAGATGGGACATCAAAGAAGATATATTGAAAAAGACAAAATGGGTGGATGCGCTGAGTCTGAAGGCATCCATGGGATACCAAGGTAACATGCTCGATTCAGAGACACCAAACCTGATTATCCGTCACGGTAGCTACAGTAATCTATACGATGATTATACCTCAACGGTGGAAAACTTCCCAAATCCAAACCTGAAGTTTGAGAAAAAGCTCAGTACTAACTATGCACTCGACTTCTCTCTATGGAATAGACTGCTCAACGGTAATATCTCTTTTTTCTATAACAAGACAAAAGACGCTTTCCTTAACAAGACAGTATCACTCATCAACGGTGTCAACCAATATGTGGTGAATCGTGGAAACATCAGTAACACAGGTATCGAGTTAACATTGAACTTTACACCGTTCAACAACGTTGGTGCATCTGGTTCCAAGCGTGGATTCACCTGGCGTTTCGACCCACAGTTCGGTCAGGTGGTGAACAAGCTGATTAAGTATGCTATCAACGACCGTAACAAGACCTTCCAAGACGAGTTGAGATATACACAATTGCTGGACGGTACTTTGGAGATTCCAGAAGAGCCCATAGGAACCTTCTATTCCTATAAATACAAAGGATTGAATCCTGAAAATGGACAGCCCATGTTTGAGGGCATTGATCAGGAAGAGTTTGAGAAAATATATGATGCCACAGAAGACAAGAAAGATGTCTACTTCATGGTGATGGAGAAGTCAGGTACACGCATACCTATTATTCAAGGTGGAATCAACAACTACTTCGCATACCGCGATTTCAGTCTGACACTGAATTTTACCTATAGTCTTGGTAACAAGATCCGTCTGTTGAAACTCTGCTCAGGATATGCATCGCAGACACCAAAGCCACAAGAGAACATGCGCAAGGAGTTCGTTGACCGTTGGCGCAGGCCTGGCGATGAAGCCTATACAGACATTCCTGCTCTCAGTACAGCTATGTATTCCAATCAGGCATGGTATGCTTATAAGCCATACGCTTTCACAAGCAGCCTCTATGAAATGTACGACTATTCAAACCTACGTGTGGCAAGTGGTAATTTCCTGCGCCTACAGACAATGCAGTTCCAATACCGTCTGTCAGAAAAAGCATGTAAGTGGATGGGCATCTCATCAGCTTACATAGGAATCGTGGGAACCAATCTCTATACTTGGTGTGCAAAGGAGCTGAAAGGCCAGAATCCTGAACAGTCAGGAACCTCTGATGTCATCAATCTGGCAATACGTCCCACCTATTCACTCAACTTGAACATTTCATTTTAAAAGAAGTAACTCATGAAAAAGTTTATCATACCTTTTTTCCTTGTGATAATTACAACTGTCTTCTACAGTTGCGACAATTTCTTGGAGGAATATTCCCAAAATAAAGTTTATGCAAAGACCGCAACCGACCTGAATGAGTTATTGATAGGAAACTGCTATTTAGGTGGATTTAACGTCTATCTATCCTACTCATCAGTCATGTCCTTATGGACAACTGATTACGGTCCCCTCTTTCCGATGATCCATGTAATGGATGATGACGCTGAGATAAACCTGGGTACCAATGGAAACTTCAACTTCTCAGCTTCCGACATGTCGTCAACCAATTATCTGGGTAGTTTCTATCGTTGGGAGGAACATCCATTCGTAGATGGTCAAGGTAATGCAACCGAGGATACAGGATGGAGTCGTCTATACAAGCACATTTCTATCCTTAACGTCATAATAGGTTATGAGGATAAGATTATTAAAGAGGAAGGCGACAGTGAAATGCTTCAGACCGTTGTGGGTGAGTCGTATTTCCTGCGTGCCTACTATTACTTTATCCTAGCCAATGTCTACGGACTACCTTATTCAAAGAGAGGAGCTGACAGCGATTACTCTATACCTTTGAAAATAACTGAATATATTGATGACCACTATTACGAGCGTGACAATGTTGGAATTGTATATCAACAGATGGTAAGTGATCTTGAGGCAAGCAAGACAAGGCTCAAGGGAAAGACTCCCAAAAACTACCACCATGCCGGTTATGAGGCAGCATGTGCTCTACTTTCTCGTATATATCTTTACATGGAAGAGTATCAGAAAGCCGTTGAAGCTGCTCAGGAGGTAAAGTCATATTCACTGCTGAATCTGAACAACCCCATGCCTACCTACGGTATCCAATCCACCAGCTGCCCGGAAATCATCTTCTCTGTGGGATGTTACTCCATTCCATTGATTTACTGCAACGATGATTGGGGACAGCAACCTGGCTGGTGGAACTACGGCGTCAGAAACGGTTTTAAGGCATCTGCCGACCTGTTGACAGCCTATGACAGCGACGACTTGCGACTCGAAAAATACTTTACCACCTCACAGTCGTATGGTAACAAATTCCCGTTGAAATGCTCCATAGACCTCTCGGAGGGTGGTAACAACCCTGAGAATGTGAGCGACCTTGTTAGCATCCGTTATAGTGAGGTGGTTCTAAACGAGGCAGAGGCTCTGGCAGCTTTGGGTAACGACAATGATGCCCGTACACTGATAAACAGCCTGCGCCAAAATCGTTATACTACCAGTGTAGCATCCACCACAAATCTATCTGGTGATGATCTCCTGCAGTTTATCCGCGAGGAACGTCGTCGTGAACTCTGCTTCGAGGGTCATCGTTGGTTCGATCTGCGTCGCTATGCAGTCAACGAACGCCTGCCCTTCCAGAAACAGATTTCTCATGTGAACATTGTCAGTTCTGGCGATGATTATGTCCCTAATGGTCATTATGTACTGGCTTCCTATAATGAAGACCGAGGCGCATGGGTGTTACCCATACCGACATACGAGATTGAGTTTAACAATGGCAGTCTTACCAATGAAGAGCGGAAACCTGCCGAATTAATCAGATAAAACAAGAAAACCATGAGACAAATAATAATTATGCTGTTGATGGCGGTGGGACTATTTGCCGCATGCAGCTCAGAAGACGACCTTGAACCATCGGGTTATGAGCAAGACCTGTTTAACTTAGAGAATCTCAAGGATGGAGATAATATAGACAAGGCCCGCTATCAGTTCTGGAAGGAAACCGGCATTGCTGTATTTTTCAATGACACCATCGGCTCACAAGAGCGCACAGATGTCTTTGGAAAGAAGTATATTCACTATCAGACCCTCTCGTTCGTACAGTCACTTGGTATGATGAATGGAGATGCTGTCACAGAGTTGATGGTGGTGAATGAAATACCCCGTGAGCATCAGTTGGAGGCCATGGAAGGTTTATCTTGGGTAAAAAGTGATTTGTTACCCATCCTTCAGAGCGGTGGAAAAAAGATTACTAGTCTGTATCTGGTAGATGAACTCCGAACGGGTTCGTCAAGCAGCTATGATGGAACTACCTTTGAGACACTGTTCTTCAAAGGACTGAACACCATTGCATTAGCCAAAGCCACACAGTTCAATACAATGTCTGCAACTGAGAGAAATCAGTTTAAAGCGGATATTGCCAAGAATATGTACGTGGATGCAGTAATGGACAGCAAGTACGAGAGTCTGTTGGAGCAGTTCAAAGCCATCTCTGTAGCCGTAGAGCGTGCGGGTACTTGGGCTCATCTCTACACACCCTGGTATTATTATTGGAACGTAGCTCGCTATACCACAGTGACAAGTATGCAGGATGCAGGATTCTTAGGTTTGGATCCCGACCCACAGTATAACAACATGTGTCTGCCTGCATCAGTCCGTAATGATGTAATGATGTACATCGGAGAGATTATGTCTACCACCGAGGCTGAGTTCAATGAGAAATGGAGCAGTTATTCACGTATTATGCAGAAAGCAGAGATTATACGTTCCATCCTGAAGGAGATAGGTGCACTGTAGAATTCTATGAAATATTTTGGAAGTATTATAGTCTTTCTCATGCTTGGTATAGGAACATGTTGGCCCCAAAAGGCTAACTACTCCCTATACCGGGCTATGCGGAGTCTTCCTGCTGGCAGTAGTTCGGTTGATCCGCATTTCATCCATGGAACAGACTCTTTCTGGTATTCCATGCGGACGGACACCGGTGAAAGATTCTATCTTGTCGACCCGGTAAAGAATAAAAAAGTAGAGATTACAGATAGTGCACTACGGACATCTTTCAGGAAAGAAGAAAGACCTCGTTTTTTTATGTCAGAGTTACGGAAAAAATACTCCTACGGCACTTTATCCCCTGACAGTGCGTTTGTCGTCTATGCGCGCAACCATAATCTCTATCTCTTATCTGTTGCCGATTCTTTAGAGCTTCAGTTGACATTTGATGGAGAAAAGGACTATTCTTATTCATCAATAGATCATGACATCTTGAATAATGTACAGTCTGTTGCGCATTGGTTTCCCGACTCCAAGAAACTGTATGTGTTACGGTCTGACAACAGGAAGGTACATGACGGACAACTGTTCAGTTCCTTGTCAACTCCTCCTTCTGCCATGTCATTTAAGTTTGCACTTCCTGGAGATGAGCACGTTCCGCAGGTGGAATTGCTGGTGTATGATATAGAGGAGAAACACCTTACACATATAAACACGGCCAAATGGAAAGACCAGTATATCGGTGGCATTCATACTCCTCGTAATTCTAACCGCATCTACTTCTACCGTAAAAAACGTACATGTGACGAGATAGATGTGTGCTGGGCGGATACGCATACTGGAGAGTCCCATGTGCTTTTCAGTGAGATTTGCAAGCCATACTTCAACGATGACTATTTTCATCTTTCCTTTCTGAACGATGAAAAGGATATCATCTGGTGGAGCGAGCGTACAGGCTGGGGGCATTTCTATCACTACGACGGTGAAGGACGACTGAAAAACGCTATATCTGCTGGTGAGTGGGTTGCAGGACGTATCGTGAAGAATGATACCTTACGGCGGGAGATGTATATCGAGGCATTCGGAAAGGTGAAGGGTGAAAATCCTTATTATACGCACTTGTGTAAAGTATCACTCGACCGATTGAATGTTCGTCAACTGACTTCTGGCAACGGCAATCACAGATTCTCTATCTCTCCCTGTCACGGTTATATCATCGACAATTATTCAAGAGTGGATGCTGAGCCCATCTGCGTGCTGAGGGATCCTAAGGGAAAACAACTCATGACTCTGGAGAAGCCCACTTTTGACAGTTTGTATGCCCGTGGCTGGCACAAGCCTACATCATTTACTGTGAAAGCTGCTGATGGGATCACTGACCTGTGGGGGGTGATGTACAAGCCGTTTGATTTTGACCCGAACAAAAAATATCCCATCATCTCACACGTTTATCCCGGTCCACAGACAGAGAATGTGGAGTTAAACTTTTCGCCTGGAGGCAACGACATGTTTTTGGCACAGTTAGGATTTATCATCATTACAATGGGGCATCGTGGAGGCAGTCCGCAACGTAACAAAGCTTATCATACCTATGGATGGGGCAACCTGCGGGATTATCCGTTGGCTGATGACAAATACGGAATTGAACAACTGGCATCCAGATATTCATTTATAGATACCACCAGGGTTGGTATTTATGGACATTCAGGCGGCGGTTTCATGTCAGCAACAGCCCTTTGTACCTATCCCGACTTTTATAAAGCTGCTGTAGCCTCAGCCGGAAACTACGATAACCATATCTTTAACCTCTGGTGGGGAGAGACTTTCCATGGATTGAAGACCGATGTAAAAACAGTTACCGACTCTTTGGGCAAAAAACATGAGGAAGTGTTCTACTCATTTAGTGTGCCAACTACCATGGAGCTGGTCGGCAATCTGAAAGGTCATCTGATGCTGGTGACGGGTGACAGCGACAATATCGTTAGCCCAGCCAATACTATCCGCATGGCCAATGCACTGATGATGGCAGGAAAAGACTTCGAGTTGGTGGTGCTTCCAGGCCAAACCCACAACTACTCACGTTATGGAATGTCCTACTTCGATAAGAAACTACAGTCACATTTCATAAAATATCTTTTAGGTGACTATACAAGTGATCCGTTCACAGAAGCAAAATAAATTATAAAAAATAAAGTAATATGTCAATAAAAAAACAATTTCAATTTGCATTGACTGTTCTCCTTTTAGGTAGTCTATTATCAGCCAATGCTCAACAGACCATCAGTGGAAAGTTTATTAAATACGGGATTCGTAACATGATGTTTACGGAAATCTGTTTAAAGCGTGTTGCGCCTGAAGGTAGTCAGATAGTAGCTCAATCAACAATCGATCCGGAAGGTAATTATACCCTGACTGTTGACAATGTCCTGACTGGCCTTTTCTTCGTCAATGTCTACACCGAGTATTATCCCGTCTACCTCAACGGCAAGGACAACATACAGCTAAACGCTGAGAATGCCGTTGTCAGCTACGAGGGAAAACTGGGTAAAGAGAATGCCTTCTTCAAAAAGTGGCAGGAGGAACTGATGAAAGACATCAACATTTATTCTTTCTCACGCGATGGGCGGAAGAAAACACATCGTGAGTTTTTCAGTTTGGTAAACGAGGTGACACCCCGTGTAGAGAAGATGATGAAAGGAAAGAAAACAGGCAACAAACCATTAGATAACGAACTCGACTTCGTACTGCCGCATCTTTATGCCTACGATGTGCTGTTCTTCTTCGGAAATGGTCATGATGGGGAGGACGAGATAACACGTGAGATGTACTCTCCCTATATCATAGACCGTGTAGAGGGAGACTATTTCAACAATGTACGCATCATGGAACTTCCATTTGGAAAGGATGAGATCAGCTTATCAGCTTTTATTACAGGAGCCTATCTGCGGGGAATCACAAACGGGACTTTTGAAAACATCGCCTATGACCTGTGCAAAGACCCGGAACTGCGAGCAGAACTTATTTTAAGTAACAGTAAATACTCATGCACAAGCATTGCCGACTATCCTGCCTACGAAGCAAAATATCTGCCGCAGATGGTTACTGCCAGTCAGAAAAATCGTTTTTCTGAAATCAAGAAACGACTTTCCGGATTACAACCCGGTGATGCCGCCTACCCTTTCAGTTATGCAGACAAGGACGGAGAGTTTCATTCACTGGCTGACTTCAAGGGAAAGTATGTGTTTTTAGATGTTTGGGCTACCTGGTGCGGACCCTGTAAACGAGAGATTCCTTTCTTGAAGAAATTGGAACAGGAGATGAAAGAAAAGAACATTGCTTTCGTAGGAATCAGCATTGACAACTCTAATGACTACGAGAAGTGGGAGACGATGGTGAAGAACGGTGATGTCGATGGCATTCAACTCTTCTCCAACAACGATCATAAGTTTACCGAGGCATACGACATCAAAGCCATACCTCGCTTCATGCTCTTCGATCCAGAAGGAAAGGTTGTGAATATCAATATGCCTTATCCTTCCACAGGTGAATTAAAAGACCTTCTGAATTCTATTGTTAAATAGGTCATGAGAAAAATATTATCATCACTTTTGCTTGCCGTTGCATTGACTGCTGGCGCACAAAACGAAATGCAGGCCACCGTAGAGTTATCATTTCCGGTCGACCGAGGAATAGGTGGTCCTACCTTTATTACGTATAAAGGAGAGATGATAGTACCAGCATTCAATGACGGCAAGAAAGCCACCGTTCTGTTACCTTGCAACGACTTTGCCTATTGTTGGTTGACCTACAAACGTAGCCGCCTGCTACTATATATTGAGGGAGGCAAGCAGGTAAAGGTAAGTAACTATTTGGATGGCAACGATCTCAAACTGCGCATTGAGGGAGACAACACCGAAATCAACGCCTTTCTAAATAGGTCGGAAACCATCCGTGCGGGAGAAAATGAGTATGCACTCATCTACTCGCATTTCAAAAATGCATTGAAGCGACTTTACCTCAAAAACGACTCTGTAGTATCAAAAACGGATATTCCAGACGGATATAAAGAGAAAGAGGAAAAAAGACTGGAACTACAGAAAAAATTATGCATGGCAGCCTATTATACCTTCCACAACCGCATCATGGAAGAAAGACATTCCGACAGTCCATCCGCCACTATTCCACACGACTATTACCAAGAACTGGAGTCGATCCTCGCTGATAATGACCAACTGCTCATCTATCCTGATTATATAGACTTTAACAAACTTGCTGTACTTGCTATCGTACAAAACGACAAAAAAGAAATCACACAAAGTCAGGTTATATCTGATTATGCGCAGTACGTTGTTTCTCACTTCCATTCGCCCCTCACTCGACAAATACTACTCAACGTTGTTATAACGCCATATATTGACAGTCAAGGTCTTGAAGGTCTTGAGAAGGTAGATCTTATCTTTCGCTCGAATGTCACAGACAACAACATACTTTCCTTATACCAGAAAGCATACGAAAAGTGGAGTCGTCTGTTACCAGGACAACCATTCCCTGACTTCTCCTTTAAAGATATCAATGGACAAGTGTTTACGAAAGAAGACTTTAAGGGAAAGGTAGTATATATGGATTTATGGGCAACCTGGTGTCCCCCCTGCTGTGCTGAGATTCCCTATATGAACCGACTTGTGAAAGAATTTGAGCATGTGAGAGACATTGCCTTTGTCAGTATTTCGATTGACAAAGACGCTGAGGCATGGAAGAAAAAGATCGCTGAGAAGCACATGGGTGGTATACAGTTGCTGGCAGGCCCATCCTGTTTTCTGATGGAATACACGAACAAGACTTCCATCCCACACTACCTTATCATAGACAAAGAAGGGAATTTTAGTGATGCAGATGCGCCCTATCCATCTGATCCAGCTATTACAGAGCAATTGAAAAAGGATTTGTCAAAATAGGCACATCCTCCTGACTTCGTCACACATTTATTTGCCGAAGCATAACTTGCTTATACAGAATTATTTGTAACTTTGCGCCGCCCTAAAATGGGCGGCGCAAAAGTTTTTTTAGCGAAAATTGAGCTATATGCATGTTAGATTGAAGAAGAACAGATCCGGTAGTGTAAGCGTTGTTGTCGTCGACAAGTCTTCCGGTCGTTATCAGGAATTGCATACTGTTGGTGTTGCCAAGGAAGAGCCGGAGATAGAATCCCTCCGTCAGCAAGGACTGGAGTGGATACGCCGCCGCAAGTTGTCGATTCAGCCGGAACTTGACCTGTATGGTGAGGAGCGCAAAGCTTGTGAATACGAGATGGAGATGACGGAACGTGTTGTCTCCAACATCGCCGCAGAAATAATCAAATACAAAAAGGGCAGACAACATATCCCACCCCTTTATGATGGATTATGTCACTTAACAACTGAAATGAGAGGGACACCCAACACGGCAGATATACGTGCCAATGTCGAGAGAGTAAAATTGTGGCCACCACCCATCCATCGTGACACAGCCGCTGATGATGTGCCAAGAGCAAGGGCAAGTTCCTTTTGTGTCATCCCCTTCTTCTTCAACGCATCGTCTATCTCATCAGCAATATGGAATGACCATTCCATCTTTAGTCTTATTTCCTGAGAAGTGTTTTCCACGGCCTCACGGAAATGTTTTGCACCTGCATCGTCTTTCTTCATATATCGTACTCTTTATCGTCTGCGCCAATTATTTCGGTTTTCTCAATGCGTACCAACCCGCGTTTAATATCAGCCTTAAGCAATGCGTCAAGTTTCTGCAAGTTGATTACATAGCCGTTGAGAATAGGATCCTGTCCTACTTTCTGCGTAGTCTTTACACCACCGTTCCCCACTATCAATACGCTATCAGATAATCTTAGGCAATATAAACGCAGGGAGTTCTTGTAGGTCGGCAGTGCTACCACGTTGTCCCCCATTTTTGCCCTCAAAACGAAAATTGCGCTCAGTAAATCCTCGAACATTCATCATAAGGTCTATTTGAGTGAGTATCTGCTGGAGATCTGCACTGCGTTCTGCATCGTTTATGAACTTATTGTAGAAATTGTCAAATTCTGATACGCCCTCTCCCTCAAAAATGATAGTGAACAGCCCAGCTTTATCTGTTTGCTCAACTGACAGAATTGTTGTCTTAGTCATGATATTATAGTTTTGTTGATGCAATATACAAATAAATCTTGGGTAAATTATCTTTTAAGGCAATTATTTTCTATCTAACATACAATTTTAGCATTTGGACTAACTCTCCAATTCACAAAAAGTACATTTCTTTTGCGTTGTACTCGACTTTCTGGTAAATTCTTTTCGTTCGAATTAAGAAACAAGCTTCTTTATTTCTTACTTATTCAGATTTTTCTTAACTTTGCTACTGCGTAGCGAACTTACAATGCACTCGGCATAAAAAATAAGTGAGCTTATTTTGTTCTGCTCTCGTTTTTTCGTAACTTTGC
>FLNV01000005.1_pt1 | contig 34446 bp, 34 predicted proteins | sample 1140351 | NCBI WGS metagenome assembly FLNV01 (sample SAMEA3878207, study PRJEB12797) | bioreactor metagenome | biome: Moose rumen | place: Sweden | collected 2011-10
AAGTAAAACTTTTTTATTAAACTTAATTTTATATTGAATATTATTTTTGTTTTTTTATAAAGTTTGTATGTAATATTTAATGCTTTTGTGATGAAAAAAAAATTAGCATTTACCTTGATAGAAATATTGATAGCTATATCCGTTTTTGCAATCGGTATTTTGGCTGTGTTGAGAGTATTGACAGGAAATCTCTCAACATTGGATACTGCTAATATAAAATTACAAGCTACAGTTTTGGCAAAAGAGTGAATTGAACTATTGTATAATGTCAGAGATTCAAATTTAGAGAAAAATTTATCTTGGGATTGTGTGATGAATAATGAAATCTACGATTGGTCGTCTGATATATTAAATAATTATCTTTGAGATTTGGATAATCCTGAAGATAGGATTTGTGAATGAAAGTTTTGAATTAGTCAAATACTAAAATTATCGTTTGATAAAGATAATTATTTATATCAAAAGTTGGAAGATAAACAAGAATCTTTTGGTACCTTATTTAGAGCAAATCAGTTGTGCTTGTTTTCTTGAGATGATATGTATTGGTATGCTTATTGTGATGCAAATGACTGAGGAGAAGAGACAATATTTGCAAGATATCTTTCTTTTTCACCAGTATATATCGATGCTAAAGATGATAGCTTTGAAATGGTTTATCCTGTCAAAAGTGATTCAGTTCAATCAAATACATATACAAATGTTTTGCCAAATGATAAAATATTAAAAGTAGAGTCTCATGTGTTGTATGATAAATCGTGAAAAACGTGAGATATTGTTTTTGAAAGTTTTATTTGAAACTATTAAATGAAAAAAGCTTTTACATTGATAGAACTTTTGACAGTTATATGTATATTAGGGATATTCTCTATCGTTTTGTTTAGGACATATAAGACAATATCAGATATATCTTTTAGAGTAGAACAACAAAAAACAGTAAATGAAGAGTTTTTGTTCGTTTCTGAAATTTTACAAAATTTTGCAAATAGAAATTCGGTTGATTTTGAAAAATATAATGAATCTTTGGCAAGTACTAAATGATTTACTAATATCTTGTATTTATCATGAGAAGATTGAAATTTGGAAATATATTCTAGTGGAGATTGTGTTGAATTTTCACAGACTCCTGATTTTTCAAATTTACAATCGTGATGTTCATTATTTTTGAAAACATGAGATGAAGCAAACCCTATAATGTTGACAAGTGATTCGGTATATTTTAGTCAGGCAAAATTTAAGATTATTCCTTATTCAGACTCTTATTTTGAATCGGATGAATGTGAAACAAACTATTTTGCATGTATAAATGATGATTGATTTTGGTTATTTGTTGATATATATCCAAAACGCTATACTGAGGATTTTTGGGCGAATGATATACATCTTTTAGTTCAACATTTTTTTAATATATAGTAATCCTTTGTATGAAATTTATAAAATTTAGACATAGAAAATTGAATTGAAATATAAGTATATTGGTGATATTAGTACTTTTGGCGTGTTCTTTGATGGGTATTCTGAGTATGAATTTTTTGAATAATTTGATTTCATATACAGATAATAGTTATAGTTATTATAAATCTTATTATTATGCAAAAGCATGATTGGAGTTGGCTTTGACAGAGATAGATAATTCTGATGTTTGATTTTCTCATAATATACCATTGGCTGATGTAATAAATGATAATCTTGGTTGAACTTGAGAATGATTCCTTGTCTCTATTTTGTGAAGATCAACATTTCTGTCTAATGAATTTTGGAAAAATACTGAGTGTAATGAAAATGTAGCACTTTCTATTCCAGCTAAATGATCTATGACTTTGCCTATGTTTTATGATAATTCATCGGATTATAATACTATTTTTTCTAGCAATAGTATTTATCTGTTTTTGGCAGATGCAAGAAACAATTTGTTATTGAAATTTTTATGAGATTGATATAGTAGTAATCCCAAAATGGATATATGAGTTATTTTTCAATCCTGAGATAGTATTCTTTGGGATTATATTTATATGACATGATTGGAGTTTGATTCTTCTTTTTTTAAAAAATATTTTAATAATTTTGATAGTATGTACGGTAATGCATTACCATGGGATGATAAAAAGTATTTATCGTATATAATAATTTCAAATCCTACTGAGAATGATGTAAAATTTTGTATTGATGCAGGATCTTCAAATGCTAATAAAGAATTTCCATGGCCAACTACAAAATATTTTATTTCAAGTAGGTGAGAGTATAGAGGTAAAACTGTGTGATTACAAGCAATTTATGCACAACCATTGCCATCGTTTTTCATAAATCCTTATGTAGATACATCAATTTATGAAGATTCTACGATGTCGGCAAATGAGTGGTACACAGAATAAATTTACTATATACAAAAAGCTCCACGGTATTGTGGGGCTTTTTTTTGAAATATTTGATTTATTATAGTTTTCACATAAGTTCGTCCAGGCTTTTGGCTTGTTGTTCTTTTTGTTCTGCGGCTTCTTGTGCCATTCATAATGTATCGAGTATTGCTTGCCATCTCTTTTGTCTCATGATCCTTTCTTGTTCAATCGCATTTTTTTCATCTTCACTACCTTGTCTCAATATTTCTAAATTGATTTGTTCTTCTACATATATTTCATATAATCTCTGAATTTGGAAAGATCGTAATTCTGAAACTTTTTTTACGATACTTTGATCTCCACTTTTTACTGCGATATATAGTTCTGGTAACTCTTGTCATTCACTAGCTTTTAATTCATAATCGCTTGAAAAAGATCATAAAACTAGTTGTTGTAATAAATCCCAATCGAAATCATTTTGTAATTCATCTGGTACCAAGTATTTTTTAGGAGAAAAAGTACTAAGATAATCTCTGTATCGAATTTGTTCTTTTAGTCATCAAGCAATTTCTCCAAGAGCATTTTCGTATTTTCCTATTATCTCCTTTTTTTCTGGATTTTCCCTAAGTTCTCCTATGAAAGCGTTGAAATCAAATAGCATGTTTTTTTACAATATGTAAAATATTTTCTGTATTATAAGTAATTTATTTGTTGTTGCAAGTGTAAATTAAACAAAAAAACCCGTGCATTTTGCACGGGAAATAAAGTTACCTAAACATTTCGGTTTTCCTTAAAATTGGAACCTGAGATTTTTGCAATGGTGATGTAAACCACAAGACCAAACGATCAAAGAACCGAAAATCTTGCATATCTACTGACTGTAACCAGCCTTTTTGTGTTAATAGATATATTGCCTTAGTCTGGTTGTCCAAATCTTTTCGGATGATGATATATGAAATATCGACATCATCTGGATGCAAAAATACATCCACAGATTTAACCATAGTCCATTTGGGAAATTCAGAGTAAAACCTCTCATAAATCCCATAATAGTCCTCATCCTTGGGAATCGTGTCTGATGATATTACAAGCCCAACAAGATTGAGGACATCAACTTCTGGCTCATAATAGTTCTCACATTCACGACAATTCATAAAGGTAATAGTCTGCTGGCCAATTATCTGACCAAACGTCGTCACCATCATCCCGATGGCAATCAACAAAAGTAAAACTTTTTTCATAACTAACATATTTTGCGATAATATTATATTTATTTTAAAATTTAATTCAAACAAAAAAACTCCCGCTGAAATTCAACGAGAGTTGGCCGCCCTATTCAGGCGAAGCCACTTCATCCATATGCTGGATGAAAGCAATAGCTCCAGACAAGAATAGCAAATCCTCATCAGAAGATATGCACTCAAGCCAGCCATCCTCAGAGAGGATTCGGAGAGTAAGAATCTCTCCTTCCTCTGTTTCTTGGAGGAAGATGACATTGAAGTTGCTGTGGTCTGGCACAAGTACGGCTACCGCTGGCTCATCTGGTCCAAGCTCGGATGGAAATGTACTTTCGTACTCAGCCATCAGTCTGGACACTTCATTGTCGTCGTCGACTAGTGTATCGCAGTTTGCGATAATATCAGCCAGATCCGCGACCTTGTAATTGAGCTCGCAACCAATCTGGTTGACAAATTGGATGGTGGATTCCTGACCCATGACTTTGGTCGTTGCTATAGCAATAAAAGCAAACAATGCAACGACGATTAATACGCACTTTTTCATTTTTGTGTGTTTTTGTTAGTTGTTTTGTTAATTGTCTGATATAATTATAAATTATTTATTACAAAAGTCAAGAAAATCTATCAAATCCTGTCGTTGTAATTCGTCAACTCTTTTTCAAGATAATTTTGATGAGAAATTATAGTATTTTTTGCCTTGTTTAACCAAAATTTTATTGATTGCTCAAAGTGTTTTCCTACTAAATGGTGTGTATAAATCCAAAAATTCTACCAATTTTTCAAAATCAATATTTTCAGATTTTTTCTTTTTTTTGAATTCTACCAGACAACTTTTTACTTTTGGAGGTGGATTGAAAGATTTTGCTCAGACGGTTTTGTGATAAATCACATCATATCAATAATTTACAAGCCACCATAGATAAGATTTTTTTCCTGCAATTGTCTGTATTTTTTGTCCAACTTCGTCCTGAATCATGAAAAATCATCCAGCAAAATCACATTTTCAATCTCAAAAAAATTTCCTAAAAATTGGAGAAGTAATGTAATATGGCAAATTTCCAACGATTAAAATCTTTGAAAAATCAATATCCAAAAAATCTTGAATATTTGTTTCCAATACATCCATAAATTTAATTTGATCTGGAGATAGTATTTGTCCTAAATGTTCCTTCATCTTCAAATCTTTTTCCACCACAAAAAAATTGTCAGAAATATCTTTTATCTTTTTTGTGATAGCTCCTTTTCATGGTCAAATCTCTACTATTCACTGCAAATTATTATCACGATAAATCTGCCCAATCTTGGTCGCTATATAATTTTGTATTTTCGTATCTATGAGGAAATTCTGTCCTAAATATGATCACATATTCTTTCATAAAATAAAACATAAACATAATAAAGATTTTTAAAAAAATTTCCATTGCAATTAGATTTGTTAATCTTATAAAAAATAATTGAGAAAAATTTTTTCGTTTTTTTAATATTTAATACAAAAAGATAATGATATGGACTATTATTATTTGAATTGTGGCACTCGGAATTGGTGCGGCTGGTGGTTTCTTTTGATACAAAAAGACGCTTACAGAAAAGGCTAAACAATACAAAGCTAGGATGGCTAGAGTAAAAGAGACAGAAGAAGAAATGTTGGCAGAAGCAAGGAAAAAAGCTGATTGAATTATAGAAAGAGCAGAAGACAAAGCAGACAAAATTGAAGAACAAAGATTGAAAAAGATGGAAGAAATCCAAAACAAGCTTTTGGAGAGAGAAGAAAAAATGTGAGAGAAATTGGAAAGATTGGAAAAAGAAAAGGAAAAAGTAGCTGAGAAGCAAAAAGAAGTAGAAAATGTAATCAAACAACAGACCGATAAATTGGCTGAAATTGCATGATTAAGTAAGCAAGAAGCTAAAGATCAACTTTTTTCAAATATGGAAGTAGAATACCAAGAAGAGATTAAAGAGTTCGTAGAAAAAATGAAGACTATAAAAAACGAGGAAGCGGACAAAGAAGCTGGTCAAATTTTGGCGAAAGCATTACCGAGAATTGCTTCTGAGTCTGTAAATGAATTTACAGTAAAGTCTGTAGATTTACCAAATGAAGATTATAAATGAAAGTTGATTTGAAGAGAATGAAGAAATATTTCTTTCTTTGAAAAATTGACATGAGTTGAATTGATTATTGACGATACTCCTATGGTGGTCAGAATTTCATCATTTGATAGCGAAAAGAGATTTATCGCAGCTACAGTTTTGAAAAAACTTGTAAAAGATGGAAGGATTAATCCTCACTACATTGAGACTTTTTACAATCAAACAGTAGAAGATTTGCCAAATATTTTGATAGAAAAATGAAAAGAAGCACTGACTCAGTTAAATCTTCCTATGATGAAACCAGAAATTGTGAAATTAATTGGTCAACTTTATCTCAGATATAGTTATGGACAGAGTGTGCGATTACACAGTGTAGAAGTAGCAAAAATATCAGAAGCTATAGCTACAGAGCTTTGATTAGATCCAATTATCGCTAAAAAGGCAGGGCTATTCCACGATATAGGAAAAATTATTGCGACTACATGACAATCTCACACAGCACTTTGAGCTGAAACTTTGAAAAAATTATGAATGGATGATATTATAGTAAATGCAGCAGAATCTCATCATTATGATGTCCCAATGACATCTCCTTATTCTCGAATAGTCGCAGCAGCAGATGCTATCTCTGCATCCAGAGAATGAGCCAGATATGATACAAGTGAGATGTTTATAGAAAAAATGTCTGAACTTGAAAAATTGATAAAGGATGTTTCATGAGTAGAAAAAGTTCATATTATGCAAGCAGGTAGAGAAATCATGGTATATGTAGATCCTGAAGAAATTTCGGATAAAGATTTGGAAAAGACATTGAAAACAATAGGAGAAAAGATAGAAGAACAGCTCGATTATCCTGGAATCATCAGGATTACAGCCATCAGAGAAAATAAATTGGTAGAATTTTTGAGATAAAATAGTCGTCAGTAGTCAATAGTCGGCAGGAAATTAGTCAACAGTCGGCTGTCAACAGTCGGCAGTCTTCAGAATCAATAAAGCTATATACTGCAGACCGACGACTGACGACCGCAAACTGACGACTGCCGACTGACGACTAAAGACAAAAGACTGCCGACTAAAATTTTTATTTCGTAAAATTTTTCCATGTATCCATATTTCAGATTGTTTGGGATGGAATTTAGTATGACAAGTGTTGGAATTATTGTATTTTTGGTTTGTTATATAATTATAGCATACAGATTGTGTAAAAAATGGCATCAAGACTTTTATAAATTGTTTTATTTTTTGCCAGTCGCTATCGTAATTGTTTACTTTTTGTGAGCTTATGTATATTTTTTCTTGAATAATAAGGGAAGCATTTTCCCATGATCACGACAAGCATTTTTGGATATGTTAAATCCTTATTGATATCATTTCCATTTTGTATGAATATTAATATGAGTAATTATATCGATGCTAATATTTTTTTCTACTGTAAAAAGACCCGAAAACAAAAGAGTTTGGGCTGATATATTGTTTTTCGCTATTACTATATCTTTGATACCACTATGAATATTTTTAGCTTTCGGAGATGATTTCATAGGAAAAGCTAGTAATTGATTTTTGGCAGTAAAACCACTGACAACCAATAGCGAATTAAACAAATTATGATCGGTGTATCCAGTCGGATTGTTTATCTCATTCATAGCGATATTCTCAACACTAATCACGGTCTTGATAAAAAACAAAAAATGACAATTTGGTACTTGATTAATTTGATTTATAATCTTGTTATTGTGAATAAATATCATACTTATGTATTATCAACAAGCTCCCAGATACGGTGTATTAGCTCTATGATGAATTACATTTGATATTAGGCAATATGTTTCATTTTTTGTGATAATGTTGTTTGTATTATTTTATTATAATCGGAAAAATAAATAAATATGAAATTATTTTTTTCTTGTGATGATAGTTTACTAAAAATATTTAAAACTTTAGAAAAAATACCTAGATGAAAAAAGGTAGAAATTTCTATAGATCCTGATCATTCATTATTTGATAATGAATGGCGATGAAAACAGATAAAAGAAATATTAGAAAAAAGGTCAATTAATGCTATATTTAGCACTCAAAGTGAAAAATGTAAAAAATTTTTTGAAAAGATATGATTAAAAACAAATTATATTGAGACAAACAAGATACTGAAAGCACTAAACACAGTTTACTTATTTTTTTTCAACATAAAAAAATTTCATTTGGATACAAAATGAAAAAAATACTGAACAATTTTAATATATTGATTTGAATCTATCTTGATATTATGAATCTTGTATGTGATATACTTATTGATGATTCCTAATGCAAAAATAACAATAAATCCATCTCAAAATACTGAAACTATAATATATAATTTCCGTTATTATCCAGCTACCGACACTGAATATCCAGAATATTCAAAATATTTATCGATACCATACTACACTTGAAGCTTTGAATACAAGTATGATTTATCTATGAACACGACAAATATCAAATATCTTCAAAATCCATCAGTTTGAGAAATTAAAATTTTTAATACGACTAATGAATCGTTTACCTTTGTACCAAACACCAGATTTATCACAGAAGATGGTAGATTGTTTCAAAGTACCATTTATGTTGATCTCCCTGCATGATATGACTGAGTAGCTGGAGAAAAAATAATTAAAGTAAAAGCCATGGAGCAAGATGACAACTGAATAATTATGTGAAATAGATGAAATATTCCAAGCTGAACCAAATTATATATCAAAAACTTAAAACAAAGTTTTTTCTTGAAAGAAATCTATGCTATTGCACTATCTGATTTCACATGAGGGACTTTGGATTCTGAATGAGAAATTACACAGCAAGATATAGACCTTTTGAGTGGAAAATTAGCAACATATATTGATCAGCAGAAAAAAAATATTGCAATACAAAATTTTGCAGATAAAGAATGAATTTTGCTTACATTTTCTGATACTGTAAACTATAAAATAAAATCTATAGATATTCCACATGAAATATGAGAAAAAAATTCATTAATCAATTGAACCGTTACAGCAGAAATTGATTTTATTTACATTAAATGGTCAGATTTAATATCAGCTTTTTCAAAATATATACAACAAAGACCATCAGAAAAAACAAAATTTATTAGCTTAGACAAAAATTCTCTCACATTTTATGAAGATGATGGCTCAATAAACAACGAAAAAATTTTTGTAGTACCGACAAAAATCCAAGCAATTCAATGATATGATTTTTCAAAAGACATAAACTGAATTCAAAACGAAATCAAAGACCACATACTATGAAATACTACAGAAAGTGCGAGAGCATATATTTTACAGTATCCAGAAATTTCCAGTGTAAAGCTCAAAGTCTCACCAAAACGATATTCTACGATACCAAAGCTAAAATCCAGAATAAAAATTTTAATCAATCAATAATTATCTCACCAAAATTCTATCGGTATGAAATTTTACGATCTTTGCATTTCACTGTAAAGAATCTTTTTGTTTGATCAATTGCAATGCTTGTATTGCACCAGTTACTCATGCAGTATCTGGGAGCATCACTCAATATTTATTCCCAGCAATTACAGCGACTCAATATTCTTGCAAAGGAATTTCATTTATCTTTGATACATCTACTATTTCTTCTTCATCCAAAATTACATCAACAACTATATATGAAATATTTCTGTATTTCTCTACCAATCAATGATAAAGTGTATCCAAAATATTATCCAAAACCTTATCAGTATAAAATACTCCGTTTGACATCAATAATTTATCATCTGCATCAAAGACAGACAAAAATACTCATTTACAATCTTCTTTCTTATATTTTGCAAATACTGCATTTTTTATTTTTTCCAACATTTTATTTGTGACAGAAAATAAACATAAAACTATAAATATACAAAATATTTGAAAATTCAAGATAGCTTTTTCAAAAATCTTTTAACTCATTTTCCCTTTGACAAACATCTCATTTTCGCTATAAGGAAACTACCACGCTCAAAAAAAGAACTTAATTTTAGCATATATTAAAAGACGATATGCAATCGACTCGCATTTCGTCTATATGCTGAAATTGTGTTAAAAGAGCGTGGTAACTCGGTCGGTTGTATCTCGTCTTTTTTAGTTTGAGAAATATCGACATTTTAGTTACCACGCAAGACGAAATGCCAAAAACTTCTCTAATTGAAGCACTTCCTGATATTGTCAGAAAAGGGAAAAAGGAAGCTGAACAAATCATGCAACAAATCGCTGATGGACGAAGATTAAAGTTGCAGACAAATGAAATCGTAATTCCATCAAAAGACACCAATTATCAGACACTCTTTGAAAATTTCAAAAAAGAGTACGATGAAAAAGCACGACAAAATCGTCTGATTTATGGTGATAATTTACTGACTATGGCTGCTCTCATTGCAGGAGATGAAGCAAATGGAGTGCCAAGTTTAAGATGAAAAATAGACCTAATATACATAGACCCACCTTATGACAGCAAGGCAGATTATAGGACAAAAATCACTCTGCCTGATGTTTTTTGAAATGATAAAAACTGAACAGAGCTTGACCAAAAACCGACAGTTTTTGAGCAATCTGCTTATTCTGATACATGGAAAGATTGAACGGTTTCTTATTTGGAATATATGTATCCGAGATTGTATCTTATGAGAGAGCTTTTAAGCGAAAAATGAAGTTTCTATTTACATATAGATTGGCACGTGTGACATTATGTAAAACTTTTATTAGATGAAATTTTTTGAAAAGATAATTTTATAAATGAGATTATTTGGACTTATACTTGAGCAAGTAATTTAGAAAGTTATTTTCCTCGTAAACACGACAATATTTTATTCTACAGAAAAAATCGTGCTTGAGATTTTATTTTTAACGTAGATGATGTTCGTATTCCATATAAGTGATTAAACAAACAATGAAGCAGAGCTTGGAATGACTGAGAAGAAGAGAGGATAAAAGAGCAATTGCTAAGATGAAAATTAGTTGAAGATTATCGGTTAGATTGTGATTATACAAGTAATGAAATATCCATATTAGAGGAGAAATATCCTTGAATTGTTGAAAAAATAAAATGAAACAAATTGAGTGATAATGTACGAAGTGATATTGCTTTAGCAATTAGAAGTAGTAAAGAAAACCTCAATTATTGAACTCAAAAACCTGAAAAGCTTCTTGAAAGAATTATAAAAGCAAGTTCTAATGAGTGAAGTATTGTCGCTGACTTCTTCTGATGAAGTGGGACAACTGCCGCTGTAGCAGAAAAGCTTGGTCGTAAATGGATAACTTCTGATATCGGAAAACCAGCATGTATGGTGATGAGAAAGAGATTTATCGATATTAACGATTGTAAACCATTTCTTTATCAGTCCATTGGTGACTATCAGAGAGAAAGTTTAAGTCAGAATTTTAATTCTCGTTTTAGGATTGGAGATTTGGCTACTATTGTAATGTGATTATTTTGAGCTTTAAGTTTTGAATCTGATGTTAATATAAGTAGAAATTTATGATATATAAAATGAGAAAAGACACTTGTTTATGTAGATAGTCCAAACAAACTCACTTGAATCAACACTCTCAAAAAAGCTATCGCTGAGAGAGATAGTTTTCAATGATGATGGAACAAAGTAGTAGTTTTGTGATGGAATTTTTCTTCCACGATTACCCACGAAATCCAAGAATTAAATCAATGAAATAGTTTAGAAGTTTTGGTTATTCCACCTGATTTGCTCGATAAACTCAGAAGTAAATGAGGATATCAAGACTTAATCAAGAGTAAAAAAGTGAATTTCAGCTCATTGCAATATCTCACGATAAAAGAGCCAAAATTGGAAAGCTGAAGTGAAAAAGATACTTTGACTATTGAGCTTGAAAACTATGTTTTGCTTACTCCTGAAGCTTTACCATTGGATGAAAAAGGACAAGCTACACTTGGAGAAATCGTCGCAAAAGAGCCATTGGCTCTGATAGAATATCGAAGTATTGACCCTGATTATGATGGTGTAGTTTTCCGTAGTGTCTGGCAAGATTACCGCAATAATACAGATAATGATTGAGATCCTTTGAGAGTAGTCACAAAGGCAGTTTTACAAGTAGATAAAAAAGTCTGACCAAGAAAAATTTGTGTAAAAACGGTTGATGTCTTTGGTCGAGAAAGTGAAGTAGTTGTAGAGATTGCATAAAACTTTTCCCCTTTGTAAAGGGGATACGGCGAAGCCGAGGGGATTTTTAAATAGATGTTAGATAATAAAAAATCCTCCACCGCAAGCGGTCCCCCTCCTTTAAAAAGGAGGAAAACAACCCCTCAGTCTCACTTCGTTCGACAGCCCCTTTCAATAAAGGGGCACACTCAGAAAATATTTACCACATTTCAATTCAAATCATGTCTAATCAGTATATATGGATTTCTCAGTCGCAAACTCCTTCGAAATGACAATTATGTATAAGATTCTTCGGTCGCTTTGCTCTCTCAGAATGACGAAGGAAAGTCCCCCTACTTTAAAAAGGAGGAAAACAACCCCCTCGTCCTTCGGGCACTCCCCCTAACAGGGGAGAAAATTAGTCCATGTGGTTTTGCTCCCTGTTAGGGGAGCTCCCCGACTTGTCGGGGTGAGGGGTTTTTAACCTATTATCATACAAAAATCCCCAGGCCGATAAATCCTACGATTTATCGAGAGTCCTCGACCCGGGACGGGATCGGGAGGCCAGCCCCTTTCAATAAAGGGGCACACTCAGAAAATATTTATCACATTTCAATTCAAATCATGTCTAATCAACTATTATTAGCAAAAAATTTATCAGAGATAGTAAATCAATCTCGAGAAAGTGGAGAAATGCTACAGCAAGTCACTCCGACTACTCAAGAATTGCTTAAATTCCGATTTGATGATGCTTATTGCGATAGCAGACAAGTAAATTTTCATGAATGACAAAAACAAGCGATTCTCAATACGATTTATTGTCATGAGATTTTAAAAGTGGAGAATGTGTGAGATATGTACGATAAAGTTTGAGAATGACTAAGATTTGAAGATTGATTATGATTGGAACACTTGGAAGCAAAAAGATTTAAGTATCCGAGATATTGTATGAAAATGGCTACTTGAACTTGAAAAACTCGAGTGCTGGAAGCTTTGGTGATTTGGCAATATATGAATGCAAAGATCTGAAATGAAAGATATACAAAAAATTTTATGGTCGTCGCTCCATGATTGATAGTTTATGATAGATTAAAAGATGCTTTTATCTGAAAAAGAAATGAAGAGACAGACAGTAGAGAATTTGAAAAATCTGATTTCAAAATTTTTGAAGATTTGTTTGTCCCAGAACATATGAGGGAAGAAATGTTCGCTTTTTTGCAATCAAGTATTGTCACAAAAGATAATATTTGAAAAAAAATCACATGAGATGGACAGATAATTTTGACTAATTGGCATGTATTTTTGAATAAAAAGGAAAAAGTAGAGAGAAAAGAAGATTTTGATCCATTGAGCAAAGATTGAGCAGTTGAAATTTTGGAAGATTTATTTCCAGTGAAACCGTGAGTGGCTGCATGAAATAGTTTAGATTCATTGGATAATCAAGCACTCTCGGGTTGACAGCTCGAATATGTAGTGAACATTCCAGATTTGGTAGTATTCAATGACGAAGCGCACCACCTTTGAGATGACGATAAAGATGAAAAGAAATGGCAAGAAGCCATAAATCAGATTGCTAATTGAAAAAACTTTTTTATGCAGGTAGATTTTTCAGCCACTCCATACACTCAAAAATGAAATCAGAAAAATTATTTTCCACATATTATTATTGATTATGATTTGAAACATGCTATAGCATGAGGTTTTGTGAAAATTCCAGTCTTGGACAAGAGAAAAGAAATCGCAACTTTATCAAATGCAGAATTAGATTTTAAGGCAATTAGAGATGAAAGTAATAGAGTCGTTTGACTAAGTGCTTGACAAAAAGTGATGCTTGAAGCATGACTAAAGAAATTAAGTATTTTGGAAGAAAATTTTGGTACAGATAAATTGGAATACAATAAATATCCCAAAATGATGGTCGTATGTGAAGATACAAATGTTGTACCTTTCGTTTCGGAATATTTGCTGGAAAAATGATACGATGAAGAAGATGTGTTGGAAATTCATTCAAACAAAAAATGAGAAATCTGAGATGAAGAACGAAAAATTTTGAAAAATAAGTTGTTTAGTATAGATAAACATGTCCATCCAAAAATTATCATCTCAGTTTTGATGCTCCGTGAATGATTTGATGTAAATAATATCTGTGTAATTGTGCCACTCAGAGCTTCTGCTTCATGAATTTTGCTCGAACAAACAATTTGAAGATGACTTAGACTTATGTGGAGATGATGAGAATTTGAAGATTTGAAAGCTGAAAATAGGAAAAATGTTTTACAGAAAAAGATAGCACCAGTCAATTATTATGATATTTTGAGTATCGTTGAGCATCCAGCTTTTGAAAAATTTTATGAAGAACTGCTTGATGATAATTTCTGATTTGATGATTGATGAGATTTGTGAGAAAAAGATACATGAAAAGTTTTGTGAGATATGATAGCAGTAGAATTAAAAGATGATTATGAAGAATACGATATTAAGTGGCCAATTATCATCAGTGATATTGAAGAAGTCCTCAGAGATCCGACTTATTCACTTGACCACTTAAATTCATATCATTTTGCATTTGAAGACCTAAAAAGAATGGTGCCACAAAATGAAGTCTTTATCTCAAAAACTTTGTGAAGTGGAACAACTTTTGGAGATTATGATGTCGTGATGTGAATTTTTTCTGCCAAAAGTTATAATGATTTTTTGCAAAAACTCGTAAATAGAGTGACAAAATATGCTAATGTAAAAGATATAAATAAAAAATGATTTGGAAAAGTTTATCCAACTATGCAAATTGACTTACCAAAATTGACATGAATTATTGATGGATATTTGAGATATAAACTATTCAATAAAAATATAAATTACTTGGAAGATAATAATTGGAAAGTTTTGATGATTGAAGATGTGGCTCATTTTGTGATTAAAGAAGTGACGAGAATGGTAATTGAATCTCAAGATTCCCAAAAAAGTGGAAAATCTGAAGTCAGTTTAAGAGCTTTGAGCGAAGTAAGTAAACTCAATATGAGAGAAAATTATAGTATCGATGTCGCCAAATGTATTTATCCAAAACTTCAATATCCATCAAATAAATGACTTTTGGAAAAAGACTTTATAGAGTTTTGCGATAATGATTCCAAAGTTGAAGCTTTTTGTAAGATAAACGAATATAAACATACATTCCTTAGATTTAGATACATTGGGACAGACTGAATTCCTCATTATTATTCACCAGATTTTGTGGTAAAAACAGCTGAAAAAATATTTTTGGTAGAAACAAAATCAGATTCCGCTGCTTCATGAGATGAAAATGTATTGAGAAAAAAGAAATCTGCGATAAATTATCTCAATAGAATCAATGAATTAGAGCCAGAAAATAGAGACCATAGACAGCGAGAATATGTCCTTTTGAATGAATGAAGATTTTATATGTACAAAAATAATGGTTGAAATATTTTGGAAATGTTAGATTCTGCTAAATTACAGGAAGTGAAAACAACACTTTTGTAAAAAAATTTTGATTGTTTATTTTTTCCAGCATCACAAGTTTATAAAATAAATTGTTTTTTTAATCTGAATGAATAATATATGTGACATATATCATTTCGAGTGTAACGAGAAATCCACTAGCTAATTGTATAGATTTCTTACCTATGGTTCGAAATGACAAAAATCCTTAATTATTAATCAATGAACAAACTACATTTTAAAATTTTAAAACAGAAATGAAATGCAAGAGTTGGTGAGATAGAATTAAATTGAGTGAAACTCACTACTCCTATTTTTATGCCAGTGGGAACAAAGGCCACAATTAAATGAATATTTTTGGAATTGCTCAGAAACAGAGATTTCTTGTGAGATTTAGAACCAATAAATTTGATATTGGCAAATACTTTTCATCTATATCTCCGCCCATGAGATGAATTGATAAAAAAAGCATGATGACTCCATACTTTTGAAAATTGGAATTGATTGATTTTGACTGATAGTGGTGGGTTTCAAGTTTTTAGTTTGGGACTTGGGAATCAAAAAGAACGTGACAATCATAGCCACAAAATCAATATAAAATTGACTGAAGATTGAGTGAAATTTTATTCACCATTTGACTGATCGAAACATTTTTTCAGTCCTGAAAAGGTAGTAGATATTCAATCAAATTTTGGTTCTGATATCATGATGATGCTGGATATTTGCTCACCTGCTGGAATTAGCAAAACTGAATACAAAAAACAATTAGATATGACACACAGACGAGCAAAAAGAGCTTATGATTATTTCATGCCAAAATACGATGAAACAAGGTGAGTTTTGTTCCCAATAGTACAATGATGAACGGACAAAGATTTGAGATTAGAGTCGCTCGAATACTTATCTCAATTTGCCACTGATGGAATCGCCATAGGATGAGTGAGTGTCTGAGAAAGCAAAGAATTAATCCGCGACATAGTAGAATTTACAGCACCAAAATTACCAAATGACAAACCAAGATACCTCATGTGAGTCTGAACTCCAGGAGACCTTTTGCATTGAATCGAAAATTGAGTAGATATGTTTGACTGTGTTTTAGCCACCAGACTTGGAAGACATTGAGTAGCTTTTTCAGACCATGGAAATGTAAATCTAAACAACACCAGATTTACTACTGATTTCACCCCATTGGATGATACTTGTCCTGGACTACAAAATTATACTAAAGCATATATTCATCACTTGCTCAGAGAAAATGAAATTTTGTGATGAAGCATTTTATCACTGCACAATATTTTCTATATTCACAGATTATTGAGTGATTGGAAAAAAAAGTTTTTGGAAGAGTAAAGAAAACTAAAAAAAATAATTTGTAAGCCAATATTTTAATGTTTTTCAAAATCTAGTGTGATGCATTTGGTATCATTATTTTCATTTATTAGCATTTTGTAATATAATCAATTTGCAAATGGAGCTTGAAATTGTTTAAATTCTTCTTGAGCTCAAACTATATTTCAAATCTCATAATTTAACGGTAAATATACTGTTCATTTGGATTCCATCCATTTTGGATAAGGATTTCCTTCGTATTGTGCTGGTTCAATAGCTAATATAAATTTTTCTCTCTCTGTCATTTTTATTCCGTATTTTGCCTCTAAATCGTGCATATAATTTATGTAAAAATTTGGCACATTCAATGTATAGCAGATTTTCAAATCATATAATCAGTTTTGTAAATCTTTGATTGGAACGATATCATTTTCTGTCTCAGAAATTACAGTTCAGTTAGAATCAATTATCTGAATAGTCTTTTTCACAAAAGAATCAACTTTGTTGAATGATCAATTAATATCTCGTGCATAAATATTTCATGAATTATAAACTGTCTTTAGTCAATGATTCAATAAAAGATTTTGCAAATCATCTGAGACATTGGAGAGATAAATATTTATGAAATTTCTATCAATTATCTCATCATAATTATTTATTATTTTTTGAAAAAGCTCCAAACTATGCTCTTTGAAATATTGTGTCACTTCTTGGATATAAGTTTCTTTTTTGTTTCCACGATTTTCTCACCTAATCAAATCTACATTTGCATTTTGAAATTGCCATTCTCGGGCTTTTTGTGTAAAGGATGGAATCAAATATTCAATCAAATCAGACCTAATAAAAATTACTCATTTAATATATTTGTGCAATAGTTTCTCAGCCAATTCTGGATTTATGATTGTTTCCAACTTCTTTGGATCATAATCTTCGTTAAACATTTTTTCATACAACCATTTCAAATTACTTCAATCGATATCAGAGAATCAAAATTTATTTCCTGCAATAAATCAGATTTGACGATCTGGCAAAAATACTGAAGCCCGCTCTGGTGCCATCAAACGAGTATTTTCAGCAATATAATCTGGATAATATGAATCGATAATTTCCAAGTTTTTCAATCTTCAATCTTTTACAGTAATAAAAGCAAAAGATCAGAAAAATCATCAATTTGGCCTCTTTTCATTTGTGTTTTGCAATATCACGAGATAATTAAATTCTCATTTTTCTCACAACAATGTCGAAACTTCATCCCAATTTTCATTTAAATCTGACAAAAGAGATATAAATCATTCATAATTGTCAAATCCAATACTCTTTAAGTGATATTTGTTTTGATTCACATATGATAGTAAATCTTGTATTTCTTCTTTTTTGGAAATCAAAACATTATCTCCACTCAAATATGATTTAATTATATCATCACTGGTCAAAAGCATATTTGAAACTCATTCATCAATACTCCAAAAATACATTGCTACTTTTCCCAAATCTTCTTTGAAGACATCAATTTTGTTTTTTCAAAAAAGGAGATTTGTAATATTTGAATAAAAAGCAAAAAATGTGAAACAGAGAATTAATAACACCACAAAAACTACATTTGAAAATTTCAAATAATATTTCCAATCTTTCTTTTCTATCTTTGTAATTCAAAATTTCATAGTTTAATTAAGAATGAATAATTAAGAATAAATCCTTCATTATTAATTATTACTTTTTAATTATTAATTATCTACTTTCAACTAAATTTATTGATTTTCAAGCAATAAAATATAAACTATAAACACTTTGAAATTTACTAAAAATCGTAATGAGTACGCTAAAAATTTGCTTATTCTTTGTACTGTGAACAATTTTTGGATCATTTTGATGAGTATTAATAGGTAGAAATCGAGATAGACAGGGAATTAAATCAATCTTATTTGGTCGCTCAAAATGCGATAAATGCTGAAAGACATTGTCTGCTACTGAATTAATACCACTCATAAGTTTTTTTGTACAAAAATGAAAATGCAAAAATTGCTGAACAAAATTGAGTGATCTCTATCGAATTATGGAAGTAATTATGTGACTTGTTTTTGTATGAACATACTTATTTTTCCCATACTGAAATATCTGAGAACTGATAGCACGATTAGCAATCAATCGATGACTCACATTATTGATATTTGCCGACTGTACGAAATACGAATTACATTTCCCAATGCGAATTATTACAACATTAATTGCTTTAGTATTCTCGGTAATCAAACAACCAATCAAAGAAATTATTATTTCAACTGTAATTTTTATCTTAGTCTTTTTATGAATATATTTTGCTGCAAAATATTATGTAAAACTAAAATACAAAACAAAATGAGAATGATTTGGTCAATGAGACATATATCTTGCAGGGACTATTTGAATTTTATTTCCTTTTGTTTTTTCATACAATAATATTGCTACAAGTTTTTCAAACTTTGTCTCATTTTGTCTAATATTCATCATTTTGAGTAGCATTATCTGACTTGTTTATGCATGAATCAGATATTTAATTAACAAAAATAAATCAAAAGAATTACCATTTATACCGGCAATGATTTTTGCATTATGGATATTGATATTACTTGGAAACTATTTTACCGTATTTGTACTACATTGATAAAATGACTAAAAAACTATTCTACAAGATAACAATTAGAAGTTTGATTTTTATGATTCTTACATTGTGAAGTTATGTGCTATCAATCATATATCTTTTTGGATTACATGACATACTTGGATCTATTACCTTTATCTTTCTGACTTTCATATTTTTTCATTTCCTTTTCATTGATTTAAAACACATGACCATACGGCATTTCATACTGATATTAGCCTGTTTATGTGCTATTGAAATTCCTCTATTTTTTATACTAAAACGAGAAATCAATGCACGAATAATTTTATCATTACTAATGCTAAACTGAGCCATCTGAGCTCTATTTTATTCTATCAAAATGATTAATTTCAATAGTATATGATATTTTACTAGATGATGATATATTTTTACTTTATGCATATCAATCATGTATAGTATCGCTTTCGTCGGTATGTTTCAAAGTTTCCCTTTCACTTGCCAATGACTAAATGATGCTTCTAGTAAATTATTTGAATTCGTAGAAAAACCATTTGCCATGATAAAAAATAAAAAATCAGAAGGAACGGACAGCCCAAACAAATTCGAAAAAAATGTTTCAAATTTGATAAACAATATCAACGATGTAGATATATCATCATCTAAATGAAATTCAGAGAACCCAATAATAAATAAAATAAATAAATTTAAAGCTGGTACTATTGATCAGGTTTTAGCAGACAAAAACGAATACAGTGAATGAGTTTGCGATTTACTATTAAATGAGATAAATACAATATTAGCAAATGATGGAGTAAAACGATCTGTAATTTTACTTTCTTACCTTCTTTTGTACTGATTCATTAGAATTGCTATTTTCGTTATGAGCTGAATAGCTTTTATTCTTTTCAAAATACTATACTGGTCAAAAGTATACAAAATTTCAGAGACAACGAAAAAAGTTGATGAAATATACTAATTTCACTCGTTACACAATAAATTTATCAATTCTGCACTTCTCTGCTTTTCTTGTTCATTCCTTGATAAAAAATACTCATGCTCAGCAACTCTTATTTCTCATAAAATATCATATACTTTGTTTTTGTAGGAATTTAGCGAATAAGAATCTCAAAAAGCATCCAACTTATCGACAAATCATTCTATAGTACAAATTCACTGAGGAAGCTTTTGTGTTGTATTTATAATTTCTGCTACAGTAATTTCTTTCCCATTGTTTAAAATAAATTTTATACAATTAATTCATTTATTACCAACTCCATTTTTTATCGGAGCATGCGTTGAATCCAAATAATCCCAAAAAAAAGATTTACCATCATCAAATATAAGTCACCTTTTTATATCAACAATTTTATCTTCTATTCAAAATTTTCCAGTTAATTTCAAATACTGAAAAGCGTCATTATATTTTCATATATATCGATTTAATTTCGGATCATTATTTAATCCATGTCATGTCTCCAACATAATATATAGTCAAATAATTAAAATAACACCTTATTATAATAAAATGCAGAAATAAAGCAAAGCATTATATTCAGAATTACTACTTAATTTATATTGAGAAATTAATCAATAAAACTATAATTAAATGAAACGTTTTTATTATAATTAAAAATTGCACAAATGAATAAACCCGTAATAGTAGCACCTGGATGATCGTATGAAAAAGCTGTAATTGCTAGTAAATATTGAGCAGAAGATGTTTATATCTGAGTCCCTTTCACATCCCTTAGGATGAGACAAAATAAAGTCAAAGATTTTGATGTTTTGAAAAAAACTATCAATGCAATCCACGAAAATTGATCCAGAGCCCTTTTGACTATGAATATCTTTCCAAGAAATTCCGATATCAAAATATTTGAATCTGTGACAGAGCAAATTGCCGATACAAATCCTGATGCAATAATTTTTTCCGATCCTGGTACTTTTAATGTTTTGAGGAAATATTTTCCCAAAGTTCATATGCACTTGAGTACACAGACATCTACACTAAATTATGAATCGATCAAGTTTTGGAGAGATTTAGGAGTAAAAAGAATCGTTTTAGCAAGAGAATTACACATAGATGAAATCAAAGAAATCAAAGAAAAAGTACCAGATATGGAATTAGAAGTATTCATCCATTGAGCTATGTGTATGGCTTATTCATGAAGGTGTCTTTTGTGAGATTATATGAATTGAAGACAAGCAAACAAATGAGAATGTTCACACAATTGTAGATTCAAGTACAAAGTACGACTTGAAGAAGAAAAAAGACCATGAAAATTATTTCAAATGGAATGAGATGGGTCTTGATCATATATTTTGTCTTCAAAAGATCTTTGTACTATAGACAGATTAGCTGAAATTATGCCATATGTAGATGCTATGAAGATAGAATGAAGAAGCAAATCAGAATTCTATGTCTGAGCTATGGTAAAAGCATACAAGCATGTCAGAGATTGTATCCTAGAGTGAAAAGAGATAGATCCAGAAATAAAATGATTAGTAGAAAAAATTCCACATAGGCCATATTGGGATGGATTTTTGTTCAATAAATTGGCAAATTATCCAGAATGAGAAGTAGAATGACGAGAAGAGAGTAACGTCATTCTGAACGAAACGAAGTGAAGTGAAGAATCTAAAAAAGATTCTTCGGCTACGCCTCAGAATGACAATATTGTAACAAGCACAAACTTAGCAAGTCCTGGGCCAACATTCTGTAGAAATTATTTCTGAATCTTCTGAGAAAAATTTATTGAAAAAAACTGAAAAAAATATTTTGAGTTCACACCAAAAGAAGTCATCGAAAGATGAATGAAATTAAAATATTTATCAGCAGATTGATTTGGAGAACTTGAAATATTAGATATTGCAAAAGAAAATGGAAATGAGTTAGAAAGTGCAAACTGTAATTTACCAAAAGTCTACATTTTGACAGACAAAGACATTTCTGGACGAGAAATTTTGTATGAATAAAAAAAACCAAAAATATGTAAAAGGTTAGCCGATACGACTAACCTTTTTTTGTGATTACAGAGATGTTACAGAATATCAAAGGCTATAACCTTTTCAATTTCCAATGATATCTCCTCATCTTCCTTGTTTTTCGGAAACTGTGGTCGGAAAGAGAACCTTTTAGTTCCTACAAACGTCACGGTGCCAACAATTGACACAGGTGGAACAACTCCATTAGGAAGTTCTCCATCATAGATAATTTCGACCATTTCCTTACGAAGGAGATCACAAAGCACATCATATTTGGCTCCTTCAGAATAATGTTCAATGTTTTGTAACATAATATTATAATTTTAAGTTCCTTTATTCAGTGAATTCGCTATGGTAATTATATATTTTTTCTTACATAAGTCAACATATATTATTTTTTTAGTCCTTCCTCTATTGTAAACAAATTTGAGAAAATACTTGCTACTGTGAGTGGTCAAACGCCACCAGGAACTGGTGTAATATCTTTTACCAAATCTTTCACACTCTCAAAATCTATATCTCAGACTGCTTTTCAATCTTTGTATCCATATCACACATCTACCAATATTTGGCTCTTGTCATCACGAACAAAATCTCTGTTTATCAAATGAATTGCTCAAGTACAAGAAACGATATAATCAGACTTTTTACACAATGATTTTAATTCTTCAGTTGGAGTAAATTCATTGCATGAATAGACTGTCGCTTGCTGTTTGATAAATTCATCAACCAATGGTTTTCCAGAAATATTACTTTGTCATATCACTGTAACTATTTTTCATTTCAAATCATATAATTTATACTCTTTCAAAAGTGTAACGACAGCTCTCGCCGTTGCAGGAATAAAATCAATTAATCAAATACTGGACAATCATGTCAAAACTCATCATAATCAATCAATATCTTTGTCGGGAGCGACTAATGAAAGTAATTGTGCTTTGTGTTTTTGTAAATGATCAGGTAATGGAAGCTGGATGATGAACCCGAGACAATTTTTGTCATCATTTAGTTGATGAATTAGGTCTATCACATTTTCAAGTTTATCATACTCTTTTTCTTGACCAAAAATTTCAGTTTTCAATCAAATTTCTTCTCCAAACTTCTTCTTCATTCTGACATAAGTGGCCGAAGATTTATTGTCTCATAGATAAATAATTCATACATAATTTTTTTTATCTGGAAAAACTTTTTGAACTTTTTTAGCCAAATCTAATTTTATTCTTTCCGCTAATTCTTTTCCATTTAATATCATAACATGACAATTTTCAGTATAAATAATACGTTATATTACAAAAACAAAAACATAAAGCAAATAATTCTTGATTTTTTTGAATTATTCAGTAAATAAAAAACAATTTATCTTTATATATCAAAAATGCCAAAAAGACAAAATTATATATCACGAGATGAATATTTTATGTGAATTGCAATACTCTCTGCACAAAGAAGCAAAGATCCAAACACTCAAGTTTGAGCATGTATAGTAAATCAGGACAATCATATCGTTTGAATTGGGTACAATGGATTTCCATGTGGATGTAGCGACGAAGAATTACCACGAGATAGAGAATGAGATTTTTTGGATACAAAATACCCTTTTGTAGTTCACGCTGAAGTAAATGCTGTATTAAATAGTGGATGAAGAAATTTAAAAAATAGCAAAATTTATGTTGCATTATTTCCATGCAATGAATGTGCAAAAGTAATAATCCAGTCTGGAATTAAAGAAATAATATATTTATCAGATAAATACGATTGAACTCCATGAAACATCGCAGCAAAAAAAATGTTTCAGCAAGCATGAATAAAATTGACAAAATTAGACATTACAACAGATGAAATAGTTTTAAAATTTAAATAATAAAACCGGTTAGTGGCTGATTTTAGGATAAAGAATTGTTAATTTGTTGAGATGTTTTTCATTAAATCATGGCTAAATCTCCAAACAAAGTTCAACTTAAATTTTAATTTATAGAAATATTTTATGATTCCAAAACATGTACATGTTGTGATTGATAGACCATTGTGAACCTATCATCCGAAACACAAAAACATTTTTTATTCATTGAATTACGGATATGTAGATGGTGTAATGTGATGAGATTGAGAAGAGCAGGATGTGTATGTGATGTGAATAGATGAGCCATTAGAGATTTTTGATTGAGATGTAATTGCTGTAATCCATCGTACAAATGATGTAGAGGACAAGCGAGTGGCAGCACCAAAATGAATGAAATTTTCAGTAGAGGAGATTAGGGAGCAGACTGCATTTCAAGAACAATTTTTTGATTCAGAAATTGAGTTGGTAGACTAATATTTAATTGTAGATTTTGATGGATGAAAAAGATAGGTAAGATTAAAGAAGAAACGGAAGAATCTCACAGTTCGTTGAAATTAATTTTGACTGTGATATTTGTTGTAACATTGTTGATAAGCAATGTGATTACTTGAAGGCAAGTCCAGTTACCATTTGGGATAGTGATGACATGAGCAATAATAGTTTTCCCAATAACTTATATTTTGTCAGATGTTTTTAGTGAGGTATACTGATATAAGTGGAGTAGGATTACTTGTTATTTGTGATTCGCTTGTAATTTGTTTATGTCTCTGACTTTTTTTGCCGTTATCAATATGAAAGCTCCAGAGTATTTTGAAAATGCTGGTGCTTATTCTATAGTTTTGTGAAATACATGGAGAGTACTTATTTCAAGCTTGGTGGCTTATGTAGTTTGAGATTTTGTAAATGACAAGATTTTTCAGAAAATGAAATCCAAGCATCCAGATGATAATAAATGATTTGGTCGCAGAGCGATAATTTCAAGTTTGGTATGAGAAACGGTAGATAGTGGAATATTTATTCCATTGGCATTTATTGGTGCAATGCCATTCAAAGTGCTGATTACTATGATTGTGACTCAAATAATATTCAAAGTTGTGTATGAAATTATTGTTTTGCCAATTACAATTTTTGTCACAAAAAAGGCACAAATTTATGAAAATTCGTTGAAAGTAAATAGATAAAATTTTTCAAAAAATATAAAAAAAGACACGCCTAATGGTGTGCCTCTTTTGTTTGAAGAAAAAGTTTCACTTAGAATGGTAAGTCATCATCAGCAGGAGCTGATTTTGCAGCTGGAGCAGATCCATCTAATTTATCTAATCTCCATGCAGAAATTCAGTTGAATCGCCTTCCATTGTATTCTCTGGCTCTAAAGTTTAATCCAGCTTTTACCCTATCACCTTGCTTGAATTCTTTTATCAAATCAACTTTGTCATTCCATAAGTCGATAGCAATAGATCATTTAAATTCTCTGTCTGTCTCTTCTTCAACCACAAATGTAACTTTACGTGAATTGTTTGCTCAAACTGTTTCTTCGCTTCAAATCATTGTAATAATTCCTTCAAATTCCATTTTCGTAATTCATAAAAACTAAAAATTGTAATATTGATTACATTTTGTAATTTAAGAAAAATTTTTTATTTTTCAATAGAATTTTGTAAAAAAGTTTTTTGACCAATTTCCCCTATTATTTTTGTTTTTAGTCGGCAGTCTGCTGTCGTCAGTCGGCAGTCAGTAGTCGGCAGTCAATAGTCAGATGTCTACGGTCGATAGATGTTAGGTGTCATTCTGAGGAGCTTGCGATGAAGAATTTTGTTTTCCTTTTTACTGTTTTTTTGGTTGGCACCTTTTTTGATATTGGTAGAATTAGATTGACTTGGGTAGCTTGCTGGTGAAATTGCATGAAATTTAGTTTTTTATTATTTCTTTTTATTCAAAAATAATTCTTTGATTATTATGAGGGCTGTTCATGTGCAGATGAAAGTATCGGCTAAATTAAATACAGGGAATCGTTTGAAAACTAAAATGAAATCTCTGACTCATCACAAAAAAATTCTATCGATTAAATTTCCCAATGTTCATCAAATCAAAAATATCGTTGCTCGTTTTCATATATAATTTTTTTTGTATCATATAAGGATTAAAGCTGATATGATAATTGTTAGAGCAATTACTAAAATTAAGTTTACTGGTAATGATCGAGATATCCCTGTATTAAAAGATGGTTCAAAAAATGGCAAGTCTTCTAAAAAAGTATTATCATAAAAAAAATATTTAGATACCTGGTCTAGTAGGATGAAAGTGATTATAAATATTATAGTTGAGATTCGTTTTTTCATAGTGTCTTTTATATTTAAATGTTTGTATAAAATCAAGATGAAAGTCTTTTTCTTTTCCTAAAAAAGTCCTCAAAAATTTGACAAATGAATCTATTTCGATTATAATATTCGTGTATGTTTTTTTATATTTTAATACATTATAAATATGTCAGGACAAACACCAGATTTTTTTAAGGTTGAAAGTGTTGATTATGATTATAGAAAGGAAGCAGAGACAAAATGAAAAGAGTTTGCTCGTTTTTCTTTTTATAAATGGATACAAGAAATTCCAAAAGAATTTTTGACACAATGATTATCCAAAAAATTGAAAATCAAGTTGATTAGCTTTTTATGCTGAAAATGATTTATTGAAGGTGATGGATTATACTCAAAAAGTTAGAAGGGGAGGATATAAAACTCATGAATTAATTTTGTCGTATGATAAAGAAAAAGATATTTTTAATTTGAAAGAAATATTTGGAGTAGAGGAGAAGGTTTGGAATGATATAGATGATGAAGAGGTTTTGAAATTTTTGGATAAAATCAAAGATAAAGTAGAGACAAAAGCAAATTGAGTGATTATAAATAAGACAAAAGAAATGGCATCAAAAGCAATTTCTGATATGTTTTGAGAGGATGAACAACCCTTTTTTAAGAAAAAGAGAGTGCAAATTTAAAAATTTTCGTTTATATCAAAATTCAAATTGTCTCTATATGATGTGTGTGGGGAAACATATCAACAGGTTGTAGAGATTTCACTTTAAATCAGAGTTGGTCAAATAATTCAATATCTCTTGCCATTGTTGTAGGATTACATGAAATGTAGAGGAGTTTAAAATTATTTGATTTTTTTAGGTTCGCAATTCGGTTGATTACGTTTGAATGAAGTCATTCTCTCGGTGGATCAACGATGACAAGTCAGATATCTGTTAATGAGAAATTACTAAAAATCCCCCTCGGCTTCCCTGCTAAAGCCGGGCACAGCGCCGAAACCCCATTTCATAAAGGGGGACAATCTGGTAGGAGAATTTTTTCAGCAGCTGAGGCAATAAATTGGCATTTATCTTTGACTCAATTTATTTCTGCATTGTATCGAGCATCTTGGATGGCTTCTGGTACTATTTCAATTCACAGTAATTCACTTCAAATTCATAATTTCAAAAAACTGATTCATATACTTCCAGCTCCACAGTATAGGTCTAATATTTTTCATTTAATTTCTCATACACTTTGTGCGGCTGTACCAAAAAGTTTTTCTGCTCCATGTGTGTTTGTCTGGAAAAATGAAAATGGAGAAATTCTAAATTTTGAAGAAACTATTCCATTTTCTCATTCTTTTGGAAAATTAAATTCCTCATAAATATATCCATCTCATCGTAAAGTCTCGGTAGTAATGTCTTGTCCTTTCACGATATCAGCGAGTCCGCTATTGTATGTGACTACAAAAGTGGAAATGTTTTTTTGTACAAATTCATCTGCTTTTAATTGATTTTTCAAGTTTTCTCGTTTTTGTTTTCAGTCGGTATCGTCATCTAAAAGTGGAAATACATTCAAATTTATCAGTAATTGATTTGTGTTTTGTCATTCTCTGATGACTAAATGTCTAAAAAATCATCTGTGAAATTTCTGGTCAAAAGTTGGCAATCATGATTCAAAACAGAGTTTTTTTAGGTATTCAAAAATTTGATTCATTTTCTGGGAGATGAGTCAGCAACTATTGATATCAATTATTTTGCTAAATTCTCATTGTTTATGAAATCACAAGTTTCGTTTTTCATCTCTTCATTCTTTGGCAGAAATGTAGACTCAAAAACTGAATTCAATTTTGTTTCTGTATCATTTTTCTTTTGGAGATCAGATGATTGGCAAAAATGTTGGTTTGTTTTCCAACTTTCTGAAGCAGTCTTGCACAATTCATTCTTTCAATTCAAGTTGTTTATTGTAGCTAATCATTTGCCATTTACATCATCCACAACCGATTTTATTTGAATCACCCCCTAGCCCCCTCTTCCCTGCTAGAGCCGGGTACGGCGATAAAGAGGGGGTATTATTTGCTAAAGTCCCCTCGTTTTCAAAGAGGGGATTTAGGGGTGATTTAGTATTGATTATAGGTGTAAAAAAGTGTGGGCAAAATATTTCATTATCTAAAAAACTTTTATCATATTCATGAATTTTTGCAATATGTCATTCAAGGTAATCTGAATGTTTTTTTGTAATATTTACATCGACGATACTTCATGGAAGGGCTCATCATTTTATCAAAAGTTTTTTTCCATCTTCGAGTTTTGCTATTCACACTCATCCATATCCGATTCTTTCTATTTTGATATTTTGCAGATTTTTCATATCTTGAGTTGTAATATTAAACAGCTAGTATTGTAATGAATTTCATTTTTGTTTCAATTGGTTTTGATTACACTTGAAAAAAAATAATTAAAATATACATTTTTTTTGTTTATATTATCAAATTCTTTTGATGCTGTTATTTTGAGATTTACACATAAATTCACGTATTTGTGATAGGGTAATCGAAACTATGAAAAATTGGATTTCACAAAATTCTAGTGAGCAAAATTTGATTTTTTTGTGAGATTATGTTTATCATTTTTCTTATGATAGAGAAGCACTTTTAAAGTTGTATAGTTTTTTCCTTGAGTTGTATCAGAATTGAAAAAATGTGTATATCTTAGCATGAAATCATGATTGGTTGGGAAATACTTTTGTTTTTGAAGAGGCAAAAAGGACATATGATATCATAAAAAACATTTTTCATGGAGATGAAAATGGTGGGAAGATTGAGTTTATTACTGAGCCAACAGTTGAGAATATTGAATGAGAGGATATTTTGTTTTTGCCATATTGTTTGGAGCTTGGTGAAGAATCTGTCCCCCTTATGAAGGGGGATGGAGGGGGTTTATGAACCTCCCCAATCCCTCCTTACAAAGGAGGGCAAGAGTCTTCGGTCGTTTCTCTCCTTCAGAATGGCAATGAAGTGTCATCTTGAGCTGAAAGCGAAGGATATAATTTAGATTCTTCGCTACGCTCAGAATGACAGGGGTTATGTGCACAACTTATAGAGATTGAAAGTACAGTGAATACTTTGTCGAAATCGCAGAATAAAAATGAGAGGTTTAGTGCAGAATTGAATAAACTTTTGTTGGAATATTATCAAAAATATGGAAAGTTAACAGTGATTCATCATTACTATACAGAATGAGTGAATTTCCCATGACAGAGATGAAGATTTTATTTTAATGATACTGCTTTGTCGCATTCGTTCTGTGAATTGGAATGATTGAAGTTAATCTCGGGGCATTTGCATCAATGATTCGCATACAAAAATTATTTCTGTACTTGAAGTGTACGAAATACATCACCATTGGAAGTGAATCAATCAAAGATGTTATTCAAATATTCAGATTGAAAAATGTCTGGAAAGATGTTTTTTGTAAATCCATATTTTCAAGTAAAAAATATTGCAGAATGAGTGAAAGTTGATGATGCTTTTTTAGAAAATTTAAGAAAAGAAATAATCCAAGAAAATATAAAAAATTACAAAAATCAGTGACGAGATGTGGAAATAGATTCTGATTATGAGATGAAAAATAAGGATGTTTCGGTTTCGTTATCTGTTTGAAATATGAATTATGAAGATATGTATTCGTATATAGATGAAGATTTATTCAAGCAATTAAAAGATGTGAAATTGAAAAAAGTTTATGAGCAGACGGATGATCTTTTTGAGAAAATGGATATAGAATGAAAGAATCTGACATCTTGATTTTCTGATTGGAAAGGGCTTTTGAAAGATTATTTGAAAGTAAAATATCCAAATGAATATGAAAAGTATTTAGATTTTTTGAAGAAAGAGAAGATTATATAAATAGTCGGTAGTCAATAGTCGGCAGTCAACAGTCGACAGTCTGCAGACAATAGTCGACGGTCGGCAGATATTTCGAATATTAACTGCTGACGACTGATGATAGCAGACTGTCGACTATTTTATTATTATAGCATAAAAATATAAAAAGCAAAGTAAAAATCTCTTATTTTTGATTATTTTTTGACAATTAAAAAGATTTTGATTATACTATTTATGTATTAATTTTATTTTGTTTTTTGAAAATCATGGAAAAAAAATTTTTAGAAAATCCCAAATTTGATGTTGATAACTATGTAAAAGAGCAGAGAGATATTATTTTAGCAAGACTTGAAAAGTTTGGTAGATTGTATTTGGAGATAGAATGAGAAACTGTGAAAAATGTAGAGGCATCGGAATTGATCCCAGGTTTTCCAGTAGATGCAAATAAAATGATTTTCCAAGAATTGAAAGACAAAATTGAGATACTTTTTTGCATAAATGCAGATGATATCATCAAAGATACAGATTTTGCTATGAAAGATGTCCCTTTTGCAGAGTATTTGGAGACGAGATTGATGGTGATAGAGAGGACATTTGGAGCAAAACCAGTGATAGTAATAAATAATATTGATATAGCAAATATGTTTGATTTAGTTTTAAATTTTGAGCGTAGATTTCAGAAAAAACAATATAGAGTATTTGAAAGATATAAAATTTTGTGATATCCATACAATATGAAAAGTATGTTGTCTGAAAATGGATTTGAAGAAGATGATCATATTCCACTTTTCAAAAATTTAGTTTTGGTAATTTGACCAAATTGAAATTGTGGAAAGTTTTCGACGTGTCTTGGTCAGATGTATTTAGATAGTAATATTTGAATTAAATCATGATATGCAAAATTTTCAGTTTTGCCTGTAGCAGACTTGCCAATTGATCATCCTATTAATGTCGCTTATTGAGAAAAGATAAAAAAATCTGGTCATGAACTAATTATCGATGAAAATTATAAACAAAAGACATGAAAAGAGTCCATAATTACAAATAAGGATCAGGAAAATTTTGAAATACTAAAATCTTTGGAAAAAAATATGGAAATTTCTTTAGGTTACGATAGTGCGAGTGAAATGGTAATTAATTAGTCGCTAGTCACTAGACACTAGTCGATAGATTAGTCGCTAGAAAATGCTATAGACTATCGACAAGAGACTAGCGACTATTCTACATTTTTGATTGTGCATTGTGGAGGAGTGGGTTGTAGTAATTGAAAAGTAATGAAATTATTTCTGGAGTATCTAATTTTTCTGCTTTGATTCATATTCCTCATAATCAATCTATTATCAAATTACATCTAGTATCCAGCATGTTTTTGTTTTTTTGGAAAGATCTGTATCTCTGTACTATTTTTTCTACATCATCTTTTGCATTCAGAGTATCTAGTATCTTTGTTATCCAAGATTTTTTTATACTAGATTCATCTTTTTCTCATTCATAATATGGCACTACGATGTAAAATGATTTTTCATATATTAATCATTGTTTACTGTCTATATTTTGTAAGAAAGCCAAATAAGAATTTCCAGATTCTTTTAAGATAGGGTTGTTTATTTGAGAAATGTTTTTTTCTACATAATTTAAATATTTGGATAAATCTAAATAATTATTACGGACTATGATTTGGATTGGAAATCACAATCAGTTTAAAAATCTTTTGTATTGTTCCAAAACTATTCATATTTCATCGGAATTTTTTAAATCAAGATTTATTCACTCTACTTTCAAAATACTTCTTAGTCCTCAGTCTTTTAAAATTAATGTTTCGCTTTTTATTTCAGAAATAGGTAACATAGTTTCGGTGTTAAACATGTTTTCTGGTTTTGTTTTTTGTATTTGTGTTTGTTCTCATAAGTTAAATAAGGCCATTTTGTTTTTTATTATTTAAATAATTTTGTGTCAAATTTGTTGTAATTTCACTATTATTATATCATATGTTTTGTGTGTTTTTATTTTCAAATCGGAACAAGAAACTAACAATAATTCGTGATAATCAAATTACTACTATGGCTATGGCTATTCATTTTATCATTTGTTTTGCGGTAGTAAAGCCAGCTTCATCTTTTTTGAAGAATATCATATAGAATGCATAAATCATCAATATTAATGCTATCAAGCTTACAAATGATAATAGTAAATTTACTATAGTTTTCAAATAAAATAGAAATGATGGACTATTGCTTCATCAATACATCGAATCATTTGGCATGAACATGTGAAATAATAGATAAAATCAATTGTGTTCGTCTGCAATATTAGATTTTAGGTCACTAGAAAAATCAGTATTTTGATTTGTTGGGAAATCTGTCTCTGTGTATGGAAAATCTACAGCAGCGATGTTTATCCCTATGAAAGAAACCATTGATATAAATATTGATATTAGGATTTTTGTGAAGTTTTTCATGGTGATTTTTATTTATAAAAGAGATTTTTTTTATTGTCCGGTGAAGTAATTTATGAGCCACAGTATGAAACTGATAATAATTCGGCTTAATCATATTCATGCAATCGCAATGAATGCGTTTTTGACTCATTTTAGTCATTTTTTCATTTTCGCATCATCTCATGCCGCAGTCAAAATCATGAATCAATGAATTATTAAGTATATTAGTGCAACTAGGGATAGAATTCATAAAGCATAATTTACCACGTTTTGAATTACTTGTAAAATCTTTCCTAATGCATCTGTATATTCTGTAATTTCTGTGCTTGTACCAGCCAATCCAGCTCAATCTGGAGTTACTCGTTTCGCTCAATCCTCAATTGGATTGTTTATGTCTCAATTGTTATATTGAGTGTCAATTACTTTTGTTATATCAGGATTGTAAATTGTAGGCATGTTTCATAGTCCCATACCGGCTTTACATATTCCAAATATGGAGCTCCCAGATATAATTAATATAAGTGATATGATAAATCTTTTTTTCCACATAATTTTGTATACGAAGTAAATATTATATACTATATTTTATTCAAAAAAAAATTTTTTGCAAATTTTACGCTTGAAAATAATATTTTATTCATTATAAATTTTCAGATTGTGTTTTGTGTATTGACTTTTATAAAATTTAACTTGAAATGATGAAAAAAAATCTTTTTCTTTTGTTTAGTTTTTACTTTTTTGTTTTACAATCTGTATTCGTTTGATTGTTGCGATGAGAACCTAAATTTTATTGGTTAGCATTGATAAATTGTGTATTTATTTGTTTGATAGCAGTCTTTGCCAGAGATAATAGCACATCTGCTGATGAGAAATCACAATGAAAATATGAAAGTGCAATGAAAAAAGAGTCAGAATTTAAAATGTGACATGTCTGGATTTTTGTGATATCATTATTATTTGGTATATTAGTTGCATTTTGGTTAAAAGATGTCGCATTATATCTCAGAATTTGAGCATGAATACTTTGAGCGATTATAGTGTTTTTATTTTGAGGGTTGATTTTTAATTACAAAGCATTTCGTGTTTGGGAGTGAAAATTTTATCTCATTTTGTTAATTTTATCTTTGATTCGATCGATAATTGAATTGCTAAATATAGATTTTTCAGTATTTCAATTTAAATCAAATGAAGCTATTACTGATTTGACATGAGATGTGATAGAGGAAAATTTAGTAATTCCAGAGGAAAATATCATTATTGATATTACTGGAGATGCGTTAACTTGAGTCGTAGAGGAATTGTCTGGAGATATATTAGAGACTGGAGACACATTAGAGACTACTGATGGAGAATATGAAAATTTAGATAATTTGGCAACATTTGCTGATGTGATAAAATATTTGCTAAGAGATGAGAAACTAAGTACAAAGACAGATTTGTCATTTAGCTATATTTGAAAATCCAATCCGGATTATGCATATTACAAGACAGCATACGAAAAGAAAATGATTTGAAAAGATTTGCAACCTACCAAAAATTTGATGTGTGAGACATATGTCGTGATGAAATGATTGGCAGAAAACTGGAATGTATGAACTTATTCAGATATAAAACAAGCATATTGGAATTATGCGAAAGATAATTGATTATTACCTGATTGTCAGTATTGAAAATATGTGACACTTCGTGTAATTAAGAATTAATAATTAATAATTTATGATTTTTCTTTTATTATTCATTTTTAATTATTAATTCAGTAGTGTCCGGGAAAAAAATTAGTAAAATATAAAAACACTAGCCAGTGGCTAGTGTTTTTTGC
>FLNV01002095.1_pt1 | contig 34195 bp, 28 predicted proteins | sample 1140351 | NCBI WGS metagenome assembly FLNV01 (sample SAMEA3878207, study PRJEB12797) | bioreactor metagenome | biome: Moose rumen | place: Sweden | collected 2011-10
CGTAGAGACGCTTGAGGTGTTTCCAATAGATGTCACGAGCCACAGGACTGAAGGCATCATACACCTTTACGCCTGATGGGTAATCCATACGTGGAGGCCAGATATGCGACAGTCCGCTCTGTGGCCACGTCTCGATAGGCAGAAGAAGACCTTTCTCGTTGAGCTCGCGGAACTGCTGGGTCTGAGGACCGAAACTCGCCCAGATAGATATCATGAAATGTGCGTGCTTGGCGTGTACATTCTTTATCATCTGAGGTCCTTTGACAAATTCCTCTGACAGAAAGTCCATAGCGTTCCACAGGTAGTTTGGTCCCCAGTACTGCCAGTCCTGGATAATACCATCGAGGGGCACCTGAAGCTCACGATGCTTATCCACGATGCTCTCCGTTTCGGCAGCTGACTTATAACGCTCCTTAGACTGCCAGAAACCATAGGTCCATAGCGGGAACATCGGCACATCGCCAGAGAGATGACGCATCTGGGCTATCACCCCGTCGGCAGAGCCACCATACATAAAATAGTAGTCGATGCCCTCGCCTGCCTCAGCAGTAAACGACATGCCGTTGGCATTATCCTCAAAGAGAGTGGGTGAATAGTTCTCCCAATAGATGCCCCAGCCCTTGATTGACTGGAGTACACTCTGGAAGTCCTCGAGATTTGACTGTTCCATACGCTTAGTCTCACCCCGACGGTTCATCTTCCCGTTCTGGATGGTGCCGAGACCATAGACAGCCTCATCCTTGTCGAGGGTGAAGGTCTGGCTGACTTTCTTTATGTCACAGCCCTTCTCTCTGAGCAAAACCTTTCCTTTCGAGGTGAGGAAAGTGAGATTGCCCTTGGCATCCTGTCTGACGATGAGCTCGCTGCTCGTCCAGGTGTTGCCCTTCCGGGTTACATGTACATTGTCAGGCTTGGCTGTGATAACCAGGGTCTTTGTTGGCTGCCCCTTTACGATATGAACGATACTCGGTGTGAAGAACTCCACCTTCACCTCCTGAGCAAATCCTACGATTGAGACCAGAAGTGCTACGATGATAATTTTTGCTCTTTTCATTTTAATTGTTGGTTTATCGACCGCAAAGATACGACAATTCGGAGAAACTTCCAAATGTTTGGTGCTTTTTTGATTCTTCTCTTGGATTATTCGGAGGAAAGTGTTACCTTTGTGGCAAATTATTGATTGCCAGGATATGAAGAAGTATTTTTTGCTGTCATTTGTTGCACTCATCATCATCAGCTGTGGAGGAAAGACGGGAAATAGTGCCGGGAATAACGGAGAAAACGGATATGAGGATGTCTCGGCAGAGATTTCCGCGCCCAAGTTTGCCACAGGCTATGAGGTCAGGGACAGTGCTGATATGCGACTTGTGGATGTAGGCAAGCATTATAAATTCGCCCTTGTGACATCAGATGAGGTCGAAGTGCCAGAAGGATATACGAAGATAAGCGTGCCTATCAAGAGCACCATCTGTATGACGATGCTTCAGCTATCCAACTTCACCGCCCTCGACGGCCACGAGGTGGTGAAAGGCCTTACGGGCACGAAGAATCTCTTCAACAAGGATATCCTTGCAAGGGTGAAGGACGGACATATCGTGAAAATCGGTATGGAGGGGAACTTCGATACTGAGATGGTGCTCGCTGCCAATCCTGACGTTATCTTTATCTCACCATCGAAGCGTGGCGGCTATGATGCAATCAAGGAGACTGGGATAACGCTGGTGCCACATCTCGGCTATCAGGAACTCGACCCGCTGGGACAGGCTGAATGGATAAAGTTCGTGGGCATGTTTATCGGCAAGGAGAAAGAGGCCAAAAAGGTGTTTGACGGTATCGAGAGCCGTTATCTTGAATTGAAGTCAAAGGCTGAGAAGGCCGAGACACGTCCTACCGTTACGAGCGGAGAGATGCACTATGGCACCTGGCATGCCGTAGGAGGCAAGAACTACCTGGCACAGATATTCCGTGACGCAGGAGCTGAATATGTGATTAAAGACGAGGAGACTGGAGGCGAGAACCTGGAGTTTGAGAAGATGTACGCACTCGCTGCCGATGCCGACTACTGGAGGATTCTGAACAGTTATCCCGATGAGTTCTCGTATGAGGCTCTGAAGCTTTCAGAGCCTCGCAATGAACTCTTCAAGGCATTCAAGGAGAAGAAAGTAATCTACTGTAACATGAAGAAACAGGCTTATTACGAGATGTCGCCTGTGGAGCCCGATGTGCTGTTGAAGGACTTCGTGGCCATCTTCCATCCTGAATTAATAGAGAAAGACTATCAGCCTAAATACTATCGTTTGTTGAAATGAGACGGACCTGGCCGATGATATTGGTGATGATTGTTGCGATAGCAGTTCTGGCTATTGTCAATCTGCTCATCGGCTCTGTCAGGATACCTGTGGGGGATGTGTGTAATATCCTCATTGGCAATGGTGACAATGAGATATGGCAGAATATCATCTGGAAGTCGAGACTGCCACAGGCCCTTACGGCTATTGTGGCAGGAGCGGGACTTGCCGTCAGCGGGCTACAGATGCAGACGGTGTTCCGTAATCCGCTGGCAGGTCCTTCGGTGCTTGGTATCTCGAACGGTTCGGCATTAGGAGTGGCTTTTGTAGTGCTGCTGTCTGGCAGGATAGGAGGTGTGGCCCTGAGCCGTCTCGGATATCTTGGCGATGCAGCCATGTCGGCGGCTGCCATCGTGGGGGCTATGGCGGTGATGATTCTGATAGTTTGGATATCACAGAGGGTGAAGGGAAACGTCACATTATTAATAATAGGTGTGATGATAGGTTACCTGGCAAATGCCATCATCGGTGTACTTAAGTTCCTGTCGCCAGAAGAGGATGTGAAGGCCTTCGTGGTGTGGGGACTGGGATCTTTCTCGAGAGTGTCAGGTGATGAGATGGTGCTGTTCGTGGTACTGATGTGTTTGTTGCTGCCTCTGAGTTGTCTGCTGGTGAAACCGATGAACCTGTTGCTTCTTGGCGACAGATATGCTTCTAATCTCGGACTGAATATCGGAAGGGCCCGACTTTTGGTGATCTTGTCTTCTGGAGTGCTCGTGGCTATCGTTACTGCTTATTGTGGACCGATCATGTTCATAGGTCTCGCTGTGCCTCATCTTGCGAGAGCCGTCTTCAGGACCTCAGACCATAGGATACTTATGCCAGCTACGATGCTTTGTGGAGCGGCATTGGCGTTGGTGTGTAATCTTATAGCCCGTATGCCTGGATTCGAGGGGGCTCTGCCTGTGAACAGTGTGACTGCTCTCGTAGGAGCACCTGTCATCGCGGCTGTGCTCTTTAGTCGAAGAAAGGAGGAGACGGGAGAATAAAGGAGTTAAGGAGTTAAGCAAATGCGAAACTTGAAAAGTTTATTCGAAGATATGTCCCTCATCATCTATCAACAGGATGGTGAGTTCGCCATTAGGCAGCAAGGGATTGCAATGCTCTGCACAATGGCGGATGACGGTACTGGCTAAAGACTGCAGTCTGTCTCGTGACAAGCGTTCCCATATCTCACGTGCAAGGGTTATTTCGCTGATGTCAATGTCGCAGCCGGACTCTTTAAGGAGCTGCGATATAAAGGTCTTGTCCATCGTGGCCTTTCGACTATGAGTGTCGAGATGACCCTGGGCAAGTTTTACAGCCTTACCAAGCATCAGTCCAAGTGTGATTTTGCCAATGCATAGTTCATTGGCTATCTTCAGCGTCTCACCAATATAATTGCCATATTCCACAAAAGCCTGTTGGGGAATGTCTGGGTATAAGGCTTTCACGAAACGCTCACTTTTTCCACCACTGTTTATCACCACTCGCTGAGAACCAGAGGCTTTTGCCACCGTCATACACTTTCGGATGGAGTTGATGAAAGCCTCCTCAGAAAAGGGTTTGACGATACCAGATACACCTATGATGCTTATTCCTCCCTCGATGCCAAGACGGGGATTGAAGGTTCTGCGGGCAATTTCTGCACCCTGGGGGACGGAAATAATGATGCGTAAAGACGGGCCCTGAGCCTGCTGGAATCGTGCCAGATTATGACGGATCATCTCACGGGGGGCTTTATTGATGGCTGCCTCGCCTGGCGGACGGTCGAAGCCAGGAAGAGTAAAGCGCCCTACCCCTTCGCCTCCATCGATTTCGAATGTTTCAGAGGCTTCCACTTTCGCCCTTATCTCTAACCCGTTCGTTACATCTGGATCGTCGCCCGCATCCTTGAACACGGAGGCGTAACCCTCGCCATAGGATACTGCCACAGGGATTGTCTCGCCATCGGGCAACAGAACGGACACTTCCTCTGGCATCTCGTTCTTAAGCAGCCTTATCGTCGCAGCGATGGCAGCGGCTGTCGCACAAGTGCCTGTCGTCAGTCCGCTGTGCAGGGGATAGAACTCGGGCAACATCTTCTCCACAGCCCTCCTCAAACCGTAAGGGCCGTTGACGCTATATTTGAAATTTGTTTCAGGGCGTTTCAGCACCAGAATACGCATACCCTTTGCCTTGGCAGCCTCCACCTTTTCCACAAAACCTCCAGAGAGACCGCTTTCCTTGATGATAATGGCCTCTGCATCGACAGGAATATCCTTCGGATCCTCGTAGTAGCAGAGCTGTTCTATACTGGCTCCTTGTTTTAGGGCTAAGGCGATTGACGACTCTCTGCAGAGGATGCGATAGTATATCTTGACGCCTTTGGCTTCGAGAGGTTTCAGTTTGGCAATGCTTTGAACCCCTGTAGTGGCGAGAAGAGTGTGGATGTCCTGTGGTATATGTGTGTAATCGCCTATCCACTCCAGATGAGGATCAAGCTCTGGGTAGATACGTTCGTATCGAATGACGGGTATGTGCCGGGATTCAGAGACCTTGATAATCGTCTGATGAAGTTGCAAGGCAAAGGGATGGGCAGCATCGACCATCAGACGAATGTCGTGCTCTTTACAGAACGCCCGCATCGCCTCTGCATCCAGCGCCCCGTCAATACGCTGCCCATGATGCAGGGTGATATCCTGCTCACCCGTTTTCGTGCTGTAGTAGTAGGCCTTGCCAGCCTCCTCTAGCACCTCCACGGCCCTACGGCCTTCCGTCGTTCCTCCGAATACCAGTATCATGTTAAGGAGTTATGTAGTTAAGGAGTTAATCGGAAAAGATGAGAGAAGTGTTTAGAGTAAAGTTCGCTGAGACCTTCGCGGTTGCCGATGGCCTCGCCCACGACGAGCATCGTGGTAAGGGTGAGGTGGTTGTCGTGGACAATCTTGGCGAGATCCTTCAATATCCCGCGATATATCTTCTGGTCGGGCCATGTAAGATGATAACAGGCAGCGACAGGGGTCTCCTCTGGATATTCTTGTAAGAGCTCTCTTTGCACGTCGTCGACGATGGCTGCCGAGAGGAATATACACATGGTGCTCTGGCTGCGGGCCAACAGATGAAGCTGCTCTTTCTCCGGCATGGGGGTCCTGCCCTCGCCTCGCGTCAGGATGATGGTCTGGCAGCGCCCGGGTATCGTGAACTGGCTCTGCAGCTCGGCTGCTGCTGCGAGGAAGGAGGAGATGCCGGGGGTGATGTGATAGTGCATATCGTTGGCATCGAAGAATGCCATCTGCTCCTGAATGGCTCCGAAGATGCAGGGGTCGCCTGTATGCAGACGGACGATATATTTCCCTTGGTCATAAAACTGCTTCATCAGCTGGCATTGCTGCTCAAGGGCCATATCGGCGGAGGAACGGACCACGGCTCCTGGCTTATGGCACTCTGTGAGCGCCTTGGGAACGAGGGAGCCGGCATAAAGAATGAGGTCTGCACGCTGGAGCATCTTCCTGCCCCGAACGCTGACCAGGTCGGGATGGCCAGGGCCTGCTCCGACAATCTCAACATGGCCCTCACGCAGATACTTGCGATCGATGGCTACTGCCAATGTATAGTTTCTGCCTTTTATCTTGGAAAGGATGAGTTTGCCATGGTTGGAACCAAGAATGGCTGCTGCCTCGCAGACACTGGGCGTGCCTACGTGCTTTGCTACGGTCTCGCTGGGTGTAGGCACATTGACTCTGGAAAGTTCTTCGGCAGAGAAGAGTTTGAGTTCTGACAGATAGAGCTCTTCCTGGAGTTTTTGGATGAGGGGCTCTTTTTCCTTAATATCTATGGTGCAGATATCCCGAATGCATCCAGAGGATAGGTAAATATGGTGCCGGCTGAGCTGCTGCCGGATGTGGTCATAGCTTTCATCTGGTGCCTGGTGAGCTAAGCCAATACCTAAGTCTAACACTTTGGGGGTATATGTGATGGAGAGCACACGGGGGGGCAGACAATAGATGAAAGGAGAAACAATTATAGCTACGGAGTAATCTCCATTACGGATGTCATCTATGCAACGAACAATAGTTACATGCTGAGGGCAGGTGCGCTCCAGATAGTCAGACCCTTCATCACGGATATCAAGCAGGAGTGCCGTTGGCTGTCTATTGACGAATTTTCCAATCAGCGTATTTAAGTCACCAACATAACTTATACCCCAACCGTATTCTTCACCTAAAGTGTCAAGTGCCCAAAGTCCGGCATTGTCGCTTTGCGTCGTTATGACGGGATTAACTCCTAAAGCCGAAGCAATCTGCTTGGTTAAGTCGTTTGCTCCACCAATGTGGCCAGAAAGGACAGAGATGACATGATTGCCGAAGCTATCGACACAGACTACGGCTGGGTCTTCGTGCTTATCTTTAATATACGGAGCTATGGTCCGCACACAGATGCCCATAGCACCGATAAAGACGAAGGCGTCATAGTCTTGCCAACGGTCTCCAACTTCTGTACGCTTAATGACTTTGGCATTCAACTCTTGCTGGATTAAACAGGCAACATGTTTTCCTGCCTCGCTGATTTGTATGACGGCTATATTCAACATCATTTGTGGATTTTAAGTATTTCTATGGGGTGATAATCGTTAAGCTGGATTCTGAGGGGCGGATTCTGCTGAAGGCCAAGCTCCCGGCAGGCTTCGTCCCAAAGCTGATGACTGTCTAAGAGCACCTTGGGAGCCTTGACGCTGTTCATCACTATGCAACCATCGTCTGCAAGCACAGTCAGCACTTTCGCCATGATATCCTTAAGATGTCCTCCATGTCCGCCTATAAAGACGGCATCAGGACGTGGTAGTTCTGCAATATCCTCTTTGAGGAAATCGCCTATATGAATGATAATGCCTGGAGCGCCGAATTTATGAGCGTTATCCTGGATTATCGCTTCGCACTCTGGACGGATCTCGAAGGCCTCGATACGCAGATGAGGGAACAGCAGACGAGCCTCGACAGATACACTACCTGTACAGAAGCCTATATCCCAAAAGACACGATGCTTAGGGAGTTCGAGAGCCTGAAGGGTGAGCAATCGAATAGGCATCTTCGTTATCATCTTCTCTCTGCCGTCAAGGAGCGTGAACTCGCTGTCGGGAATGCCGAACTTAAGTGAAGAGCTAAGAGTGAAGAGTGAAGAATCAAGGATCACGCAGTTTGGATACCCGAAGTCACGTTGAGCGGCCTCTTCCAATGTGAGTGTTGTAATATGCTCCAAATCAGAATGGCCCAAATGCTCACCAACATGTATTGTATAATCCTTGTAGCCGTAGTCGAGCATTCGGCGGGCGATGGCAGCGGGAGTATGTTCGCGATCTGTGAGTATGCCTATCTTTACTGAATGCTCGATAAGAGCCTTGTCGAACTCTCGCCAAGGACGACCTGTAAGCGAGACTATGCGCATATCGTGGTAAGAAATTACTAACTTGTGAGCCAGCATCTGAAGAGAGTTGAATGTCGGATAAACAACTATCTCCGCCTCGGGCAACTTTCGTTTGATAGTGTTGGCAAAGCCAAAGAAGAGAGGGTCACCGGAAGCGAAAACCACAATCTCATCATGATATTGCTCGAAGACAGCATCAAGGGGAATGGTAATATCTATCCACTCTGCGTTGGCAGGCAACAAGGGAGCCACAATCTCATGGTGGCGCTTGCCGCCAGAAAACAGCCTGCCGTTCTTAATAATCCCCAATACCTCTGGCGGAAACCAAGGCTTAGGATTATCGGTTATGCCAATTACTATAAACTTCATTTATCATTTATCCTTTATCATTTATCCTTTATCCTTTATTAAAGGTCTCGGCCAGGTTTCAGTTGATCCGCATCGTCGAAGGTGAGAATGGCATTACAGAGGGTGGCAGCCAGGCTAGAGCCGCCTTTGCGACCCTCGATGATGATCTTTGGAATGTCGCGGAAAGGCTTTACCATGTGTTTCGACTCACGGACATGAACGAAGCCGACAGGTGCTGCAATAATACCAGCAGGATGAGCCTTGCCTTTACGGATCAGGTCGCAGAGTTCCATGAGGGCCGTTGGTGCATTACCAAAGGCAAAGAGGGCATCGGGGTGTTCTTCAACAGCAAGGCGGATGCCGGCCTGAGTGCGGGTGAGCCCCGACCCCTCCCCAGGGAGTGGCTGCACCGTCAGTTCTGCCACACGAGGATCAGAGAGATAACATTTTGCCTCGATACCAAGTCGCTGCAAGGCACCCTTGCGGATTCCGCTCGCCACCATCGTCACATCCGTCACTATTGTCTTCAGCATGCCGGCCTTTACCTTATTATATAACGTCTCTACAGCCTGGTCGTCGGTATAGAGAAGGTGTTCCATATCGAAGTCAGCTGTGGTATGGATTGCATGAAGCAGGGCCCATAGATGGCCTGGAGAATAGTGCTGATGTTTCAACTCGCCTTTAATGGTACGGAACGACTCTATCATGATCTGCTGACCCGGCTTTACATCCTTAGAAGTGGTGTCACGATAGTACCCTCGAGGCGTTATTATCTTCCCGTCAACAATATACGACTGCGAATTCCCGATAAGAATAACAGTAAACATATCCACATCCTCTGGGTTGAACTCACCGAGGGTCGTTACATTAATTTCCTGTTCCTCACGACCTGCCTGACGAACATAGCCAACGGGTGTATCAGCAGACCGATGCTTGAGGAACAGTTCCTGTAGCCGATAGAGTTGCCAATAACGTCCATGCGATTTGGGATTATAGACAGCCGTTACAAAATCGCCCACAGCAGCAGCCTTGATTCGTCGTTCGATAACTTCCCAAGGTGTCATCAGGTCAGAGAGTGATATGATACACATATCGTGGCCAATGGGAGCACCCAATAACGAGGCCGCTTTCTGAAAAGCCGAGATGCCAGGTAATGTTTCGATTTCAACATCCGACTGATGTGCATTTTTCATTTCATGGATGAGCGGAGCCATACCATAGATACTTGCATCACCGCTGGAAATCACCACAACGGTCTTTCCCTGTTCAGCCAGATCAAAAGCCTGCTCTGCCCGTTCACGTTCCTTTTTCATGCCAGTGTCAATACACTCGCACCCCTGCTTTACATACGTCTCGATAAACTGGAAGTAATACTTATACCCCACGATGGCATCTGCCTCCCGGACCGCCTCCAATACGGTGGGCGTAATGTCTTCCTTGCTGCCAGGACCAATGCCTGCTATAATAATCTTTCCCATATCTGTTGCAAATTTACGATTTTTTCTTTAGAATTAACCGCTTTTTAAAAAAAATTATGTATCTTTGCAGCCGATATGGTGATGTGCCAGGTGTTTCACCGGTGCATGAAAAGGGAATCAGGTGCGAATCCTGAGCAGTACCCGCTACTGTAATCTTCATTTTGGAAAGTCTAACTAAAGCCACTGAGTATCCACTTGGGAAGGCAGACTTTTCGGAGAGAGCCAGGAAACCTGCCATTCGGACATGATTAAGCAAAGGCCCCGGGAACAGGGCTGAGCAGAAGAATTTCTTAAACAGGATAGATGAGAAGACTGCTTTGGCTGTCGTTCTGTCTGCTGATGCTGTTGCCTGTATATGGGCAGGACGGCAAACAGCGGAAGAGCCAAATGAAGGATTCGGTAATGCTTCAGAATGTGACCATTACCGGCAAATCGAAAACCCAGCGACTGCGCGAGGGGTCTCTTTCTGTGAATGCCATCGACGTGCGCTCGATAGTCAGTTCGCTGTCGAACCTGAACAGTATCGTGGATCGTACAGCGGGTGTGAAGATACGCGAAGAGGGAGGCGTGGGTTCCGATTTCGACCTGTCGCTCAACGGCATGTCGGGCAATTCCGTGCGCTACTTCCTGGACGGTGTGCCACTCGACACAAAAGGCTCGGGAGTGACGCTGGCAAACCTGCCCATTAATCTGATAGATCACATCGAGATATACAAGGGCGTGGTGCCCACGTGGCTGAGCTCGGATGCGCTGGGCGGCGCTATAAATATCGTTACGAACAGGAAACGTACGAACTACCTGGATGCGTCGTACGGCACAGGGTCGTACCACACGCACCGCGGCGACCTGAACGCACAGTACGTGGTAAGAAACGGACTGACCATCCGTCCGACACTGGGTGTGAACTATTCGAAGAACGACTACATGATGCGCGAGGTGGAGGTATGGAGCGAGGAGCAGGACGGCTACATAGAGGCAGACCGCCGTCGATTCCATGACGACTACCTGTCGCTGCTGGGTCAGATAGAGGCAGGGTTCTATGACAAGTGGTGGGCTGACGAGTTCTTCGTGTGCGCGTCATATAATAAGGTGAACAAAGAGATTCAGACAGCACAGATTCAGACGAAGGTAGTGGGCGAGGCCGAGCGTCGTTCGGATGCCTGGAGCATTGCCGCCTGTTACCAGAAGCGTCATTTCCTGCTGAAGGACCTGACAGCCTCGCTGTCGCTGTCGCACACGTGGGACCACTCGGTAACAGTGGATACTGCCTACAGGAAGTACAACTGGGACGGCGAGTTCATCAAGAGTTCTCGTAACGAGATCAACGGCCGCGGCCGTATGCTGCGCCACTACCGACGTCCGCTGACAACAGGCCGAGCCGACCTGAACTACACACTGGGCGAGGGCCATCTGCTGAACCTGAGCTACTCGCTGAATCGTACGGGCAACGACCGCTGGGACGATGCGGACTCGTCGTTCGAGCCGGCCAACGACGCTCTGACCAAGCACATTGTCAGTCTGGCATACAACCAACTGCTGTTCGACGGGCGCATGAGCAACACATTCTTCATCAAGGATTACATCAACCACCTGCGGATAGAGCAGACCGACATTCCCACGGTGACGGGGTCGCGCGACGCGGAACCGTCGAACACCGACAACAGCCTGGGCGGCGGAGTGGGTCTCAGATACCAGCCCGTGGAGCCCTTTGCCGTGAAGGCCAGCTACGAGCACAGCGTGCGCCTGCCGCTGGCCCGCGAACTGCTGGGCAACGGTACGACTATCTATGCCAACGTGGCCCTGGAGCCCGAGAAGAGCGAGAACGTGAACCTGGGGTTCTTCGGTACCGTCAGGTCGGGCGACCACACACTGAGTTACGAGGTGAACGGCTTTTTGCGCTTCGTGGACAACTACATCCAGCCACAGGTGTCAGAGAAGGAAGGTATGCTGCAATACGTGAATGAGCCTGCCGTCCACATCAAGGGCATCGAGGGCGAGCTACGCTACGACTGGCAGGGCCGTCTGCAAGTGATGGGCAACATGTCGTGGCAGGATGCCCGCGACCGTCAGGAGTTCAAAAGTGACGGTAAGCCGTCGGTGACTTTCAACAACCACGTGCCCAACCGTCCGTGGCTTTTTGCCTCAGCCGATGCTCGCTATCAGTTCTACCGGCTGCTGAGCAAGAGCGACCGTCTACAGTTGGGCATCGACTACCAGTGGGTGCACTGGTTCTATCTGTCGTGGGAAGGCTATGGTGCGCTTGAGACGAAGGCCCGCATACCGGAGAAGAACATCTTTGGTGCGCAAGTGACCTACTCGTGGCAGAACGAGCGCTACAACCTGTCGCTGAGCTGCGACAACATCTTCGACAGGACCGTCTACGACAACTACAAGCTGCAGAAGCCCGGGCGCATGCTCTTTGCCAAATTCAGAATCAACTTACATTAATTATACGAATTATACGTTTAACATTCAAACAGTTCACAACATGAAGAAACTTAAATTTTTACTGATGCTGTTGATAGTCGTGCTGGCTACGAGTGCAAAGGCTGAAAGTGTCAAGTATCTGGTGCTGAATACTGGAGGCGAGGAGACAGTCATCGCCCTGGCCGACAACCCGGTGATGACCATCAGCGAAGGTATGCTGAAAGTGACGGTTGGTGGCGAGGAGGTGCTCTCGGCTTCGTTGGACAACGGGCTGACGTACAGCTTCTCGGAAAGCGGCACCACCGCCATTGAGGAGATTCAGAACGACGAGGCTCCACGTCTGGAGCGCGGCCATGTGTACATCAGCCACGCCCAAAAGGGCGACATCGTAAGGGTGTATACCATCGACGGCAAGCTGGCTCTTTCGCAGCGTATCAGCGACGACGGTAAGGGCGACATCGACCTGACCACCCTGAACAAAGGACTCTACATCGTAAAGTCCGCAAAAACAAGTATCAAAGTCATGAACAGATAAATAAAGAAAGGATTAATATATGAAAAGATTTTTACTTATATTCGTTGCTGCCATTACCCTGTGCCTCGGTGTCAGTGCACAGAAGCAGTATGTCATGAAGATAACAAAGGCCAATGGTGAAACCATCGAGGTGAATGCCGATGACGTCAAGGATGTTACCTTTGTTCAGACGGGTAGTGACCCCATCGTGTTAGGCCCCCATCACTTTGACCTGACAGTGACCGTGGGCAAACAAGGCGGCATGGGCCGCGACGTGACCACCATCATGCAGAGTCGCGACAAACTGACAGAAGGCGCTGTTATAGACTTCAAGAATGCCGGAGCAGAGATCAATGCCGACTATTCGATGGAAATGATTCTCAAGGGCAAGTACTATTATCAGGTTCCCGTATCAGCCGATCGTTTTGTGAAGCTGCAGTTCAAGGACAACAAGATGGAGGTGATAAAGTCTCGTCCGTTCAAGGAGAACACCTATAACACCCGTCAGTATTGTCACGCCTGGACAGGTGAGAACCAGCTGGTCATCATGGCTGCCGATGGTGATAAGACGGGTATCGTCTGGACGAAGTTGAATACGGATGACATGAGCATCATTGCCGAGGGCAGACTCAATATCAGCGTGGCTGAAGGTTGGGAGACATTTACCACGAGTGGTATTCTGGCATATCGTGCTGCCGACAACAAGTTGTTCTATTTCTATTTCAACAAGAAAGGTTCAGGCATGAAGGCCACCAATGAGGGCCACTTCCATGTGGCAGTCATCAATGCCGAGACAATGGCTGTAGAGCAGGATAACCTGAATACGGATGGCGTGGGCGAGATGGCAGGCTCTGCATACGGCGAGCTCCTCCAGCAGACAACATTCTTCGACGAGGCTGGTAATCTTTATCTGGCAGCCTTCCGCGACAAGGATGTCAACGGCCTGAACCGCGAGATTGGTACCCTGATGCGTATCAAGGCTGGTGAATACAATTTTGAGGCTGGCTATGAGGGATTCCCCGAAAGTGAAGGCAAACTGCTCACCGTACAGTATTTAGGTAACGGTAAGCTGCTCACTTATTCACGTAACGACAACCTGACGGAAGTCAACAGCAAGGGTAAAGAGGCCGTGATGAGTGGTATCGACAGCTATAGCCACTATTACTCTATCGTTGACCTCAATGCCAAGACTCGTATCCGCATGGCTTACAATGGCACTGATATCCCTTACAGCAGCGGTCGCTTCTCACAGCGTTCTGCCTTCGATTCGGGAGAGGGTAAGGTTTATTTTGGTGTGAACACTGAGACGGCTGCTCCCTGTGTCTATGTCTACGACATCAAGACTGGTGAGGTAACGAAGGGTGTTGACGTGGCCGAGGGTTACTACTTCGAACAGATCCGTATTGTAGAAAACTAATTTTAATCTATCACAAGCGTGTGATATGAAATACGTGTATTATTATATAAGTTTGATAGTGCTCCTGTGCTCGGTGAACTGCCGGGCGCAGGACACTTCTTTGTTGATGGTGCACTTTGGCACAACGTACGACACAACGCGTCAGAAGACCATTGACACCATCAATGAAAAGGCCCGTAAGGCATTCCCGCAGTATGATTTTGCCGAGGCTTACACGTCGCGTATCGTGATGAAGCGGCTGGCTGAGCGTGGCATCAAGAAGCAGAGTGCACAGGAAATGATGCTGAAGCTGAGAGGCGAGGGCTATCGCAAGCTGATTGTCCAGCCCTCATTCATCATTGACGGCAAGGAGATGGACATGCTACGCCGAGATGTGGAGCGGGTGCGCCCGTTCTTCGACGAAATCCGCATTGGTACGCCGCTGCTTTACAGCGTGGAGGATGCAGAACAGGTGTGTGACATCCTGGTGAAGCGCCATACAGCCGATGCCAAGAAGCGCGAGCATGTGGTGCTCGTAGGACATGGCACAGAGGGTCCAGCTACAGCACTCTACAGTCAGCTGGACTATATGCTGGAGGCTTTGGGACACGGCAACTACCACGTAGCCACCATCGAGGGCTATCCCACCTACGAGACAATGCTGGCCAAGCTGAAGGCGCAGAAAGCCAGGAAGGTGACGCTGGTTCCACTGCTTTTCGTTGCTGGCGACCATGCCAACAACGATATCTCCGTAGAATGGAAAGAAGCACTTGAAAAGCAAGGCTTCACAGTTGACGTGAAACTCGAAGGACTGGGCGAAGTGCCCGAGATACAGGGTTTGTACATTAAGAAGATAAAACAATAGATGACTGGGCGAAAGACATTTGCGGTTGTTAGTGTTTTGGCTATATTGGCGGTGGGCAGCATAGCTGCCTATTGCCATTTCATGGCTCCTACCCATATCATTGTAGTGAATGCCCTGAAGGCCCAACAGGCAGACATCGTCTTGAGCAACGACAATCCGCACATTGAGGTGGACTGTGTCGAAGCTGAGGAGATGAACAGTCTCAAAGGTTATGATGCTGTGGTGATCTATGCCCGACGGCTCTTTCTGACACCTGAGCAGGAGGTAGAGGTAAAGCGGGTGGCAGAGAAAGGTATCCCCGTCTATACCAAGACACTGCGCAGCAACGATTTCGTTGAAAACCACAACCTCAGTGAGCAGCAGATAGCCAACCTTCAGGAATACTTCGACAACGAGAACCGGCAGAACTACCGCAACGGCCTGAGATACCTTAGACACCTGGCTACGCCGCAACGCTGGGGTGACCAGACGTTTGAGAAACCGATAGAGGTTCTTAAGAACATATACTACCATCGCGAATATGGGAAATACTTCAAGACACACGACGAACTGACGCAGTATCTCAAGGCCCGCCACCTCTACCATTCCAATGGACAGACCCTTGCTCTGATTTCAGGCATCACCTTCCCCATGGAGGGCAATCGTGAACATGTGGATACGCTCATAACGATGCTCACTGAAAGGGGGTTCAATGTCTATCCCATGACCAGCTCAGGCAAGAAACGCGAAAAAATGCTCCACCAGTTGAAGCCTGACGGGGTGGTGTATCTGGCGATGGGGCGGCTAGGCAATGACACCCTCATTCAATGGATGCAGGAGAAGAACGTCGCCCTGTTCTGTCCCTTCCCGTTGTCAGACACTCACGACGAATGGATGAATGCTGCCATTCCCATGAGCAGCGGGTCGAAGAATGCCCGCATCGTCATTCCCGAGATTGACGGCGGTACGGCTCCCTGGTGTATTGCCACACAAAATCCCGACGAGCGCGGCTATCATATTTATACCGCTGAGGTGGAGCGCTGCGAGATGTTCTGTGAACATGTGCAGCGGTCGATGTCGCTGCGCACGAAGAAGAACAGCGAGAAACGCATAGCTATTGGCTATTTCAAACGTCCAGGAAAGGATGCGCTGCTGGCCAGTGGCATGGAGGTGATACCGTCTTTGTACAACCTGTTGAAGCGGTTGCAGTCAGAGGGCTATCGTGTAGACGGACTGCCCGCGACGCCCGATGCCTTTGCCCGTCAGGTAAAAACAGAGGGCATGGTACTCGGTTCATACGCCAAGGGGGCACAAGAGGAGTATCTGCAGAAAGGTCATCCGCTTTGGTTGGGCCGCTGTCAATATGAGCAATGGGTGAAGGAGGTTCTGTCTTCAGAGAAATATCAGGAGGTAGTAAGCCGTTATGGCGAGGCTCCCGGAGAACTGTTATCGAGGGGCGACAGCATCGCCATTGCCTGTGTGCGGTATGGAAATGTGCTGCTGTTCCCACAGCCGCGTCCCGCACTCGGCGACGACGACTTCAAGTTGGTGCACGGTGCAGAGGTGGCTCCACCACACAGTTATCTGGCACCCTATCTGTATGTGCAAAAGGGTTTTCTGGCTGATGCCCTGATTCACTTCGGTACACACGGCAATCTGGAGTATACCCCAGGGCGTGATGCAGGTATGCGTCGCGAGGACTGGAGTCTGCAACTGATTGGCCCGACACCGCATTTCTATTACTATACGACAGGCAACATCGGTGAGGCCATTATTGCAAAGCGTCGCTCGAATGCCGTCTTGCTGACCTACCTCACCCCACCCTATGCCGAGAGCGGCATGCGACAGAAGTACTCCTCGCTGCACAACGACTTGCACAAGGCGCTAAGCGGACAGAAGATGTCGACGCTGAAGGAACGTATCGTGAAGGAAGGTATCCATCGCGTGCTTTCGCTGGACAGCCTGCTTACCAAGCCCTATAACCATGAGGAACTGGAACTGATAGACTCACACTTGGAGGAACTGATAAACGAGAAGATGCAGGGATCCTATTATACCCTGGGGCAGCCCTACACCGAGGAACAGCTCAACCAGACGGCCCGCGCCATGAATAACAACCCGGCAGAGTGGCCCCGCCTCAAACAGCTGCTGGCGGCATCGACACAGGCTGAACTCGACAACATGGTGCGTGCACTGAACGGTGGCAGCATAGCTCCGGCTCCTGGCGGAGATCCCATTCTGAACGACAACGTGTTACCGACAGGAAGGAACATGTTCAGCATCAATCCTGATAACACCCCTGATCCACAGGCTTGGGAAGACGGTAAGCGATTGGCAGAACAGACCATCGAGGCTTACAAGAAGAAACACAGGGGCGAGTATCCCCGGAAGGTGAGCTACACGTTCTGGGCTGGCGAATTCATTGCTACAGGCGGAGCCACCATTGCCCAGGCACTGTGGATGCTTGGCGTGGAACCGGAGCGCGACAGTCAGGGACGCATCGGTAGTCTGCGACTGGTGCCTGCCGGCGAACTGGGGCGTCCGCGCATCGACGTGATGGTACAAATCAGCGGACAGTTGCGCGACATTGCCGATTCGCGTCTGAAACTCATTACCGAAGCCATACAACTCGTATCCTCAGAAGAGGAAGGAGACAACTTCGTCCGCGAGGGAACACTGTCTCAGGAGAGAGAACTCATCGACAAAGGCGTCACCCCCCAACGAGCCCGCGAACTATCCACACTCCGTGTGTTCGGTCCTGTGAACAACGGCTATAGCACAGGTATGATGAACTACATCGAACGAAGTGGCTCATGGAGCGACAAGAGCGAGCTGGTGGACGGCTATCTGAATAACATGTGTGCAGCCTACGGTGATGAGGCCCATTGGGGAATGACGCAGCGCGAGTTGTTCGTTGCTGCTCTTCAGAAGACGGACGTCACCGTCCAGCCCAGACAGAGCAACACGTGGGGACCCGTCTCGCTGGATCATGTCTATGAGTTTACGGGCGGACTGTCGATGACCGTCAAGGCACTGACGGGCAAAGAGCCCGATGCCGTGATGGCCGACTACCGTAACCGCCAGAACCGCAAGGTTCAGGGATTGAAGGAAGCCATCGATATCGAAGTGCGCACGACGCTGTTGAATCCAAACTTCGTCCGCGAAAGGATGAAGGGCGACGAGGGTACGGCACAGATGTTTGGCGAGACGTTCCGCAACATCTTCGGATGGAGTGTCACCAGAGAGACGGCACTCGACAAGAATCTCTATGAAGAGCTGTATCAGATGTACGTCAAGGACAACCAGCAACTGGGCATTCGTGCGTACTTTGAACAGAAGAATCCGGCAGCCTATCAGGCCATGACGGCGACGATGCTGGAGAGTGCCCGCAAGGGTTACTGGAAGCCGACGGAAGCACAACTGCGCCAGACGGCCAAGCTCCATGCGGCAGTGACGAAGGAGAGCGGTGCGGCATGTACGGACTTTGTGTGCAATAACACACAGCTACAAGCTTTCATCGAAGGGAAATTACCAGCCGATGCCTGTCAGGATTATAGCCGTCAGATGACTCTGGTAAAGAACGGACAAGCGGGCGGCAAGGTGACGGTATTGGAGAAACAAGGCGTCAATAATACCGACGAACCGTCGTCAAGTCATACTCCTATCTGGCTGGTGGTCATCCTCCTGTTGTTTATTCTGGCCATCATCATATATCTGCGTCTAAGGAATGGAAATCGTAGCTGACACCCTCATTCTTTTAGTCGTGCTACAGACGGCACTGCGACTCAGCCAATGGCGTAATGGCTGGCTGAGGATAGCGTTTTGTATCGTCGTCGGAGTCATCGTATGTCTGATGACCGACTATGCGGCAAACCTGTCGAAGCAACAGGTGGAAGGGTGGTTGCACAACACCACGATTCTTCAGAACATAGCCGTTGTCTGTATTCTCGATGCATTGCTCAGCCGTCTGCGCTGGTATCCGGGACTGCTTATCTTGCCAGTAGCTTTCTACGTGCTTTGTCAGATGCTGTTTTCCTTGACGGGAGTCAGATTCCAGGCCATCGGACTGGTGTTAGCCGCCGTCGTGACAGTGACGCTGTTGCTGCTGTCGAAAGCAATGACCTGGCTGCTGCCACAACGCGCTGACCGTTCTTTCCTCCATATCATCATTACCGCCATACTGTGTCTTACGTGCCTCGTGGCCACCCAGAAAACGGTGACGGTATTTCCCATGACTCAACAAAACATCATTATGGAATACATTTCAAAAGCCCTGTTTGGGATAGCTAATCTGTTGCTCATCCCTGACGTAATCCTGCTGATTTTCTTCTTCATCAGGTCGCTGGTGCTGTTGGTTACCACCTATATGCAGTACATGACCCGGCGAAGGGATGGTCACACACCGCTCTATGACAAGTATCGTCAGTTGCTTACTGACCACGAACCTGAAGAAGCTTATGCCGACTATCTGTCGGCACAGATGGAAGCTGAGGCTGCGAAGGATGTGAACCTCTCGCGATTGTTGACGAAACTGGGTCCCGTCTTGGGCCTCATCGGTACGCTGATCTCGATGTCGCCAGCGTTGGTAGGACTGTCGAATGGCGACATTTCGGGTATGGCCTATAACATGCAGGTGGTGTTCTCGGCTACCGTTGTAGGTCTGGTCATCTCAGTCGTAGGACTCTTTACGCAACAGCTGAAGTCGCGCTGGTATGCCATCGACGTGAGCCGTCTGGAGTACGAAGCACAAACCAATTTGCAGCATCATGAGAAGGAAGCGTAGAAGCACACTGTTGCAAGTAGACGATGACGATCCGCTGAGTGTGGTGGTCAATCTGTTCGACGTGGCTATGGTCTTCGCCGTTTCGCTGATGGTGGCGATGGTGATGCACATGAACATGTCGGAGATTTTCGGCAAGGAGGATTTTACAATTGTGAAGAATCCGGGCAAGGACAACATGGAAATTATCCAAAAGAAAGGTCGTGAGATAGAGACTTACAAAGCCAGCGGCCAGACCACCGATGGCAATGGCCAAAAAGGGAAGCGTCTGGGTACTGCCTACCAGTTGGAGAACGGGCAGATTATTTACGTACCAGATGAATAAAGACAATATGAGACAGGCTTTTATGATTGCAGCACCCACGAGCGGCTCGGGCAAGACAACGATTGCCCGGGGGCTGATGGCGTTGCTGACGGAGAAAGGCTATCGGGTACAGCCTTTCAAGTGCGGACCAGATTATATCGACACAAAGTTCCACGAGGCAGTATGCGGACGCCCTAGCATCAACCTCGACACATTCATGGCAACGCCAGAGCACGTGCGAGAGTTGTTTGCACGTTATGGCGACAATGCCGATGTGTGCATCGTAGAGGGTATGATGGGTCTCTTCGACGGCTACGACCGCGACAAGGGCTCAGCGGCTGAGATTGCACGGGTACTGGACATTCCCGTCGCGATGGTGGTAGATGCCAAGAGCGCAGCCTATTCCATGGCTCCGCTGCTGCAGGGCTTTATCAACTTTCGCAAAGATGTGCATATCGCAGGCGTTATCTTTAATAAGGTGGGCAGTGAACGGCACTTCAAGATGTTAAAAGAGGTGTGCGACGACGTTGGCATTGAGTGCCTGGGTTATCTGCCCAAGCATGCCTCATTGGAACAGGGGTCACGCTATCTGGGACTTGACTTTTCGGAAAAGGCAGAGAACAAGGAACTGATTCAGCTGTTGGAGCAACATGTCGAATGGAAACGGTTTCTCACCCTTAGCGAGATTACGGCTCGGAGGGTCCGAGATTACGGCTCGGAGGGTCAGAGATTACGTCTCGTCATAGCCAAGAATCATGAAGCGTTTTCGTTCCTTTATCAAGAGAATATCGACCGCTATGAGGAAATCCGCTTCTTTGACCCAGAGACGGAGGTACCTGACTTGTCGGATATCGATTTGCTTTATCTGCCTGGAGGCTATCCGGAGAAGCATCTGGAGGCATTGGTCAAGAACGAGGCGTGCCGCAAGGCCATCAAGGGGTATGCCGAGCTGGGGGGAAGGATTGTTGCAGAATGTGGTGGTATGATGTATCTCTGCGAAAGAATCGTAACGGACTATGGCGAGTATCCCATGTGTGGCGTGCTGCCATACGCCATCACAGCGCGACGGACAGACCATAAGCTATCACTTGGCTATCGGAGATTTGAACTCGACGGTAGGGAATATCGGGGACATGAGTTCCACTATACGCAATTTTTGGGTGAAAAGCCGCAATCGGTCACGCAGGTTTATAATGCCAAGGGCGAGCCTGTAGACACTCCCGTGTTCAAGTATAAGAATGTGCTGGCGAGCTATACGCACCTTTATAACATTGAAGATTAAACATTGAAGATTATGAAGAATCTCCATCCCATCATGTTTGCTGGAACGGGCAGTGATGTAGGAAAGAGCATCGTTGCTGCTGCTTTCTGTCGTATCTTCCTGCAAGACGGATATCATCCTGCACCTTTTAAGGCTCAGAACATGGCCCTCAACTCTTACGCCACTCCAGAAGGTCTGGAGATTGGTCGGGCTCAGGCTGTTCAGGCAGAGGCTGCCGGCATCCCTTGCCATACTGACATGAACCCACTTCTCCTGAAACCTCAAAGCGACCATACCTCACAAGTAATCCTCAATGGCAAACCCATCGGCAACAAGAATGCTTATGACTATTGGCGGCGGGGCAGATCCGACATTGATTTCCGCTCAGAAGTATGCAAGGCTTTTGACAGGCTTAAGGCTCGCTTCAGCCCCATCGTGATGGAAGGAGCAGGAAGCATCTCAGAGATAAACCTAAGGGACAGCGACCTCGTGAATCTTCCTATGGCTCGTCATGCTAAGGCTGATGTAATCCTTGTGGGCGATATAGACAGAGGCGGGGTCTTCGCTTCCGTCTATGGCAGCATTGCCCTCCAGACTCCTGAAGACAGGAAGCTGATCAAGGGCATTGTCATCAATAAATTCCGGGGCGATATGCGACTCTTCGACGAGGGTCGGAAGATGCTTGAGGATATATGTGGCATACCTGTTCTTGGTGTCATACCATATTATAAAGATATCCATATCGAAGAGGAAGACTCTGTGGCACTGGCTCAGAAGTCTTTTATCATGCAACAGGGAAAGATAAATGTAGCTGTCATCATGCTGCAGCACCTCTCCAACTTCACGGACTTCGACTCCCTCGAGCAAGACCCTCGCATACATCTCTTCTATACCAACAATGTCGATGATATCAGCAAGGCAGACATTATCATCCTTCCAGGTACCAAATCCACTCTCCACGACCTTTATGAATTGCGTCGTAACGGATGTGCCCAAGCTATCATAAAGGCTCATCGTAATGGAGCCTCTGTGCTGGGTATCTGCGGGGGCTATCAGATGATGGGAGTCGAGGTGCGGGATCCTGATCATGTCGAGGGGGATATCGAACGGCTGCCCGGACTTGGCCTGTTGCCTATAACCACCACGATGAGGGGCGAGAAGGTCACCCGTCAGGTTACTTGCGAATATGGTAGCGGATATGAGATCCATATGGGCGAAACCCGGCCTTTTGGCGATGCTAAACCCTCACCCCTGTTACATCTCAGCGATGGACGTGAGGATGGATATCTCGTTGATAACAAATGTATTGGAACCTATCTTCATGGTATCCTCGACAACGCCCCATTCGTTGACTTCCTCTTGCAACCTTTTGCAGATAAGATAGCAAAAGCCAACAAGCCCTTCGACTATCAGGCCTTCAAGGAAGAACAATACGACAAGTTGGCTGCCCATGTGCGAAAACACGTCGACATGGACAGACTATATCAGATTCTGTTATCTCCAAATTTTCGCACATAAATTTGGAATATACGATTATAATTCGTAACTTTGCCACAATTATGGATGCAAAAAGGATATTGACGTTCCTGCGCCAGCTGATGGCGAACAACAACCGCGAGTGGTTTCAGGAGCATAAAAAGGAATATGAGGCCATCAGGGCTGATTTCGAACAGGGTGTTCAACAGGCTTTGGAGCGCATCGCAACTTTTGATGCCTCGATAGCCCATCTGAAAGTAAAGGACTGCACGTATCGATTCTATCGCGACACTCGTTTCTCTAACGACAAGTCGCCATATAAGAACCATTTAGGAGCCTATATAGCAGCTCATGGCAAGAAGGCGCTTCATGGTGGATATTACATTCACTTGGAGCCTGGTCACTGTATGGTGGCTTGTGGTAACTATTGGTTGCCTACCAACATCCTGACCTCTTGTCGTAATGAGATAATGGCCAATACCGACGAGTGGCTCCGCTGTGTGCGCAGTCCTGAGTTCCTGAAGTATTTCGGCAGTCCTGTAGCCAGCAGTTTCAAGGCTCCGACAGATGTTGCGAGCTGGGATCAGCCACAGGGGTTCGGCCTTGAGAGATTGAAGACCTGCCCAGCGGGTTTCCCTCGCGATTGGGAGTATGTGGAATATCTGCGCCAGAAAGATTATTGTTGCTGGCATCAGGTCGCAGACGAATTCTATCAGGGCGACAACTGGCTCGATGCCATCGAACCGATGTTCCGTGCCGCCAAACCAATGATGGACCTGATGAACTCAGTTATTGACGATTACGAATAGAATAAGTCCGCTGGAGCAAAAGGCTATGCTCCAGTGAATTTTCCTATAAAGAGAATAACACCAGACGAAGCTTCGCGGATAACGTATACGAAGGGACGATTAGCATGGAACGTGGACTTGGGATATTCCATAGGGCCAGCTGAATTTTCCAGCATTCCTGCTACGGTGACAGCCGCTGCCTCAGAACCTTCCTCATTTACCTTTATCTTTGCCTTTTGCCTCATCATCGCAATATAGACAGGTGCATTACACATATTGGGAATCTCAGCTAAGTATGAATCGAAAGCCAAGTTGATGCCCATGTTCTTCATCAGCCCTACGAGACCATCCTTGATGCCAAGCTTGTCTGTGTCAGAATCCGTTTCAAAGCGAGGCAGCTTCAGGTCTACTTCGTATCCCTGGAAATAGTTTCCTCCCGTTTCGCACCAGCCTGGATTATTCACTGTACTACTCTCTGCAAGCTCCTTAATCACATCGTCTGTGGTCTTTCCCTCCTCAGGCAACAGCACCGTCATGTTCCAGAGACCAGAACCGTAAGGTAAGATGACGGCAGAGTAAGTGTCAGTCTTCAGATAGCTTATCAACACATTCTGATGCATCAAGGGCAGTGTGATGGTGCCATTCTCTGTAGTAAAGGCCTCTTCCTTGGTGTTGTTCTTGTCGAACTTCGATCTCCAGTCGGCCTTGAAGTAGATGGCATTCAGCAGATACGACACCATGTTTGGATTCACATCGTTGAGGATGGTGGGAATCATGCCGTTGGTCTTCTCGTTACACCAGCCGTTGATGCGGCTTAGGGTTTGCGAAGATGAGAAGTCAAGAGCCTCAGCCTTAGCATCGTAATAGTCGTTCATATCCTTCTGGAATTGCTCTTTCAGGGTATAGTGTTTATTCAAGAAGATAGCATTGGCGATGTTAAGCTTCACACTTTCATCCACCTTTGGCAGACCGTCTATCAGTTTCTTGCAATATTCGTTTACGGCCTTGATGCCTCCCTCGTGGAAGCCTAAGGTCTGCTCCAGCTCCTTTTCCGTCTGGCCTGTGGCAGCATCGTTCACCATTCCCAGGACGTAGGTGATGCTCAGGGGCGAGTAGATGAAACTCTTGCCTGTATTGTCTACTTCATTGACGGTCTTCAGGAAGTTCAGGGTAAACTGGTTGTTGTCGTTGGCAAACACCCTCTGAGCCTCCGTCAGCTGTATCGGCTGAGGGTCTGCTATCATATATACCAATCTCTTCGGCTCGTCAGGATCTCCTGCTGTCTCATCTGACGACGAGCACGATGTCATCACACAACTCAGCACTACGGCTGCAATTAAAAAAACATACTTTCTCATATTTTTCATTATTTATCTTTGCAGTAAAACATCAGGTACAGGCCATAATTGCCCCAGTTTTCATTAGGAATCTCATCCCATTCCATTCTGTCTTCTGAATGGCTCACGATATTAAATATAAATTCCGTCTGGCCATAATAGGCTTCCGTGTTCATAAGCTGTAAAGTGATACGATTCCCTTCGATTTTGTATTTGAAAGATCTTGTGGCTAATGGCCAACTGCCAGTGCCATCGGCATTGAAACTGAAATCCCACATATCTGCTGTATCAGCAGAATTAGGTTTTTTTGAGTGATGGCTTGCCATCCATTCTCCAACTATGAATTTTGGATTGACATTATCGGCATTACTGTTGTCGTCATCGCTGCTGCATCCTGTCAGCATTAGCAGAAGGGCACTTATCCACAATAGACTTTTCCTCTTCATCTTTGTATACTTTTTAGTATTGGAAATCGTATTCGATGTTATAGTTGATTTTGCCTGCTTTTTGCAATATCTGATACATGCGCTGTATACCTATTTCCTGCTGCTCTGTAATATCTCCCTCTATTACATTTCCATCTGCGTTTAAAATACGAGTTGCACCAAGGTCATATCTTGCCAGCCCTTTGTTGTCTGACAGGAAGTGGCAGAAAGTCAGTCCTTTGGGAAGGTAACTGGAGAATGCGCTATTTAGTTTCGCCTCGAAAAGGAAACTCCCTTCAGAATAGAACTGTATGACATACTGGGTAGGTATAGGATAGGCTTTAGAGTCAATCCGCTCAGTATCCTTTAATTTAAACTCACCCGTTTCTGGGTTCACAGCGATGACATTGTCGAGGGTTAGGACATAGTCGCTTGGAATAATGTCAATCAGTTGCGCTCCCTCTGGCTTGATGATGGCATAAAGAGTCTTTTCAGAGTTGACTGCAGATGTCTCATCATCGCTGTTTGAACAGGCAATAAACATACTGCTATAAATTGCTGCTGCAAATAGTAATATCATCTTTTTCATATTTATAAAAGATTATTTGATTTCGCTTGGAATATATTCGTAGCCAGTATTGGTATAGCGGAAGTGATAATACCCCCATCTGCCAGCATTGTCTTCCAACTCCTGGCCGTTAAGGTAGAATTGGGTATTTTTCTCTGGATCACCATTCGATTTCCACCTGAAACTGTTCTTGTACGCCAAACGAATTTGTTGATTGTTTGGCAGATTCAGTATGATTTCACGATGGTCTATATTTTCTGTTCCGTCAAACTCGCCAAAGATCATTTCAAAGTCACCATTTGTAAAAGTCTTATGACTCCAATATTGTCGAAGCAAGAGCCCATAAAAGATTGGCATATAGGCTCTGGTGCCTGTATTCCCATACGTTTTTTCATAATACTCCTGATCTGTAATAAGCGGATATTCTTCCCCTTGATAGCTGACTTGTATGTCTTTAATAAGATTTCCCTGATAAGTGGAATCAAGCAAATCATGTCCTTCACTATCTGTAATGAAGATATTGAATTCTACTGGAGTAATATCCCAGATAATATCCCTTCCACCATTCTCGCTATCACATGCCGTATAAATGCATACGGACAAAATCATAATGATTATTCCTTTTAAGCGTTTCATTGAAATATTAAACTTTTCTTTCATACACAATCATTTTAAGATATTCCAGCGGACTCCAACCTGCAGATTGAAGTTCGTGGGTTTGTCCTTAAAGAAATTCTCTATCCTGCTACCATTATCAAAGTAGTGCTTTAAGCCTGGTTCAATGTATATACCCAGTTGTGGAATGATATCATATTCTATACCAAGGCTGGTATTGACAGACCATTGCATCTTGTCTTTGTCCAACTCCTGTGCTATACCATTGCTCTCTAAACTGGTGCTGATGTTCCAATCTGCCTGTCCGCCTGCAGAGAGATATGCCTTCAGACCTTTGTATGACCATAGTTGGGCATTTATTTGGAGCGGTATACCGAAATAATATAATTTCTGCTCTTTATTTATCTGCTGATTCTGTGTGGTATACAGAAAGTCTGAGCGCAGTCTTGTAAAGGCAACTCCAGTGGTTATTGAGAGTACTTTAGTCAATGGATAACCGACAGATATTCCCAATGAGATAGGCTGATAGTGCTTCTGCCGCTCTTCATAGCCAGAAAGATATGCTGGAGACTGGGCTCTTGTAGCTGAGGCATAAGAATAGTCATTATTAAACTTCTGGAGCAAGCCTTCCGACATCAATACACCATTACTGCTTGCCTGTGTGCCAAAACCGTTCATCGCATAGAGATTGAGACTTACAGTGTTCTTATGATTCTTTGACAGCTCATGGATAGCTTTGTCTAATTCTCTTATTATTTCATCCTCTTTTGCTGGAACAGAAGGAGTTTCGGCAAGTTGTTCTTGTGGAGCATTCTCTGTTGTCTGATAGATTATCGAATCATGCTTGACAGAAACATTAACATCGTTTTCCGCTTCTGCTATTAACCGGGGATTATGTCTCACAAGAATTTTACCCTGCTTTACAGGAATCTCTTCTTCCACATTATAATTATCTGACTCAACGGGATTATCCTGAATAATGTCCTTTTTTGCATCAGCAAGCTCTGTGGCATTCTGATTACTTTCAGATTCATTCGCCGAATGATACCACATGTAGCCTCCTGTGGCAAGGAATGAAGCCAGACACGCAGCAATAATCCATTGTCGAAGAGAGATGAAACGGGCCTCCTGTGGCTTGGCTTGTGTCTGGAGAGCGGCCTCAATATCATCCCACAGTCCCTCTGGCGCATCAGTCTGATAATCCGCCAGCTTGTCGTGCAGTTGTTGTGTCCACTTGTCCTGTTTCATATTTCTTGTTTACTCAGATATTCTTTAATCATTCTTGCCAACATCTTCTTTGCTCTATGGAAGTGCGAGAAAGAGGTATTCTCTTTGATGCCGAGTTGCTGGGCTATTTCCTTGTGAGAGTATTGCTCGTAGACGAAGAGGTTCAATACCGTTCGATAGTTGGCAGGCAGTCGTCCTATCATTTCTAAGAGAACTTCTGGGGGCACCATTTCTATATCTGGCGAATCTTCGTCTGCCTCATCGGGGATGTTGCTGACAAACAAAAAGCGCTCGTGTTGACGCAGATAGTTTACAGCACTGTTGGCCACTATCCTCGACACCCATGATTTCAAAGATCCCTCACCACGATACTCGAATCTTTCAATTGAAGTCAGAATCTTTACAAAGCTGTCCTGAATCACGTCACGCACTTCTTCGCTCTGTGGAATATATCTCAGCCCGATAGCCATAGCGTATCCAGAATAACGGCAGTATAAACGGCGCAGGGCGCTCTTGTCTCCACTCCGTATTGAACTCAACAGCTCCTGCTCAGTTTCCATTCTCAGCTGCTTTCGTCTTATTTGTGCTTGTGAATGTCAAAACTAACTCTGGCTTTGGTTCTATAATGGTCTTTTTTCCTTCTGAATCGTATATTTCTATTTGAGGTATGTTGCAAACGAAGTTTATCGTACGTGACGAAGAATCCAATGTGAGAGTTGATTTTGAAGGAACCACATCCATCACTATGGCATAATACTCGCCATTAGAAAGCGTCACAACAAACGGATAACGTAAGAATGCATAGTTCGTATAGGGAGATAGTTCAAAATAAACCAGATTCTCAGAATACCCAACGCAATTAATATCAGTTACAGTGCCAATGTGTGTACTGAAATCTTCTGTTGCGTTTTCTAAAGAAGACAAGTCTCCAATTAAACCAGTCTTGAATAAAAGAAGATCCTCGTCTTTTAATGGCGCACCTATTATCATCGAAGTAGTCAGCTTAGTGATGCTGAATGACGAATAAGATGATGAGTACTGAGATAACGCATGCATGGCAATTGCCTTAAACGGGAATGTGGTAAAACCGAAACTATATATTCTATCAACACCTAATGAGAAATAATAATTGTTCTGCTCAGCATCAACATTCTTTCCATTCAGTGCCCATTGACCAGAATAAACTCCCGACATACTCTTAATAATATTATTGGAGTTTTCATACATGTCGTTTGGTATGGCTAAATTGCTTGAGATATCTGAGATATCTTCTTCACCCTTTGAACAGCCAGCAAGTGCCGTACCTATCATCAGAATCAGACATACTTTTTGTAATAAGCTTCTTATATTCATATTTTTCGATCCATTTTTATAGTTATAACGGAGAAAAAGCAAAAACTTGCACATTAAAGCGGTAATTTCACACTATATTGTGATTTTAGTTGCAAAGATATAATAGAAATATGAAACAACAAAGGAAATTCACAGAATATTGTGATTTTCAGTCTATTGAAGCTCTACGACTCGGGTATGATGACTTAAGCACATGCTGAAAGAATGGTGCAAAAGCAATATTGCACCTCATTTTTGGGTGTTGACGCGACAGAGATTTGGGGGATTCGTGTGGTTTGTCGCAAAATGGCGCGTATGTCGCATGTAGTTGACAAAGAAATCAGAAAAAAACTTGGAAGCGGGTGAAAATCGCCGTATCTTTGCATCGTCAATCAGACAGAAAGACAAAAGAACATAAATTAAAAATTAAGGTATAACAATTTAAAATTTAAGAAAGGAAAAGAATTATGGCAAAGACTCCAGTTTCAATGACAATCGACGGTTACAAAGAGCGTGAAGTACTGATGGTAACTTACGAGTTCGATCAGGCAACAGACGTAGAGGGACAGATGGCAGGCATCCCACGCGGTGGTAAGATCATCGTACGTGTTAAAGCCCTGAACGACGGCACACCCGACCTGCTCGCATGGATGATAGAGCGCAGCCTTCCGAAGAACGGTGAGATCAAGTTCCTCGAGACAAAGACCAACAAGGAGATGAAGTCAATCAAGTTCACCAACGGCTACTGCGTAGATTTCGAGGAGAAGTGGGAGGACAAGATGGGTCACTTCGAGGAGATCACAATTACCTGTAAGCAGATTGAATTCGGTAATGTGAAATATGAGAATGATTGGGCATGATGCAAAGGTAAAAAAGTAAAAAATAAGTTTAACAATTAAAGAATAGAAAGGAAACAAGATATGGCAGCAAATGTAACACCAGTAGTACTCGCAGTAGACGGATTTGCAGAGCGTGAAGTAATGATGGTAGACTATAAGTTCGACCAGACAACAGACAAAGAGGGTCAGATCTCAGGTATCCCCCGTGGTGGTAAGGTAACAATCCGCGTTAAGGCCATGAATGACGGCAACAACGAGTTGGTAGCTTGGATGCTCGACCCGACAAGTCCAAAGAATGTATCAGTTAAGTTCGTAAACACCGTTGACGGCGCAGCCATGAAGGAGCTCAAGGGCACAAACTGCTACTGCATCCACTACGTGGAGAAGTGGGAAGACGGCCAGCAGCACTTCGAGGAGATCGAGATTGTATGCCAGAAGCTCGAGAACGGACCTGTTGCTTACGACAATCCTTGGAAGTAAATAATAGATTTTGCTATCAGAAATTGAGAGGTACGGCTAAATTGTCGCACCTCTCTTTTGCAAGTTTTAGCAGGTTTTTCTTTGCTGTCTTGAAAAATATCCTTATCTTTGCACCGTCAAATAAATATAGAGAAATATTATGGGTATTATTTATTCACTCCTTCTTGGTTGTTTGGCTGGCTTCTGTGCTGGCAAGTTGATGAAAGGTGGCGGTTTCGGCATCATCATGAATATCGTGCTTGGTCTCTTTGGTGGAGCCCTTGGCGGATGGCTTTTCTCGATGCTGGGCATTGAGTGGGGTGGCGTTCTTGGTCAGCTTGGTACTGCTATCGTTGGTGCAGTTGCTATTCTTTGGGTTGCTTCTCTTATCAAAAAATAAGCACCTTACGCAACGTTGGCAATAGGCATCACCCGAAGAAACTCTCTTCATCGACGATAGCCCCAAGAACAGCGCAGTAGCCCAATCCCTCGGCATTCACACCCTCTGTCCCAAGAACAACGAAGACTGGACTCCTTCACTCAAGAGCTATCTCAAGATTTAGAATTTTTATCTTTATCATCCCCTGGCTGGATAAAACCTATTGGACGATGTTTCTTTAAGGTCGCAATTTGCGACCTTGAAGATTGTAACTCTGCTAAAGCTGTGCTAATGGCATCGAGTTGTGCGCGTGTAGATTCATTGATATCGTTTTGATCGGCGAGAATTTCATTCATCTCATCCTTTACTTTCTCTATTTCTTTCTTTAGTTCATCATAAGCATTGGGCAGAGGGAGTGTTTTCAAGTGGTGGAACATTACAAAAGCTCGCATAATCCTTCTATTTGCTTCAATAGCTGTATCTGACTCCAGGACACTGCTTAGCATGGATACACCTAACAAAGTAAATGCATGCGGAAGATATTTGGAATGTGAACCTCTTCCTTTCTTTATGGTCGCAAATTGCGACCTTAAACGTAGTTCATCATATTCTTCTTGGGTTAGTTGAAACATGAAGTCTTCACCAGCGAACCTTCTAGGATTGCGTTTAACTTTCTCATTTAAACGTTTAGCCTCAACACCATAAAATGCAGCGATATCACGGTCAAGCATTACTCGATGTCCGCGAATGAGATGGATATAATCCTCAATGTTTTGTAAATCGTCCATAGTAAAGTTGATTTAATGTTAATAACTATATGATGGCGCAAAGATACGTATTATTTTTGAAACCACCAAATACTTTATAGAAAAAATGTCAATCGCAGTAATTTAGGCGAACTATACACCTTACGCAACGTTGACAACAGGCAACGCACTCTTCTTATTCAAAAGCTTTTTTATTTGCTGACAGAAGCCACTTATTTCAAAATAAGACCATTGTTTCTTGAATTACTTGCCTCCTATCCGACACATAGCCACCCATGAATTATTCCCAAGCTGGGAACAAAACATTCCCACGTTGGGAACATAATATTCCCAGCCTGGGAATATCAGCAAAGCCGTAAGATTCATGAGGAGTTTTGTCATAGTCTATTCTGGGTGTCCGTGTGTTTATTTCTGTTGCCGTCAGTCATGCGGCTCGCTCTTACAAAAGAACCGTCCCTCTGTATGCAGAGTCCCCGCCTGCTCGAGACGGGGACTATCTGTGAAACCTTTTAAATTCCAAATACACAAGATGACTTCTCAGCTTCTCACGTACTCTTTGTCTGTTTCATGAGGCACCGCTGTCCTCTATGATTATAATGCTATTGTCAATTGTCTCTGAATAGGCGGACGGGGAATCCCCAAGTTTTACCGCCATTATGACTCGTATACAAGGCGTTATCTATAAAATGCATAAAATTTGCATCGTTTAAGTTTGTATTAGAAGGACCTGACCCTTCTGTTGCAGTCCAATAAATACCACGACCTCTGTTACTTTCATTGTCATTTGAAGTAGCCCCCGAGTCTCCCCTTCTGTCCCCCGCCCCATAGAACGTACGTTGAACAGCACCATAAGTATTGTCTATAAACGAATTGCCAGCAGATAAAGTCAGATTATCAAATTCAGCTTCCCACTTTGATTCGTTTGTTCCGAAAGTAGAGCTAGCTTGGCTTGTGGTGAGAGGCACTCCTAATAATTTACTTGTTATAGTTAATAAGAGACTATTTGTACTTTTTGAGCCACTTAACACATATTTCCAAATTGAACAGTAATCAGAACCACAAAAACGAATAGCATAAAATTCTCTCTCGCTTTTTCTATACCAATACGAATTCTCCGTCATGTAGGTTCCGCTTATGCCTTTTGTAGTGTCATTATACCCAAAGCTCAAACTGACAGTTTTATTTAATGTTGCTCCAACACCATCTGTTTCTAAAAAACCACTAGGGAAGGTCACGTAAACATTATCTGCAACCCAGTTTGTCGGATTTATCGATGAAGGTATGATACTATTCATTTCGTAAACACTTGGCAAATGCCATGTTCCACTTTGACTTTTGATGGTCTTATTACCTTGGTAGTAACCAAGTTTTGAAATGGAACTGTTTGAGAAAGTTGCCATTGCATCAGCCCAAGTATAGTAATAGCATTGAGTTGAATTGCTACCCATTGTAAGCGTACTTGCACTGGGGACATTTGTCATGTTATAAAGTGCCACATACCAAAGTGGGTTCATCTTTATATCAACCGAACCTGTAATCGATAAAGTGTAGGTGGCAGAAGCTGCATTATAATAGTCATTGGCAGCGCAGGTCACGGTGATGGTGGCATTGGCTGGGGTGATACCGTTAGTCGGTACGGTAATGGTGTTGCCACTCACAGTTATACTTCCAATTCTGATGGTTGAGCCACCTGTAGCAGCAGCGCTCAGAAGTGCTGCATCGTGACAGTCGGTTACTGTAATGGTTGCACTGCTTCCTGCACTAACGCTGCCGCTTGTTTGACTCAATGTGAGAGCATGATCAATCTTTGTAACATTTAGTGTATAGGAGGCTGTTGCACTTGAATAAGTGTAGCAATCCGTGTTATTAGAAGGAATGGTTGCAGTCACCAAAACGCTTCCCGACTTGGTGAATGAGACCTCTCCTGTTGTGGCATCGATAGTGGCACCACAGGTGTTGTTGGGATCGGATGTTGCTGGAACACTGTATGAAATTGTTGCATCACCAATGGTTGTTACGGGGAAAATTACAACTCTTTAGAAATCATTTCGTTACCTCAATTTGGATGGTAATTAGGTAACGATTTAGAAACGAGCTGAATTACATATTCTGTCTCGTTATACACATTTCCAAAGAACGCTTCTTAGTGAGTGCAAAGATAATCATTTATTCTGTTACCACCAAAGAAACGGGCAGAAACTTAACGTTTTTATAGGTTTTTGTTACCTTTTCCTTGGCTATTATATGTCTTTTAGTTACCAAGTCCATTTTTGTAACGATTTCCTTTTTTCTTACGATAGGTTCATTGTCCGCCCACGATTCCCATGGCTGACTGCTTCGTTATTGGGCTGTCCTTTTATTGCCGTAGTATACTCTTGGGCAAGCCTAAGAGAATGCTATGGCAATGGAGTGACGAGAAGACAGCACGCTAACTTCTCCCTATGTCACTCCTTCCGGACGGCCTCAATGACGGCAGTCTGTCGTGGGGATAAAGGCGGATTAGTGGAAAAGCAATCAGGCATACAACATTCTGTATTTCTCGCATCGTAGCAGGTACGACGGGGCAAATACAGAGAGTTGTCTGCAATTAGGCAATCCCCGCCATTAGTGCATCGGAATGGTGTCAAACATGGTTTGCCGGATCATCCCGATGCACCAATGCCTTTTGGTGATTGCCGTCCATGCTTTTCTTTTATTCCTCTGCACACAATTTTCTAATACTACGGTCTTTTACACGTACATTTTATTACTATTGCTTTTTTCGCCTATCCTTTTTTGCAATAGTTTTATTCCTCCCTTTACACTTATTCATTCACTATTGTTTTTCAAGTTCCTCCAGTTACCTCATGGCCGACGGCTTCGTCGTTGGTGCTGTCCTTTTCTGCCATCTCATACTCTGGG
>FLNV01001619.1_pt1 | contig 33774 bp, 25 predicted proteins | sample 1140351 | NCBI WGS metagenome assembly FLNV01 (sample SAMEA3878207, study PRJEB12797) | bioreactor metagenome | biome: Moose rumen | place: Sweden | collected 2011-10
CAGTCGAGATTGGGACGGCGCGGGAGACTTTTGCCATCACTCATCTTTCAGAAAATCATCTTGTTGAATACGGCAAAGACAAAGGCGACTTCAAAGTGGACGAAAAATACCATTTCGAAATCGGGGGCAAGGACAAAGGCTTCAACCAAATAGCCGATTTGCCCGATTCATACGTCTTCGCCGACGACATCGAGTCGCCCGTTGGCGCGAAGCTGCCCCTTTGGATGTTAGGGTTTTTGTATTGAGTTGCCACGGCCTGGCATGTTTCAACTTTTTTTGGCAAAACCCATTTGGAAAGTGGAAATTTTGTCTATTTTTGCAGGCAATTAACGGAATGGTAACGCAAAACAAGAAAGCACATAGAAGTAAATAGCGAGAATTACATATAAGACATAGCATTGAGCTAATCTTGGCGCTTAAAAACTGGACACTTTTAAGTTGCATAACCAAGAACAAAGCAAGATGCTCGCGTGTAAGCGTGAGCTTTGTTCAGTATATAGTTGGTTATACAGGTAGTCCAGAAATCCTTAAGCGCCGATGAAAGACTAAGAAGTTCGCGCTTAACTTTTTGTGGAAAAACGAAAAACAAGACAAATTAAAACAAAAGCATCTAAAGATATGAAAACGAGAATTTTAGCAACACTTATCACAGTATTATTGGGGGTGCAACTATTTGCACAAAACGTGAAACGCCCAGACACCTATTATTATAATAGAGGGTTTGAGTGTCTGCGTGAAGGCAAAGAGGCCGATGCCTATGATTATTTCGAGAAGGAGACGCGAGACAATCCGAAGAATGGCTATGCCTTTGCTTGGATGGGATATATCTTGTACGACAACGAAATGTATGGCGACGCTCTCTCCATGCTTGAAAAGGCTCAGAAAAACATTCCTTCCAAAGACAAAGAATATCTTTGCATGGTTTGTCGTATCAGAGGCGACATTTATACCGACTTGCAGGATTATGACGAAGCCGCCGCAAACTACACAAAAGCCATAAGGCTCTGCCCGGATGATTCGCGCTGTTATGATGACAGGGCTGATTTGTACTACCAAATTGGGAAATATGACCTGTCTGACAAGGACTATGACAAAATGATTGAATTGGATCCCAACGATAGCCAAGGTTACATGGGGAAAGGTCGCAACGCCAATGCGCAGAAGAAATATGAAGATGCCATCAAACAGTTTGACCATGTTGTGAAGCTGTATGGCAAAGACTATTCGCAATGCTATTCTTTCAGGGCTGAAGCATACGCAGCCCTTGACCAATACGACAAGGCCGCTGACGACATCATCACGGCATTGGGCATCGATGGGAACGATAAGGCGTTTTACCTTTTAGGCACCATCATGGCCGATTCAGCCTCAACAACCATGACTTCCAAACTTAGAATCCAACAATTGAAAGAACCCAACAACTATTATTGGCCTTACTGTTCGGGCATTGTCTATGAAGAAACCGAAAACTTCGGCAAGGCCATTGATTGTTACAAAAAGTCCAACGAGCTCAACAGCTTTGGACTTGTACATAACAGAATTGCTTCATGTTACGCTGAGTTGGGCGACTACGCACAAGCCATTGACCATATCGGCCAGGCCATCCAAATGGAGCCGGAAAAGACAATCTATAAGATGTATAAGGCCAACTACGAATACGACGCCGGATTAACGGACGAGGCTCTCGCCGACATGGATGTTTGCATTGCCGAAGCGCCCGAATATTACTATTTCCATTATCGGAAGGGGTTCTTCGAAGACAATCTCAACATGACAGATGAGGCCATCGAGGACTATTCCACAGCCATATTACTCAACCCCGATTATTTCTATTCGTATTCTGGCCGTGGCGACATGTACACGAAGAAGGGTTTGGTGAAAAACGCCATGGACGATTATAGGAGCGTCGTGGCGAAAGACACGGTTCCTTCGATGGGTTCGTGTGCGCAATATGCTTATTTGGCGTTAGGAGAAAGAGCAAAAGCCGTCGAGTACAACCAACGCATCATCGACTCGTTCCCCGACAATAACGGCGTTTACTACAACGCGGCCTGCCTCTATTCGTTGATGGGCGAGACCGACAAGGCCTTGGGCTACCTGAAGACGGCTTTCGAGAAAGGCTATAACAGCTTCGCACACATCGGGCTTGACGACGACCTCGACAACATACGCGACACGCAGGCCTTCAAGGACATGGTGGCCGAATACCGGGCAAAGGTGCAACCGACAGGGGAAGCCGCCCCGCCGATGAGGGATGACATCGAGGTGGAGATACCTTTCACCAAGACACGTGGCGTCACAGAGGTGCAATGCATCGTCAACGGCTTGCCGTTGCATTTCGTATTCGATACCGGCGCCAGCGACGTGACCATGTCGATGGTGGAGGCCACCTTCATGCTGAAAAACAAGTACCTCTCCCCTCTCGATGTTGTCGGCAAGCAAAACTATCTCACCGCCGACGGCAACGTGAGCGAAGGCACCGTCATCAACCTGAAATCGGTGAAGATAGGCGACCTCGAACTCACCAACGTCCGCGCCTCGGTGGTGAAAAGCCAGAACGCCCCGCTCCTCCTCGGCCAAAGCGTGCTGGGCCGGTTGGGAAAAATCGAGATTGACAACGAGAAGAGGGTGATAAGGGTGAGGTATAGGGAGTGAAGAGCATTATGAGGAAAAACATAAAACACTATGAGTATAATACGAAACAAAATGAAAAGGCACATTTTAATTGCAGTTTTGCTCATCGCTTTGTTCGGATGTGCAAATCAAAGAGATAGATATGGTAATAACCAAACACCAAATACGGATGGCATCAATGTTCCAATACAAACACCCGGCATGAGCTATGAAGGAGCAAATAGCGATGGCAATGCCACACAAAGTGCCCCTCTCCCCGCCGCTCCTGTTATTCCCGCTGTTCAGGGGAAACCCTCCTTGATTAAAATGTATGTCGAGAATTCCGGGAGTATTATTGGTGGAACACAAGGAACTGATGGTGGTTATGTGCATGGTATTACTGAATATGTACAAGCGTTGAATGACATGGCTCAACTGCCTGCTTTTGTATGGGATACTATTCCAGTGAACATTTTTTTCGTCAATGGTGCAAATCCTATCGTTACCACACCTATTGGTAATTCATTTGAGAATAAGCTCACTAAACAAGGGATGAAAGTTGGAAATACCTCGCTAAGCGATTTGAATGCAATGTTCAATCTGGCATTGAGTCAAGCAACAAACGGCACTATCACCATTTTGGTAAGCGATGGTATCTATGATATTGGAACAGGGAAATTGACGGCTTTGGCAGCAAAAGGCACTGGAACAAGAACTGCATTTCTGCGCCGATTACGTAATTCAACAGACGACTTGCAGACTCTTATCGTGAAGATGTCGTCGCAATTTACTGGGAGATATTGTTATGCCACCAGAACTGGAAGCATCCAAGTCAACAAAAAAAGACCGTATTATATTTGGGTATTTGGCGAATCGAATATGATTGACAACTATTTCTCAGATGCCACTTTGAAAAAACTTAAAGGTTACCGAAACCATGCTCGCTATGTGAAAGTTGGAAACAACAAATTGCCGTTCGAGATTGATTTTGCGAACAGCGTCGGCGATTTTCGTCCAGATAAGAAAGATTCACATGTGCTTGTTCGTCATAGAGCTTATCATGGCAACCTTGAATTGGCATTGATTGTTGATTTTGACGGTTTGCATTATCCCGATGCATATCTTATGGATTCAAGCAACTATGATTGTGATTTCAGTTTCGGTTTTCTATCGGCAAGACCTGCAACTCAAAGCCAAGTCAATGCTGCTGGAGTATCGAATTACAAGCGGCCATTCCTAATCAAGCTAAACACCAATCAGTCCAATCCACGCGGAAAGCTGACGCTTAAACTGAAAAACACTGAACCAAGTTGGATTGCCAAAAGTAACGCCCTAAATGAAAACACAATTGACACATGTACCACATACGGCTTTTCAACCTTAACCAAAGGCATAAGGGAAGCATACGAATATGCGTCGGATTCAATACCAGCAGTTTTCGAAATAACCTTTAATTAAAAGCGATATGAAAGACTTTTTTGCAATGATTTACGAATGGCTTTTGTATGATCAACAATACAATTTGCTTTTCAGGGAACTTTATCAAGGAAATGGATATTTGTTTTGCGGATTGTCGCTACTGTTCATCCCCTTGTTGCTATTCATCTTGTTCTATTGGGACTCCAAGACTCCTTGGGGAAATCCATATAGGAAAAAATTTGGTTGGGTCGTTTGGCTCGTAGTGGTGGCGGCTATTGTCGTTGGCGTCTCATACGCCATTACCTATTCCGCATTGTTCAATGCGAATAATCCAGCCTTAATCCAAGCGATGAACAATCCTTCAACGGGCTATACCGATTTTGCCAAGAAACTTGTGGTAGTATTGGCCTTCCTCAATGGCGCATATTCCTTGGTGATTGGCTTCCTTTGGAGCTTGCTCCTCAAACAGAAAAGCGTATTACACATTCATATTCCATTCTAAAAACAAAAGATTATGCCTAAGCTATATGTATTTGGAATCGGCGGAACCGGTTCGAGAGTCATCAAAGCGATGACCATGATGTTTGCCGCAGGAGTGAAACTGCCCAACAATTTCGATGTTGTAGTGCCCATCATCATTGACCCCGACAGCGGTAATGGCAACCTTACACAGACTAAAGATGTCTTGAAAGACTATTGTGCCATCAGGGGCAAGATACAGAACCCAAATGATTTTTATCAACAAGACATCAAATCGGTTGGAGATTTGCTGGGGCAGATTGGCAACGGACGGAATCTTTTCGAATTGACCCTTAATAGAACTCAACAGAACACATTCGGTCAATACATCGATGTAAACGCCATGTCGTTCAATGCCGCAAATGGAGCCGATGACCAAAACTTTACAAAGTTGCTTTATTCTTCTGACAACCTACAAGCCAACCTAAATGTCGGCTTCAAGGGCAACCCAAATATGGGGGCTGTGGTGCTGAACCAAATCATTCAATCCCAAGATTTCCGTAATTTTTGTCAGACCTTTAATCAGGGCGATGCCGTTTTCATTATCAATTCGATTTTTGGCGGAACAGGAGCAGCCGGGTTCCCGCTATTGCTGAAGAATTTACGAAACAACCCCAACATCCCTAACGCACAACTCATTAACCCTTGCGAGATAGGCGACATCACTTATTTGCCTTATTTCTCGTTACAGCAACCCACTGGAGGTTTTTCGACTGTCAACCCCAGCACTTTCGACGAAAAAGCTAAAGTTGCCCTTGATTACTACAACCAAACTATCATTGGCGGCAATCAGGTGAATGCGATTTACTTTATAGGCAATCAAGGCAATAGAAGTATTGAAAAATATTCAGAAGGAACAGGTACTCAATGCAATGATGCCAATTTCCTTGAATTGGCAGGGGCTTTGGCCATTTATGATTTCTGCCAAAACCATCCTTTGAATAATGCCAACACGATTGTAAAGGAATTTGGCGTGCAAACCAATAATGTGGCCGCAGGCATCAATTTAGACGATTTAGATCCAATACACACCAACATTTTGGCCAAACCTTTGGTGAAATTCAGATTGTTTACGCAATACCTAAACAAAGGCTTGGATAGAGCCATAAAAGATTGTCGTTGGGCCAATGACCAAATGAAATTGGTTCCAAAACGACAGAAATCACCACTCAACAAAGGTTTTTTCCAAAGCAGCGACTTCGATTTGGTTAGAAAAATGAATGCGGCTTTTGACGGTTGGATTAATGAGATGCGAAACAACAAACCTTCTTTCGTCCCTTTCAACAATGTTGAAGCACATAGTGTTTTTGAGCTCAGGAATGGCAAGCGGCCAAAACACAAACCTTCGTGCAAAAGCATTGACATAGAGAATGCCCGATTGGTGACAAATGCCGATATTAGGGTGAACGAAATGACGTTGCTTTTCAAGATGTTTTCAATGTCAATAGAATCAGCATGTAATTATCACAATATAATCTAAAAAGACCATGTCAACAGTTTTCAGACTACATAATAACGGCGCAAACAACAGCGGATGGTTTCAAAGCCAGCCTTTGACCACAAATAACATCAATACAATTGTTTCGAAAGGCGACGAAGCCGCGACTTCAATCCCAAGCCCATTCGCGCAAATGGCATTGGTGAAAACGGCATTTGATTATTTGTCACAAGCTAACATTCCGCTACATTATGACACCGAAAAGCAAGCCGACAGAGCCATGCATCAATTGGTTTCAGACGCTTTGGATGTTGCGCAACTCTTTTTTGAGTTCCAAACTTTTAAGCAGTATTTCCAAATAGTTTCATGGAATGTGGCGAATGGTTTTCAGCGGTTATCAAACGATGGAAATCCAAGCCATAAAGCGTTGGCTGACACGCTTAGCGTTTTTTGGATTTCAAATGGCGCACTTTTCAACTTCATTCAAGTGCAAGATATCTACTTCATCATGACCCAAGCTAACAAGTTGATTGGGGCCACCTCGCCCATGACAATGTTTATGGCCGCGCCTGATGTCCGAGCAAATCTTATAGGCATTCCGCCGTTGAACTGCGCCAATGACGTCTTGTTTGACAATGTGTATTTCTCACTTGACCAACGCGACCCTGACTTTATCCAATACATGTATACCTTGCAGGCGCAACCCAATTTTGCGACCCTGTTTCCTGCCTTAAACAACTACATGCTGAGGATAAAGAATGCCCCTGGCTTGTTGCCCGGACCATTGGCAAACGCCATCGCCCAAATTCAGCCAACAGACATCAACAAGTATTCGCCTTCGCTTGTACAAGGTGTTGCCGGTAACCAATGCAATGCAAGCGGCATCTCCATTAGAGAGCGTGTGTTTGACCCATTATCCATCCAAAACAATAGCGATTTTGTAATCAATCCTGATTACAATCCGCAAGGCATTCTTCCACTTGTGCTGCCCGACGGGAGGTTTAATAATGCATGGAATTATACGGCTTTAGGGACACCATGGAATCAGAATTGGGTGATTGACCAAAACGCTTCTCGTTCAACGCTGCCCAATAGCGGTTTGCCTTATCCGTGGTTGTCGGCAACCGATTTTCTGGAAGACAAGATTGTCAAGTTGCCATACAAGATTGACTCGTCTTACTATCAAACTGGTACAGGCAACGATGACTCTTATCTTCTTCCTTTGAAGCCAAAGTTCTTTGAGTATTTCAATCCGCAAGCAGCCAGGCTCCAGTTGACAACATTGGTGGCGGGTGGTGTAGATGTCAGTTTGAGCGTTCCAGTTAAGAACGGCTCTATAACTTTCGCTAAACGTTATTCGCTGAATGACATTGAAGATTTGGATGTGCATGTTGCCATTATGCCCTTTATGAAAACCGATCATATCCAATTGGATTATACGGTGGCTATTCATGATGATAGATTCAACAAAACACACAACATTGATATTCAGTGTTTCAATCAAGGAAAGGCATTATCTTCTTCGTCAAGGGTTAGAATGGCCGGAAACCAAAACGATGTGAAAAGCGTATTTTATCGCGTTCCAACCTTTGATGCAATACAAGTTTCCGTTGATGGTGTTGGCGCGAATGGTTTTGTGATACCCAAGATGCCAGTGCATAATGGCAACCAGCCCATAGCATTCGCCATTGATTTTGGTACAACCAACACGCATATCGAATATAAGATTGGGATTAATGCGGAATGTGGGCTGGAGATTAGCCCAAATAATGCTTTGTGGCGTTCTTTAATGGCTGGAGGCACTGGAACTGGTCGTCAGGACGCAGTGGATAGGTTGTTTGACAGCGAGTTGTTCCCAAGAACCGTTCCATACACGGTCAACGCCAACAACCAACACGAATTCCCTTTCAGAACGGCAGTAGCCTACAACATGACCACAAATTTCACAAACCAACTGGACACGTTCATGGATGTCAACCCGTTTATGCTTTTCGAAAAGAAGTCGCAAAACCCAAACTATCAGTCGCAGCCTAATTTGAAATGGAGCAACTACAACCAAGCCAAAGACAAAGTCCTTGTGGAAAAGTACATCGAATCTTTGCTCTATTTGGTACTGTATAAAACCATTGCGATGGATTGCAATCCTGCCAATGCAAAAATCACTTGGTTTTACCCAATCAGCATGGACACTTTTGAACTGAACATCTTCAAGAACGCTTGGACAAATGCTTTTGCCCATGTGTTCAACACGGCAGATCCAAACAATTTGGATGACATTCCTGAAAGCGTTGCGCCATATCTCTATTACAGGGCTGCCAATCCAGGAAAAAGTTTGTCTATTGACATTGGAGGAGGCTCGTCAGACATTGCATTGTTCGACAACGCAGCCAATACTCCCGATTTCATTTCTTCGTTCCGTTTTGCCGGAAATGCCATCTACGGAGATGGCTTTGATGATGAGCGTTTCCAAAGAGACATCGGGAACAATGGTTACTACAAAGCCTTCTTGAACGATGTCGAACAATGCATTCAGGGAGACCAAAACCTCAAAGACATTCTTCAGGTGATAAAACAAACACGTTCTTCCTCAAACTTCAGCAACTTCCTATTCTCGTTGGAAAGCAATACCAACTTGAACTTCAATTATGTCAGCAAATTACAGCAACATAAAACGCTAAAAATGCCTTTCTTGTTGTTTTATGGCGCCATTGTTTACTATGCAGCGAAACTGATGAGCCTTTGCGACAACCCATCCAAGCCCGACAATATCATTTTCAGTGGAAACGCATCGAAAAGCCTAAGGGTTTTGGATAGCAGTCCGAATTTGAATGTCATAGGAGATTTCTTCAACTTCATTTTGAACGAAGTTCTTCATTCTCAGAATGGCACTGTCAATGTGGCCTTGGATTCAGACCCCAAGAAAGTCACTTGCAAAGGAGCTTTCAGAAACAGTGCTAATGTCACCTTCAATCAAGCACAAAAACTGTATTGGATTGGTGGACAATCTGACGGCTGGGGACAAGCGTTGAATGCCAACATTCCTGTAAAGCTTCCTTGTTATAATGATGCGGGTAACACAGTTTACGAACAAGTTGTAAAGTCAATTAAGGAGTTCTATGCCATTCTTGACTTCTACAAAAAGACACATAACCTTACGGATTTGTTCGGAATAGACGATCCAAGTTACAAAGTGTTTGAGAAGATTCGTGAAAAACATCTTGTAGACCATATTCAGCAAGGCATCGAGTCGCATCATAGGAATCCTAACGACAAGATTGAAGAAACGTTCTTCTTCATGCCGTTTGTGTCAATGCTAAATGATTTGGGGAACGCATTAACTTGAGATTGGATATGGAGAAAGTATCTAACATCATAGCAGCTGTATTACTATTGGTAATTGCCGTTCTTGAATTGGGCTTGTTCGCTTTAGGGTGGATGCAGAAGAACCATGCGCCGCTTATTCCGTGTTGTTTGATACTCTTTGTCCTCATAATTGCGGCTGCTTTTTACATAAGAAGAATACAATTGGATTACGACGAATTGAAATCGAATTACAAAGAATTGAAGTCTAAGTATAGCGACAGCAAGGATCGGGAAAGATGTTCTAAAGAAAAGTGCCAAAAACTGGAATCAGAATTGGAGGCTCTTAGAAGTTCAAGACAAGATGGCGTGTGTAATGCGGACGCACCTCAAAATGCGTCTGATGCAGTTCCAGAATCACCAATGACGGAGGAGACTCCACATGAAAACCCACACCAACCTGACACGAATAGTGTTGAACAAGAAATTGCAGAAGCAACCATTGAATACTATTCAAGCCCCAATTCCAATGGAGAATTTGACAGAAGTCATGCGAAAAAACAAAACAGTGATGAATGCTTTTACAAAATCATATCAAATCCAAAAGATCCTCAAGGCAAATTGGAACTGTTAGACAAGCGAGATTATTCCCGGCTGTTAGGCGGCTTCAAAACCGATTGCCTGTATCCAGTGTGTGAAGTATTGGAAAGCAAACCAACTGAAAGCCGTGTACACATGGTTGAATCCGGCTATGTGATTCTGCAAGGAGAGAGATGGAATGTCAATAATGGAAAGAAAATCAAAATTAAAATAGAGTAGAAATGAACTTTCAAATTATAGAATCTATTGTTATTGGATTGATTGTAATCTTACAAATAATCGTTTTCTGTCTAATTTGCAAGAAAATACGAGCATATAAGAAATTGTTTTCAAATACGTTAGGCATTAAAAACAATGATGAATTATCAGTCCCCCAAGTAGTCGTCTATGATGGAAAAGACAAAGTGGTGGACGACACACCTTTACAAGGCGCAGTTGACAGCATCAATTCCTATATCGAAAACAACTGGGGAAGTTCGGTCAACTTCAGCATCATTGAAAACATAATAGAACGCGAATCCTCGTCAAGAGACGAAGAGATTCAGCATCTCATCCCCACGCCCTTGTATTTGGGTTTGGCGGCCACGATGGTTGGCATAATCATGGGGCTGTTCTCAATGGGAAGAATAAGCGGCGGAGCCGAACAAAACAATCCGAAAGATGCAGCAGAGGTACAAGTCTCAAACGCCGACACAATAACAAATGTTGCAGAATACCCCAAAGAAGAGTTGAACAACGCTTCCAATCAAAATGAAGATTCTTTGGGCGAAATCGACAAACTAATCAATGGAGTCAAAATAGCGATGATTGCCAGTTTGTTCGGTCTTTTATGGACAACCTTGCTATCGACTTGGATCTACAAAAAGGCAAGGAATAATGTCAACAATAGCAAGAACAGCAAGCTGAATTTCCTGCAAAGCAATTTACTTCTTCCTACAGAAGACAACACCTTGGTGGGCATCCGAGAGTGCATCGACCAATTCTCCAGAAATGTTGGTCGTTCCATATCGGAACTTACTACGTTAGCTAATACTAATGCTGAAATTGCAAGGAAAATCAACGAAAGTACAAGGCGGCAAGAACACATCCTTACTGAAATACAGGAGTTTAAACCAGCAAAAGTCACCAAGGTACTTGCCGATTTGTTTGACAAAGTGGATGCCAACATGGAATCATACAGGGAATTCTCGAATTATCTGGGCTTGATGAGTGAAATCTCAGAAAGGCTATCCGGTTTCGCAAGCAAGACGCAGAACATAGAGGATTTGGCCCAAGAGGTGAAAAACACCTTTACCGAGTCCCAACAATTGTTCCAATTCCTATCTACTCATCTCAGAGGTGTGGAAAACATAGGCCAACAATCGCTCGAAGCCATCAATGCCGCCGACAGCCATTTCAACCAAGCCGTGCAACAACTTGACAGAGAAATGAATGCGAGGATTCAAACGCTTTCTGATGGCTCCAATGCATTTGACTCTCGGATTACGGAGATTTTCACACAAGTTGGTGAACGATTGCAAGAGATAACAAGGTATCATGTCGAAGCACTTTCTAATGCATATCACAACAATCTTCCGGAGTTCAAACGACTCGAAAAACTTGATAACTTGGACGGTATCAGCGACAAGTTGGATGGAATTGCCAACATTGAGACTATCAGCCAGATACATGCCGAGCAGGTGCAATCTATGGTTTCGCCCATTACTACCTTAAAATCCAAAACCGAGGAACAAAACAGGCAGATTTTGTTGGCTATTGATAAGTTAGGTGAACGATTGGAGAAGATAGAGAACAATACGGGCAAATTGCGTCGTAATAATGATGATGGCGGTTTTAGAAGCTGGATAAAGAGATTGTTCGGCAAGAAAAAGAAAAACAGAAACGCCCATAAAAAACAAGACGAGCCATGAAACAAAACAACCATATTTTTTGGGTGAGTTATTCCGATTTGATGACAAGCTTGTTCTTCATCATGCTTGTACTGTTTGTGGTAACGGTGGGATATTTGAAGGTTAAGCAAAGAGATTTGAAACATGCCACAGCAGTGTTGCAAAACACTCGTGATTCCTTGTTGATTAGCAGCCAAGAAAAAGACCGACTACTAAATTTGGATAAGCAGTTTGAAAGTCTGGTTGAAAGCGGGGATTTTGATCAGATTGGTGAAAAGTATTATTATGAGCAACTCCGTGGAATAACCATTTTTAAAGAAAGAACCACTGATTTTCATCCCGACTTTGACATTTCCATTGTTGATGAGGCAGGAAAAAAAATAGAGGCATTTATACAAACGCTTGACACTAATATGAAATACCTTTTAATCATTGAAGGTAACTGCGCTAAAAGCAACCTATCTCCCCAATCTACACCTGAAGACAGCCAATACGGTTATGAACTTAGCTACCAAAGGGCGCTAACTATATATGAACGATGGAGAAAAATGGGGATAAATTTGAGGAAAAAGAATGTTGAGGTGCTAATTTGCGGCAGTGGTTTTAATGGCGAATCAAGAGATGCAGATGAAGATAACAACAAGAGAATTGTTATCCAGATTATTCCTAAAGTTTTATACAACAAATCGAACGAAAGCAATAACCCATGAAAAGTATTAGAACTTTCTTGTCATTATTCTTGTTGTCGCTCATGGTATTTCCATTGTCAAGTTGCAGAAGCTGCTCCCCGTCAGGCAGGGATGAAATCGCACATTCAAATGGTACAAGCAGGAGCAATGGCGGAGGCAGTTATCGACATCCCTCGTCGGGACAAACCATATACATGAAGCAAATAGGAGGTGTGTATTACATTCCAGTTAAGATCAATGGTCTGGAAATGGATGTCATATTCGACACTGGAGCCTCCGATATCACCATTTCCAGCTTGGAGGCCATATTTCTCATTAAGCAAGGAAAACTGACGGAAGAAGACATCTTGGGAGAAGCATACTACCAAGTGGCAAATGGCGACATATCCGTTGGCACCATCATCAATCTAAAAACCGTTCAAATCGGTGATGCTGTTTTGTATAACGTAAAAGCCTCTGTGGTGGATAATATAGAAGCGCCATTATTGTTGGGGCAATCGGCATTGGCCCGCTTTGGCAACATCAGCATTAATTACTCTAATAACACGATTCAATTCAAATGAAACCAAAGCATTTGTTGGTATTTTGCCTTATTCCATTTCTGTTTGGTGTTGCTTGTCATAGCAACACCACATTAATGGAGTGCCCCTCGATAAACAAATACGACAATGTGGTCTATCACAAAGGATATACTTTGTGTTACAATTCCTATACTCACGCCTCTGATTGGGTGGCCTATGAATTGACGGCAGAAGAGGCAAGCGGCCTTTGGCCGAGGTCAAACGATTTCAGACGCGACCCTAATGTTCAAGACATACAAGCTGAACATTCTGATTATAAAGGAACCGGTTGGCACAGAGGTCATTTGGCGCCAGCGGGAGACATGAAATGGGACTCGACAGCGATGTCGGAAAGCTTTTATTACACCAACATCTGTCCGCAAACACAAGAACTGAATCAAGGCGTTTGGCAGAGTTTGGAGAACAAGGTTAGGAAATGGGCCCAAAAGTACGGAAGGATTTATGTATGTTGCGGTCCCATTTATACCACCTATCAAAACGGCACCATAGGGGCCACCAATGTAATGGTTCCTGATTACTATTATAAGGCTTTGATGATACCCGTCAATGGCACATATTCCGCTATCGCTTTTATGACGAAGAACAGCAAAGAAAAACAAGACCTTTCACTTTGTGCATGTACTATCGATGAATTGGAAAAAGTTATCAATAGGGACTTGTTTTGCCTACTGAACAACTCGTTGGAGAAAAAGGTGGAGTCAACTATTGTCTGGAATGATTGGGGGATTGACAAACCATAACAAACTCAATAAAATGAACAAAACACTTTTATTATTATTGTTGTTTTTTACAACAACGCTCTATTCATGCGCAAACCGTTTAATAACAGATGCTCAACCCGTAACCGTTGAGGCAACGCCCAACATCGCCATCGATGATACCGACAGTCTCACCGTCTATTACCCCAACTTCAGCCGCATCGACTTGGTGACGGGCCAAATGCCCGACAAACTGACAGACACAAGCGTTGTACTCTGTTGCGAGGCTGCGTTTACAGGTGAATGCCTCACGGAGTTCAAACACACCAACATCGCTGGCGACCATGTGTCATCGGGAGAGCGGTTTCGTGGCTACCGTTACCCGAGGAACACGGGGGCTTTCGTTTGGTACGGGAACCAATGGAAGTTTCTCTGGAAGGAGTACTCATACGAGTTGGACAGCGCGGCCAAGCACAACGGCATGGGCTTTGGGCAGGAGATGATGATACACCAAGGAAATCTGTGCGAGACCATCAGAAAGGATGGTAACGTGAACCAATTCCGCGCCTTGTGCGAGGTGGATGGAAGGCTCTGCGTTATAGACTGCAAAATGCAGATGGCCTTCGGAATGTTCAAAAAACAGCTTATCGCCTACGGTGTGAAGGAGGCTCTGTACTTGGACATGGGGTCTGGCTGGAACCATTCATGGTATAGGGATGAGGACGGCAACGCCGTTGACATCTTCCCTTATCAGCATCCCTATTGCACGAATTGGGTGGTGTTTTACAGATAATCTTTCAAGTCTCCACCATTGCCTACGACAAAACCACCGCCACATTCTCGCCAACTGCCACATCAAAAACTCGCCAACCGTCACATTGAAATTGTTTTTATTTATCCGTTTTATTTTGTTCTCGTCCAAGTCGGGGTGTTTCTGCTGCAAGAAAAGGGCAAATCCTATGAATGGCAAACTCCATCTGCATTAAAACTCGCTTTCCAAATCGATAAAAAATCTTCGTTTTGGAACTTGAGTTCGAGATTCGTTTCCTCATCATCATTGAATGCGCCGATCGAATGGCGAGAAGATTTCTCCATTTTTACAGTTTGGACTATAAAAATTCAGCACTTTTTTACAGTTGAAACTATAAAAATATCGCTATTTTTGTGGTTTAAACCATAAAATTCGTATTTTTGCAGCGTAAACAATAGACAAATAATCATGGAAGATTCTGAAATCCAGCCGCTTTACGACAACTATCACCGCAAGATTGCCCAAATCAATCTCGACTTCAAGCGTTACTTGTACGACAAAATCAACTGGAACGCCCGAATGATCGGCATCAAGGGCGCACGGGGTGTGGGGAAGACCACGCTGCTGCTCCAGCACATCCTCGAAAACCATGACGACATCGACCAGACGCTTTATGCCTCGTTGGACGACCTTTGGTTTGCCACCCACAGCCTAATCGACCTTGTGGACTGGGCCTATCGTCATGGCATCAAGCGGCTCTACTTAGACGAGGTGCATCGCTACAAGATGTGGTCGGAAACGCTGAAGAACATCTACGACAGCTACCCCGAAATGAGTATCGTGTTCACCAGCAGTTCGTTGCTCGCCATGGACAATGCCAAAGTCGACCTCTCGCGCCGGCAGACTCCCTACATGCTGTACGGCCTCTCGTTTCGTGAGTTCCTTGCATTCGAAAACGTGTTACAGATGCAAGTCGTCCCCGTCGAGACGCTGTTGCGCGACCATGTGAAAATAGCCATGCAAGTGACCAAGCAGATGAAGGTCGCACCCCTGTTTGAGGCCTATTTGGAGCACGGCTACTATCCTTTCTATCACGACGTTGGCGACGATTTCCATGTGTATCTTCGCGAAATCGTCTCCTTAGTCATCGACAACGACCTGCCTGCCGTGGAGCGTGTATCGTTCGAGACCCTCCAAAAGGTGAAGAAACTGCTGATGATCATCAGTGAACGCGTACCCTTCGAACCTAACATGTCGGAACTTTGGAACCAGCTTTCCACCAACAACGAGCTGGGGCTGAGGATGCTTTATTCCTTGGACAAGGCACAAATCCTATCGCTACTTAGCGCAAAGACAAAGAGTTACAAGTACCTTTTCAAGCCCGACAAGATTTTCCTCAACAACACGAACCTCATGCACGCATTGTGTCCGAAGGTGGAAGTCGGCAACGAGCGTGAGACGTTTTTCCATAGCCAGATGACGGTCGGCCACGATGTCAAGACACCCCAAAAGGGCGATTTCTTGGTGAACGACCGCTATTTGTTCGAGGTGGGCGGCAAGAGCAAGACTTTCGACCAAATCAAGGACGTCCCCGACAGTTTCCTTGCCATTGACGAGACGGAAGTCGGCTTCGCCAACCGAATTCCATTGTGGATGTTCGGACTGACATACTAATCCAAAACTTTTCCCTACCTTTGCAGCGCAAAAACAACATTAATATGATTACCCAAGACCAACTTAAAGAATTATGTAAGAGGACTGATGCCTTGAGGAGGTATCTTTGACGTCGACAGACGTACCATCGAAGCACAGGAATTAGACGAAAAGACACAGGACCCGCAGTTCTGGAGCGACCCAAAGGCCGCCGAAGCCACCATGAAGAAGGTGCGCGAGGTGAAAGGCTGGCTCAACGGCTACAAGGAAGCCTCACAAGCCTACGACGACTTAGCCGTGCTCTTCGACTTCGCCAAAGAAGGCGAGGCCACCGAGGAGGAAGTGGACGAGCAATACAAAGCCGCCATCGAAATCGTGGAAAACCTCGAATTCAAGAACATGCTACGCGAAGAGGCCGACCCGATGAGCGCGGTGCTGAAGATCAACTCGGGCGCGGGCGGCACCGAGGCCCAGGACTGGGCGCAGATGCTCATGCGAATGTACATGCGCTATGCCGAGAACCACAAATACAAGCTCACCATCAGCGACCTCTTGGAGGCCGACGACGCGGGCATCAAGTCGGTGACGATGAAAATCGAGGGCGACTACGCCTACGGCTACCTGAAAGGCGAGAACGGCGTTCACCGCTTGGTGCGCGTCAGCCCCTACAACGCACAAGGCAAACGCATGACCTCGTTCGCGTCGGTGTTCGTCACGCCGTTGGTTGACGACACCATCGAAATCGTCGTTGAGCCGTCGCGCCTCTCGTGGGACACCTTCCGCAGCGGCGGCGCGGGCGGACAGAACGTGAACAAGGTGGAATCGGGCGTGCGCCTGCGCTACCAATACAAAGACCCCTACACCGGCGAGGAAGAGGAAATCCTCATCGAGAACACTGAGACCCGCGACCAGCCCAAGAACCGCGAGAATGCCTTGCGCCTCCTGAAGTCGCAACTCTACGACCGCGAGATGCGCCACCGCATGGAGGAGCAGAACAAGATCGAGGCCGGCAAGTTGAAAATCGAATGGGGCAGCCAGATCCGCAGTTACGTCTTCGACGACCGCCGCGTGAAGGACCACCGCACCAACTACCAGACCTCCAACGTGCAAGCCGTGATGGACGGCGACATTGACGCTTTTTTGAAGGCATACTTGATGGAATTTGGCGGGAAGAAAACTGCCAACTGAAAACTGTTAACTGCTAACTAAACAACTATGATAACATTCTTCATCGCATTGGCCGTATTGATTCTCGGCTACGTCATCTACGGAAAACTCGTCGAGCGGCTCTTTGGCGCCGACCCGCAACGCGCCACCCCCGCCACCACCATGGCCGACGGCGTGGACTATGTGCCCATGAAGCCCTGGCGCATCTTCCTCATCCAGTTCCTCAACATCGCAGGCGTGGGTCCCATCATCGGAGCCATCATGGGGGCGCAGTTCGGCACGGCCTCCTTCCTGTGGATCGTGTTGGGCAGCATCTTCGCCGGTGCCGTCCACGACTACCTTGCAGGCATGATCTCGCTCCGCGACAAAGGCGCGAGCCTGCCCGAAATCCACGGCACCTATCTCGGCAACGGCGCGAAGCAGGTCATGCGCGGCTTCACCGTCATCCTCATGATCTTGGTCGGCGTGGTGTTCGTCAACACGCCCGCCACCCTGCTCAACGCACACTTCACACCGGGCTGGAACAAATACATCTGGATTGTCATCATCTTGGCTTATTACCTGATTGCCACCTTGTTGCCTATTGACAAGGTCATCGGCAAGATCTATCCCATCTTCGGCATCCTGCTGTTGGGCATGGCCGTGGCCATCTTCGTGGCTTTCCTCATCTACAAGCCTGAGATTCCCGAACTCTGGAGCGGCTTGCAGAACCGCCATCCCGACGCGGCCAACAACCCCATCTTCCCGATGATGTTCATCTCGATTGCCTGCGGTGCCATCTCAGGCTTCCATGCCACGCAGTCGCCGCTGATGGCGCGTTGCATGGTGAACGAGAAACAAGGCCGCCCGATTTTCTACGGCGCGATGATTACGGAAGGTATCGTCGCCCTGATTTGGGCTGCCGCAGCCGCCTATTTCTTCGGTCCCGACAGCGTGGTTGACGTGACGGGCAAGAGCGGAGCCGCCATTGTGGGCATCATCGCCAACACTTGGTTTACGCCGGTCATCGCGGTCATCACCATCTTGGGCGTCATCTCGGCTGCCGTCACCAGTGGCGACACGGCCTTGCGCTCGGCCCGACTCATCATCGCCGACTTCATGCACTACGACCAGAAGCCCATCAAGAACCGTCTGCTCATCGCCATCCCGATGTTCGTCGTCACGGCCATCATCTTGGTCTACAGCATCGCCGACGACAAAGGCTTCCAGCTCATCTGGCGTTATTTCGCTTGGGCCAACCAAGTGCTTGCCACCGTGACGCTGTGGGCCATCTCGGTCTATTTAGCCAAGAACAAAGGCAAGATGTGGTATCTCGTCACCATGATTCCCGCCCTCTTCATGACGATGGTCACAGGCTCGTTCCTCTTCGTGGCCAAGGCCGCCGACGGTGGTTTGGGTTCCATCCTGCCCCGTCCCGTGGGCTATGGCATCGGCGCGGCCATCACGGTTTTGGCCTTGGTGTTGTTCGCAAGGTTCTTGAAGAGGAACAAGAAAACGATGTAATCAACCAAATCAATAGAAATGCCCGACTGGAAACCTCCAATCGGGCATTTTCTTTGTTGTAGAAACGCGCCATGGCACGTCTCTACAATTGTTTATTTCGCGGTAGCCTGTTCGTAGCCGGCACGCACGGCCTGGATGTTGAGGTCGACGACCTCTTGGCCTTTCTTGCCGAAGATGTGGGCGATGGCCGCTTCCACCTTCTCCATCTCGATACCGAGGTAAGGCACCGTGGCGCCCAAAAGCACCATGTTCGAGCGGGCCTTCAGTTGCTTGGCAATCTCGTTGGCGTTGAACGAAACCACATGCTCCAACTTGCCCAACTCGGCGTTGATAAGTTCCATGTCGGGGTAGTTGTCGATGTTGACGAAGGGGTCGTTGTTGGTAATCACCCAGCCTTCCTTGCTCAGCCAAGGCAGGTAGCGCAAGGCTTCCATCGGCTCGCTGGAGAGGATGATGTCGGCCTGGCCTTCGGGGATGACGTCGGCGAAGATCTCGTTATCGGAGATGCGGAGGTGCGAGAACACCGAGCCGCCGCGCTGCGACATGCCGTGGATTTCGCTCTGTTTCAGGTTCATGCCCATGTTCAAGGCAGCGTCGGAGATGATCTTGGCCACCGAAACGATGCCGTCGCCACCCACGCCGCATAATACTATGTCTTTTTTCATTGGTTCAATCTTTTAAGTTATTTCTTCATGTGTTTCTTCAGTTCCACGATGCAGGTGCGGTGCGGGATGATGACCGACACGCCGTTGTAGTTGACCTCTTCCTCGATGACCTTGATGTTCTCTTCGAGGTTCTTGGGCAGCGGGACGATGTCGCGGATATGTTCAGGCTCAACGCCAAGACCTTCGCAGATGCGGCGGATCTTGTTGTTGGCCGACGAGGGCTGGCCGCCCGTCATGGCGGTGATGTCGTTGTCCAAAATCATGACCACGACGTTGGCTTTTTCGTTCACGCAGTCGAGCAAGCCCGTCATGCCGCTGTGACCGAAAGTGCCGTCGCCGATGACCGCCACGCTCGGGAAGATGCCCACCTCGCTGGCGCCTTTGGCCATGGTGATGGAGGCACCCATGCAAACCGTCGTGTTGATGGCACCCATGTTGAAGCCCAAGGTGTAGCAGCCGATGTCGCCAAACACCTTGCCGCCCTTGTGGTTGGCCATCACCGCGTTCAGGGCCGTGTAGCTGTCGATGTGCGGGCAGCCTTGGCACAGCGCGGGCGGACGGTTGGTAACCACCTCCGGCACCTTGAACATCGTAGGCACGTCCATGCCGAGGGCCTTGGCCACCTTTTCGGCGTTCAGCTCGCCGTCGCGACGGATGGTCTCGTCCAAGCGGCCCATCACGTTCTTGCCCTTGCCGAGGAAGCCCTTGATTTGCTCCTCGACGAAAGGCTGGCCGTCTTCGAGGACGAGGATTTCGTCGCACTCGTCATACAGCTTGTTGATCATGTCGTAAGGCAGCGGATATTGCGTCACCTTGACGACGGGATAGGTGCATTGTCCATCGGGGAAGTTCTCCATCAGGTAGTTGTAGGCGATACCCGTGGTGATGATGCCGAGTTTCTTGTTCGGGCCGTCGATGTATTTGTTGAAGCCGGCGTTTTCCGATGCCTCGTTGAAGGCGGGTTGCTTGTCGATAAGATTGCGGTAGAGCCGCTTGGCGTTGGCCGGAAGCAGCACAAACGACTTGGCGTCGGCAGGCTCAGTGAGGTCGTTTTGCGGACGCACGGGCTTGCGCACCACACCGGCACGGCTGTGGGCCAAGCGGGTTGGGATGCGGTAGAGCACCGGCGTACCGAGCTGCTCGCTGAGTTCGAAGCCGTAATGCACCATGTCGTAGGCCTCTTGTTGGTTGGAAGGCTCCAGCATGGGAATCATGGCCCAATGGCCGTAGAAGCGGCTGTCCTGCTCGTCTTGCGACGAGAACATTGACGGGTCGTCGGCCACGACGACGAGGACGCCCTTCGTGCCGATGATGGCGGCGTTCATGAAGGGGTCGCCGCACACGTTGAGGCCCACATGCTTCATGCATGTCATGGCGCGTTTGCCGGCGTAGGCCACGCCGATGGAGGCCTCAAGGGCCGTCTTCTCGTTGGCGCACCAGTTGGCGATCACGCCTTGCTCCTTGGCTTGCTTCGAGTTGATGACATACTCTGTGATTTGGGTTGAAGGCGTGCCCGGATAGCTGTTGATGGCCGAGCCGCCAGCATCGATGAAGCCCTGTGCAATGGCCTCATCGCCTAAAAGCAGTAATTTCTCCATATCGTATGATTCAATATTTAAAATTCAAAATTTCAAATTAACGAAGATGGGCAAAGATACGGAAAAAAGCGATACGAACAAGAAAAAAGTCAGAATAAGTTGTGGATGCGTTCGATTTGCTCCAAAAGAGCCTCGTCTTCGTCGTCATTCTCATGCCAGATGACATAATCGGCCAGCAGGCGTTTGCCTTCTTCGGGCCATTGCTTCGACATTCTGGCGCGGACCGTTGCCTCGTCGCAGTGGTCGCGGGCCATGGCACGACGCAGTCGCGTGGCTTCCGAAGCCGAAACCATCACCACGGCATCGAACCGCTTTTCAAGACGTTTCTCGAAGACCAACGCCGACTCAAACAAGACGTAGGGAGCCGTTTGACTTTCCGTCCATTGTGCGAAGTCGACGAACAAGGCGGGATAAAGGATGCCTTCCAAGTCGCGTCGAGCGGTCTCGTCGCCGAACACCATGTCGGCGATATGTTTCCTGTCCAATTCTGAATCGGAAAGATAGACTCCTTTCCCAAAGCGTTGCACTATTTTTTGGCGCACTTCGGGGAGGAAATACATCTGCTTGGCGGCGGTGTCGCTGTTATATACGGGCACGCCAAACCGTTGCTTCCAAAGCTCGCAGACCCACGTCTTGCCGCTACCGATGCTTCCTGTGACGGCTATCTTTTTCATTGCACAATGAGGTATTCCACTTTGTCGGGACGGGTACTCAAGACCTGCACCGTAGTCGGCCAGGTGACCAAATGCACGTCAAGCAAAGGCTGCATGGTCTGCAACTGCTGCTCGTCGGCCACCGCGCTGAAGTCGTCGGCAACGACGGAGGCATAGTCTTTCATCGCCACGAGGCATTTCACCGTCATGGCTTCGGGGAAAAACCTCACCTTCAGGCTGTTGTTCACTCGGATGGGCACTTCGACGTCGAGCTCGGTGAATTTCTCCACCTCGATGGTGGCACGCACCGTCTTGGTGTTCGACCGGATTTGTCCGCCAAGCAAATCGAGTCCCACCTCTTCGCTGAAGCCCTCGCTCACATTGGTCTTGGCAAGCACCTCCGTCTGCACCGAGCGCACCGTGTCGATGATTTCGCTCGGTCCGAAAATGGTTACTGTGGCAGGCTCCAAGGTGGGGATGCCGTAGACGCCGTATTGTCGCTGCGTCTTGATGTCGGAACGCATGACGACGGGCACCACTTTCGATTTCAGCTGGTCCATGGTGAAATAAATCAGGCTCTCGTTGAGGGTGATGTCGGCAGTGCTGATGTCGAACCCGTCGGCCACCTTTTCGGCCACATATTGGCTGCTGAACGAGTAGGTGTTGCCGCTCTCTTGATGGTAAGGCACCTCGGCCAATGAAATGCTGACGAAACGGTAAGACTCGCGGATCATCTTGAACCTCAGGGTGTGGAAGCCGTCGATGTTAAGCGACATCTTCACCGACTGGTCGGCTGACGAAATCCACTGGTCGGCTGGCACGTCGGTGAATTGCAGGCGGAACGTCGTCTGCGTCGTATAGTTCTCCGACAGCTTGACCAAAAACCACGCACCGGTGGAAATCGCCAAGAAAACGAGGAAAGTCAAGGCGGAACGCTTGCTTTTGCGCTCGACTTTCTCCTTGATATGCTTCAATTCTTCCGTCATGTCAACATGCTCCAATGGCTAAGCGGAATGTGGAACCGCCGTCCACATCCCGCAAGAAAATGCGTTGGGCCACAAGGCTTAGGCCTGTCCGACCTTCGCGCCGTTTTGGACGAGGGCCGTCTTCTCCACTTCGACCTCCATGTTGGGGGCAAGCGAGATGATGACGGTGGTGTCCTTCACTTCGACCACCTTGCCGTGGAAGCCGCCGATGGTGACCACCTTGTCGCCTTTCTTCAGGCTTTCGCGAAACTGCTGCTCCTCCTTGGCCTTCTTCGACTGCGGACGGATGAAAAACAGCCAGAAAACGACGATAAGCAAAACGATGAAAATGAGGCTCGACCACATAGAACCACCGCCTTGCTGTTGGCCCTGAGCTTGCAAAAGAATAAATAAGTTGTTCATATTCAATAATTTAAGATTTAAAATTCAAGATTTAAAATTCCGCATTCCTAATTCCGCATTCCTAATTCCGCATTCCTCATTAACTCAAATCAGTACTGGCTTGGCGTCATCACCTTGGCTTTGATGTGCAGGATGTTCTTGGCCGGCATGGTGTTCGACATCACCGTAAGGGTGCGGTTTTGCATACCATAGTGGCTCTTGCTGTCGTAAGTCGCCTTGATGCTGCCGCCTTTGCCTGGGGCGATGGGTTCGCGCGGATAGTCGCCCACCGTGCATCCGCAACTCGAATTGACGCTGCTGATGAGCAAAGGGGCGTTGCCCGTGTTGGTGAAGTGGAAGGAATAGGTCACCACTTCGCCTTGCAGCAGCGAGCCGAAGTCGTGTTCCTTCTTGTCGAAAGTGATGACAGCCTGTTTCTCAGAGGTTTGGCTTGCCGACTTGGGGCTTGTCACCAAATCGGGCGAGAGCTTCCCCCCTTCCGACTTCTCGTTGCAGGCCGTCAAGAAACACAAGGCCATTGCCACGATAAACAGATAGCGTTTCATATTGATTTTCATTGTCTTTGCGATTTGATGATCATCACCGAGCCTTGATAGGTGGCGTCTTGCTTCAGGCCGTGGCATTTCAGCTTATAGAAATAGGTTCCGTCCGACAATCCGCCGCCGTCCCAATCGTTCTGATAGTCCTTGGAATGATAGACGATGCGGCCCCAACGGTTGAAGACGGTCAGCTCCGATGCCTCGTAATAACGGCTCAAAGGCTCGTAGTTCTCGTATTCGAAGCTCGTTTCGCGGAAGCCCTTGCTGTCGGTGTCGCCGCCGCTGCTTGGCGTGTCGCTGCCGCCGTCGAGGGAGATAATGAAATAGTCGTTGATGCCGTCGCCGTTGGGCGTAAACACATTCGGAATCTTCAGCTTTACCGGCTCCACCCTGACCGTCTTATAATAAGAGGTGTCGCATCCCTGTGGGTTGTAGACCTTCAGCTCGGTGGTGAAGTCGCCCACGTCCACATAGGTGAAACGCGGCTCGTTTTCGGTGGAGGTGATGTTGTAGGTCTCGTTCAGGATCCAATAGAAATTGCTGATATTCAGCGTGTCGGCTGAAAGGTTCTCAAACGAATAGGTCACATGCGGGTTTTGCAGGTAGACCGTGTCGCCCGGGTCGGTGCCGATTTCGACCACAGGGTTGGGATAGGCCTTTGGGCTGATGCTGTCGCGTTGCGTGCAGCCGCGCCCGTCGGTCACCTTGATGTAATAGTACTTGTAGGCCTCCAAGCCGATGGCCCACGACGCGTCGCCAGGGGCGATATGCAACGGGCTGATTTCCCATTGATAGTTGAAAGGCGGATTGTAGACACCCGAAAGGCTGTCGACAGCCGCAATCACCTGGGCGTTGCGGCCGTTTTCCTCTTCGTTGTTGCTGCATGTCAACTTAAGCTGGCGAAACTTCACTTCGAAGCGCGGCATCACCTCGACGGTATACTCCGGGCGGCACACCACTTCGCCGGTCGCCGTCTCGCGGATTTCGACGGTGTAGGTCGTGGTGGAATAGGGATGCACGGTGATGCTGTTGGTGGTTTGCCCGCCCGGCACCCACACAAAGGAATACTGGTAATTGTTGGGCACGCTGAGCGTCACCGCCGACGCGCTGCAAACGGGCATTTCGACGTTGCATGTGATCTCGCAGGGGTCTTGCGCCTTCGCAAAGGCCGTGCCCAGACAGGCCACAACGAGCAGCAAGGCTTTGAATATGATGGTGTTGTTTCTCATTCCTTCTGAAATAGGTTGCAAAAATAGGAAATTTCTCAAGATGAACGCAACATGTCGCCGATTATTGTTTCTTCGCCACTTTATAGTTTCACCAACTTGATCACCTTGCCCATTTTTACTGGCTCGCCGTAATTGACCACATAAACTCCTGACGACCAACTGCTTGCGTCAATCTTGATGGAACCGATGAAGCGCGTGCTGATCATCAAGTTGCCGTAGCCATCGGAAACCGTCACGTCCGTAAAACCCGTCCGTTCCGAAATGATGGTGAACGTGCCATCGGTAGGATTGGGGAACACGCCAGCGTCTATCTCCACGACTTCGGGTCCGACGGTGGTGGTGTCGATGGCCGTCCACGAGGCCTCCCATCCCGTCGAAGTGATACCGCAGTCGGAGCGGAACTCCACGCACATCACATTGCCCGACGCCTGCACCATTGCTGGGCTTTGCGTATTCCATCGGCCTATCTTCGGGGCATAGACGTTGTCGCCGTCGTAAATCCAAAGGAAATCATAGTCGGCTTCCAAGCTGAAACTACTGAAATCCAATTGGATAACCGTTCCTTCTGGGCCACGAATGACCCAAATCCTGCGTTCATCATTACCATAGATCTGATGGTCGAGACGCCCCTCCGTGCCTTCCATCACGACAGAAGGCGTGCCTTCGTTGATGAGCTTGTAGTAATAGTTCCAGTCCCAATACGGTCCCGGGTCGGTATGGCTTTGGTCGGGATAATGCTGGTGGCCACGGATTTTGGTGCAAGCCTCCTCGCCGCCAAGGTCGTGAACGCCGTTGTTGAGGTAGGTGCCGTTGTCCAGCGTGTCGCGATAGAACGTGCGATGCCCGTTGATGACCGCATAGCGCGAGCAGATGTTGCGCACCAGATCGGCTGAAGATTGGTACATCGCCTCGGTGAAAAACTCCCAAACGTTGCCGTAGGCCTCGTGCTCGATGCCGATGGTGTAGCCATTGGCGGTGCGGGCGTGCCATGCCTTGTCGGCCTCGCGCACCATCTGCGTCACCTGACCGTCAGCCGAGCGGATGACATAATGCGCCGAGACCTGCGCGTCGCAGTTCTTGAACCAGCTGATGCAGCCCGCGTAGGAGCCTTCGGTGTAATGGATGACCACCGCACTCACGGGCAAGGTGCGCGGCTCCCAGTTGCATTCCGGCGCCGGGTCCCAAATGGCCGGCGGATAGTCGGGACTGCGCGAAACACCCAATCCTGGCGCACGGAGCAGGTCGTAATGTTCGGCAAAGACCGCCTTCAAGTCGATGTCGCGTTTCGGGAAGCCAAACTGCTGCGCCCGCTCGGCACTGTTCAGGAAAAGGCACACCGAATAGAGCATGCTTTGCATCGGGTAAACGTCTTTCTCCTCACCTGTCGGCAATTCCGAAAGTTGCTCAACGACAGAAAGATAACCCTTTATTTCCTTGGCTTCGGCTTCGTTTGCCAAACGCCAAAAAGCCTTGGCATAGGCCAACACGTTTTTTTCGGGACTTTCGAGGATTTCCTTTTCCGAAATGCCCGACAATTCAGCCACAAGATGCAGGTTTTCACGGAAATAGCCCTTGCCGTCTTTCACCAAGCCCATCAAGCCGTAGGCACGCGGCATGGCATCGGGACTGTCGTTGAAATAGTTTGCGTCAGTCAGGTGATGGCAGTGCGTGTTGGTGAACGAAACGGCCTCCAGCAGGCCTCGCGGGATGTCGGGGCAGGTTTGGTAAGCCTCCGCAAATGCCAATTTGTACTGTTCTTGCGCCTTCGCCGTCATGCCGATGGTCAGCAACAGCACCAAAAGTATCGTGATTCTCTTCATTGTGTTGGAATTATAAGTCAAAGATTGAAACTACTGCATCCGTCGGCCCAAGACCAAGGTCTCGCCGTTGTCGGTCACCTCGTAGAGGCAGGCCCGCTCGGCACCGCTTGGGCTGTTGGGCGAGTGGAACACGAGGCACAGCTGCCCCTCGAAGGTGCGGAACAGCATGCAATGGCCGCCGTCGTTGGCAAAGAGCGGCTCGGACTGCTGCCGCCACGGACCAGCGATGCGTCCCGTCGCCGAGGTGGCGATGCCGATGGCGTAGCTGTTGTCCAAGAAGCTCGACCACAGCATGAGGAGCTTCCCCTTGGAGGTCTTGTAGAGGAAACATCCGTCGGTAACGTAGGCAATCTCGCCTTTGTCGTTGATGGTCAACCCATTCGACCAAGGTGCTGCTGAAGCGCAAAACAAGGTGAGCGGCTGGCCGACAGGCTCCGAGAGGTCGGGGCTGAGCCGTTGCAGCTGCATCTCGCCGTCGACGGTCTGCACCCACTCGTGGCAGTAGACCATGTAAGGCGTGCCGTCTTCGACGTAGAGCGTCCCGTCGAGGCACATGCGGTCGGCGGGCGTGTGGGGCGTGGTGCCGAAAGGCAAAAAAGGACCCATAGGCGAGTCGGCATGGAAGATCTGCGTGCCGCGATAGAGATAAGGCTGCCAGCCCTCGCGCCGCTTCTTCCACTCCATATCGGTGTTGAGCGTGGCGAAAAGGTAGTATTTCCCCTCGTAATAATGCACTTCGGGTGCCCAGACCCTGCCCGTCAGCCAGTTGTCGGAAGGCACCACAAACACCTGTTCGGGGCCTTGCCAGTCGAGCAGGTCGCGGCTTTGGTAGACCGCCACGCCTCCCACCTTCTGGCCGTCGCGCTCAACCGACGAGGAGCAATATAAGTAATAGGTGTGGCTTTCCGCATCGGCGAGGATGAACGGGTCGCGCACGTTGATGTCTTTCAGGGAGACCGCCTTGGCCAAGAGAGGCAAGCAAAGCAGCAGGAAAACAAGGTTCTTTCGCATCATTCAAAGATTTATATGGCGCGAAGATAGGAAAAAATCCGACAAGACCGACGAAAAAGCGTGAGATGAAGAAATTTTGCCTAAATTTGCGGCAAAATAAATGAACGAACAAAAACACACAAAATGAACGCACTCAACGATTTCCAAAAAGAGATTCTCGCCGGCATCCCCGACGAGTTGCCGGAAGTGAAGGCATTCGACCCGAACATCAACCACGCGCCCAAGCGCAAGGACATCCTCACGAAGGCCGAGAAGAAATTAGCCATCCGCAACGCGCTGCGCTATTTCCCGGCCAAGTTCCACAAGACGTTGGCCCCCGAGTTTGCCGAGGAGCTGGAAAAATACGGTCGCATCTACATGTACCGTTTTCGTCCGTCCTATAAGATGTACGCCCGCCCGATTGAGGAATATCCGGCCAAATGCAAGCAAGCCGCGGCCATCATGCTGATGATCCAGAACAACCTCGACCCCGCCGTGGCACAACATCCGCACGAACTCATCATCTACGGCGGCAACGGTGCCATCTTCCAGAACTGGGCGCAATACCGCTTAGTGATGCAGTACTTGGCCAACATGGAGGAAGACCAAACCTTGGCCATGTACAGCGGCCATCCGATGGGCTTGTTCCCGAGCCACAAGGACGCGCCGCGCGTGGTGGTCACCAACGGCATGATGATCCCGAACTACTCGAAACCCGACGACTGGGAGCGTTACAACGCCCTCGGCGTGACGCAATATGGCCAAATGACCGCCGGAAGCTATATGTACATCGGGCCGCAAGGCATCGTCCACGGCACCACCATCACCGTTTTGAACGCTGCCCGCAAGCAAGGCGGCGGCACGGCAGGCAAGCTCTTCATCACCGCCGGACTTGGCGGCATGAGCGGTGCCCAACCCAAGGCTGGCAACATCGCCGGCGTGGTGAGCATCACCGCCGAAATCAACCCGGCAGCCACGCAGAAACGCTACGCGCAAGGCTGGGTCGATGAGGTTTATGACGACATCGAGGAGCTGTTCAAGCATGTCAATGCGAGCCTCGCCAAGAAGGAAGCCCGCAGCTATGCCTACCAAGGCAATGTGGTGGACCTTTGGGAATATGCAGCCGAGCACGACATCCACGTCGACCTCGGAAGCGACCAGACCTCGCTCCACAACCCGTGGGCAGGCGGTTATTATCCCGTAGGCCAGTCGTTTGAGGAATCCAAGACCATGATGGCCGAGAACCCCGAACTCTTCAAGGAGAAGGTGCAGGCTTCGTTACGCCGCCATGTGGCCGCCATCAACAAGCTCACCGCCAAGGGCATGTACTTCTTCGACTATGGCAACGCCTTCCTGCTGCAAAGCAGTCGCGCTGGCGCCGACATTATGAAAGAAGACGGCACGTTCCGCTATCCTTCATACGTGCAGGACATCATGGGCCCGATGTGCTTCGACTACGGCTTCGGTCCTTTCCGCTGGGTGTGCGCCTCGGGCAAGCCCGAAGACTTGGCCGTCACCGACGACATCGCCTGCAACGTGCTTGAAGAGATTGCCCGCACTGCGCCTGCCGAGATTCAGCAGCAGATGCGCGACAACATCCAGTGGATTCGTGGCGCACAGGAGAACCACCTCGTGGTAGGCTCGCAAGCCCGCATCCTCTATGCCGACTGCGAAGGCCGCACCAAGATTGCCGCCGAGTTCAACAAGGCCATCGCCGACGGCAGGCTGAGCGGTCCCGTCGTCCTTGGCCGCGACCATCACGACGTGAGCGGCACCGACTCGCCGTTCCGCGAAACCTCCAACATCTACGACGGTTCGTCGTTCACCGCCGACATGGCCGTGCAGAACGTCATCGGCGACGGTTTCCGTGGAGCCACATGGGTGAGCATCCACAACGGCGGCGGCGTAGGTTGGGGCGAAGTCATCAACGGTGGCTTCGGCATGGTCTTGGACGGCAGCGCCGATGCCGACCGCAGGCTCCACTGCATGTTGCATTGGGACGTCAACAATGGCATCGCCCGCCGCAACTGGGCAAGAAATGAAGGCGCCACCTTCGCCATCAAACGCGCCATGGCCGCCGAACCCAAGCTGAAGGTCACGATGCCGAACTTGGTTGAGGATAATATTTTAGAAAACCTGTTTTGATATTGATTTGAGATGAAAAAAGAAGTAAAATTCAGCTTAGTTTACCGCGACATGTGGCAGTCGTCGGGAAAATACGTGCCACGCAAGGACCAATTGGAGCAAATCGCTCCTTTGATCATCGACATGGGTTGCTTCGACCGTGTGGAAACCAACGGCGGTGCCGCCGAACAGGTCAACCTGCTGTATGGCGAGAACCCGAATCCTTCGGTTCGCGCTTTCACGGCGGCGTTGCACAAGGGCGGCATCGAGTGCCACATGCTCGACCGCGCCCTCAACGCTTTGAGGATGAACCCCGTTCCCGCCGATGTGCGCCAACTGATGTATAAGGTGAAGAAAGCCCAAGGCGTCGACATCACCCGCATTTTCTGCGGACTCAACGACGTGCGCAACATCATCCCATCCATACAATGGGCCAACGAAGCGGGCATGATTTCGCAAGCCGCCATGAGCATCACCTACTCGCAAGTACACACCGCAGAATACTACATGAAGATGGCCGACGAACTCATCGCCGCCGGAGCGAAGGAAATCGCCTTGAAGGACATGGCCGGCGTGGGTCGCCCGTATTCATTGGGCCGCATCGTCGAGCATATCAAGAAGAGTCACCCCGAAATCAAGGTGCAATACCACGGCCACACCACGCCGGGCCTCTCGATGGCCTCGGTGCTCGAAGTGTGCAAGGCCGGCTGCGACTACGTCGACGTGGCCATGGAGCCGCTGTCGTGGGGCACCGTCCACCCCGACGTCATCAGCGTACAGGCCATGCTGAAGGATGCCGGTTTCCTCGTGAAAGACATCGACATGAAGGCTTACATGGCCGCCCGCAGCATGACGCAGAGCTTCATCGACGACTTCCTCGGCTACTGGATCGACCCGCGCAACCGTTACATCAACTCCTTGATGTTGGGCAGCGGCCTTCCCGGTGGCATGATGGGCTCGCTGATGGCCGACCTCAAGGGTGCCCATGCGCTCATCAACATGAACTACAAGGCGCAAGGCAAGGCCGAACTGAGCGAAGACGAGCTGCTCGTCGAACTCTTCGACGAGGTGCAACGCATCTGGCCCATGGTAGGCAACCCGCCCTTGGTGACGCCGTTCAGCCAATACACCAAGAACATCGCCCTGAAGAACCTCATCGGGCGCAGTATGGGCAAGCCCGACTTCAGCGACTTGGACGAAGCCATGTGGGGCATGATTCTCGGCAAGTCGGGCAAGCTGCCGGGCAAGTTAGACCCTGCCATCATCGCTTTGGCCAAGGAGCAAAAGCGTGAGTTCTTCACGGGCAACCCGCAGGATGAATATCCCAACGAGCTGCCGCGCTTCATCGAGGAGATGAAGAAGGAAGGCTGGGACCGTGGACAGGACGACGAGGAACTCTTCGAGTTTGCCATGCACGAGAAACAGTACCGCGAGTACAAGTCGGGCGAGGCCAAGCGTCGTTTCAACCAAGAGTTGGAGGCCAAGATGAAGGCCAAGTTCGAGACGGCCGGCGGCGAGGCCAAGATCCCTGACCTTCGCGCCCTGCGCCATCCCAACGCCGAGCCTGTCATTGCTCCTGTGAGCGGCGTGGTGCTGTGGGAGGTGGACTTCGACGACAAGTCGATTGCGCCCGCCCCCGGCACAGTGTATAAGGAAGGCGACCTGCTGTGCGCCATCCAGACGAACCTCGGCTTGGAGCCTGTGTATGCCCTTTGGCCCGGCAAAATCGTTGAGGCCACCGCCGACCAAGGCAAGCGCGTCGGCAAGGGCGAAACCATCGCGTTCATTGAGAAATGACGCTGTTTGGGAAAATATTTGGCGAAACGTGGCATAGTATTTGCTATTTTTGCCGCGTCATATAAAAACGACAGAAATCAACTAACCTAATCATTAACTAAAACTCATTAAAAATGAAAAAGTTATTTCTTACCTTGGCTCTTGCCTTCGCTGGCATCATGAGCGCAAACGCACAACTTTGGCTCGGCGGTTCCGCATCAGCTCTTGCGAACAAAAACCACACGATGATTTCAATTGCCCCAGAGGTGGGATATAGTTTTCCCAACACCAAGTGGACCATTGCCATAGGTGCCAATTATGGTTTTAACAAGGGCACAAAAGAGGTTCAAACAGAAATCGATGGTATCATGACCACCCAAAACCAAGAATACAAGTTCAACTACATTACCCTTTCTCCTTATGTCCGTTACAGCATCTGCACCCTTAAGAACAATGAAGGCATTGACAAGTTTGCCATGTTTTTGGATTTGACTGGCGACTTCGGCCTTAAGGATTGCAAAGGCTACAGAGTTGGTTTGCAACCCGGCATTGCATGGATGGCCACCAAGCATTGGACTGCTGCTTTCCGCTTCGGCTTCATTGGCTACAACCAACTGGAAGGATTTGAAAGCATGAACAATGGAGAAAGCCTTTATGGTGAGAAGGGATTCAATTTCGGCTTTGCCGCTGCCGCTCCTACCTTTGGCCTCTACTACAACTTCTAAATCACGGAAGATTCGAGACGCAAGATTTTGCGTATCTTCAAGAAAGGCTGCCCTCGGGTGGCCTTTTTCGTTTGGTTGTCACGTAATTATTCCCTATTTTTGCCGCCGCAAACCATTCCAACGAAAAAGATGAAAAAGATTCTGTTCACCCTTGCCTTTGTCATTGCGGGTTTCATGACCGCACAGGCACAAAGCAAAAACATCGCCTACCAAGACGAAACCGTACGTTTCACCGTCATCACCGACGGGGTCATCCGCATGGAATACGCCCCCGACGGACGTTTTGTCGACAACGCCTCGCAGGTGGCCGTCGTCCGCGACTATCCCGCCGTCGACTTCAAGGTCAAGGAAGGCAAGACCATCGAAATCACGACCGCGAAACTCAAGCTGCAATACAAGAAAGGCTCTGGCGACTTCACCGCCGACAACCTGACTGTCAGCTCGTTGAAAGGTGTCAACCCGAGTTTCGTGTGGAAACCCGGCATGGTGCAAGAGCATAACCTGAAAGGCACCTACCGCACCTTGGACGGCTTCAACGGCGAGACCTCCGTTTGGGGCGAACACCAAGCCATGCCCATCGAGGACGGACTGCTTGCCACCGACGGCTGGACGCTCATCGACGACTCGCAGAGCTATCTCTTCGACGACAGCGACTGGCCCTGGGTGACGGAACGCGAGAGCCTCACCCACCGCGACTGGTACTTCTTGGGCTACGGACACGACTACAAGCAGGCGCTGAAGGACTTCACCGTGTTTGCGGGCCAAGTGCCGCTGCCGCCGCGTTACGCCTTCGGCTACTGGTGGTCACGCTACTGGTCGTACAGCGACAAGGAACTCCGCGACTTGGTCAGGAAGTTCGACCAATACGACATCCCCATCGACGTGCTCGTCATCGACATGGACTGGCACTACACCGAGGAAGGCAAGGGCAACTGGACCGGCTGGACTTGGAACAAGAAGCTCTTCCCCGACTACACGCGCCTCATCTCCGACATGGACCGACGCGGCATCCGCACCACGCTCAACCTGCACCCTGCGGGCGGCATGGAGCCTTACGAGGAACGCTATGACGAATTGGCCAACTATATGCATCTCGACACGACTGGGAGACCCGCCATCCCGTGGGAAAGCTCCAACAAGAGCTTCATGTCGGGCATGTTTGACGTCGTGCTGAAGCCCATGGAGCGCAACGGCATCGACTTCTGGTGGCTCGACTGGCAACAATGGCCCAACGACAAACGCCTCACCCAACTCAGCAACACTTGGTGGATCAACTACTGTTTCTTCACCAACTTCGAACGCACCCGCGACACGCGCCCGATGCTCTACCACCGTTGGGGCGGCTTGGGCAACCACCGCTATCAAATCGGGTTCTCTGGCGACGCCGTCATCTCGTGGGAATCGCTCGACTTCCAGCCCTATTTCAACTCGACCGCGAGCAACGTGC
>FLNV01000211.1_pt1 | contig 33599 bp, 23 predicted proteins | sample 1140351 | NCBI WGS metagenome assembly FLNV01 (sample SAMEA3878207, study PRJEB12797) | bioreactor metagenome | biome: Moose rumen | place: Sweden | collected 2011-10
GGGTTAAAACAGGACTACTCTCATTCGAAGACCTTAAAGGTGTTTCGCTGTATGACAGATACTACAGTCTTACACTAAAGATTAACAGAATAAACACGCTGATTGAGGCACAGACAGAGTCATACCATGTTTTCTTGAATGTGAACACAGACATGCTGAAAACTGCCTTTCTCAAACCGAAAGATTCCATAGCCGACAATTCGGCCTTCATCAAAGAAGGGCATTCGCTCGGATATGAGTTTGTGGGTAACAGCCTTCATGTGGTTGGAAAACCCAATATTCTTGGAAACAACTATATCTATCTCATGTGCAATGTTCAAGGAGACAAAGTAAGGCTCAATTATATCCCTGTGCAATACGGACCGGGTATATGGGGGTTCAGAGAATTTGGAATAGACATTTATTTCCCGGGTTTCTCACCAGGAACTTACTACATAAGCTATATTGGAAATTTGGTGAATGAGTCATGGGACGAGGAAGTGGAGGTAATCTGCCAAGCAACAAACCCCTATCCCGCTGATGTCAACTCCGACAACACCATCGACATCTCCGACATCGTGGCCGTGATCAACGTCATCGCGGGAACAGACAGCAACTCTAAGGCCGACGTGAACGCGGACGGCAAGGTGGACATCTCCGACATCGTGGCCGTGATCAACAGCATCGCTAAGTAGAGACGCCCCGCGGGGCGTCTTGAAACTTCATCAAACACCCTGTGGAGGAACTACCCATCCGCCCCATCATCTTCATCCCACTCACCTCAAAAAAACACGATGAGTTCGAAGAAAAGAACACAATAAGTTCGTAAAAAACACGATGAGTTCGTGGAGGTTAATTTAAGGTTAACTTTTTCATGTGATTTAGTATGGCGATTTTCTTGTATTTGACTATATTTGCGTCAGAATTGTAAATGAATTTCCAAATTCAATTCAAATATCATCATTTAAATAATTAGAGAACAATGAGAAAAGTATTATTTTATTTGTGTTTGTGCCTTTCCTTCACTGCAAAAGCCCAGCTGAAAGTCGCAACCGGCGGTAATGTCTCAATCGGCACGACCTCCACTCCGCTCTCAAAGCTGTCTGTCGGATTCTCCGGTATGAGCACCTATCTGGCCTCTTTCAAAACGACAGACACAAACAGCGGCATTTATCTCCGAAACACAGGTCCTGTAGGATTGTCAATAAGAAATGAGACCATAAACAACAGTTATTCCATGACCGGCATTGAGGTTGATCCCTTAACTTTGACAGCATCCTATGCCCCACGGTATGGAATCACAAGCTATGGGGCACCGTCATCCATCGTGAGCGTTGGCGTGGCCGGCGGCGTCAGATATAACGGAAACAGCTCAAATGCCATTTGTACCGGCATTTACGGCACGAGCGGCAACATAAACGCATATAATGCCCTGTACAAAGGAGTGTATGCGGGATACTTCGATGGTGACGCACGGGTGACCGGCTCGTTGTATGCCACGGTGCTCACCCCCTCGGGCACGTCGTCAGGCTCTTCAGTCCTCGCCGAGTCCGTCCCCCAAGACAATGGGGATGAGTGCGTGACGGAGAAACTCAGCCGTGTCGGAATGGTGGCATTAAACCGTGACGTGGAGACCCGGATTCTCAGGGACAGAGCCGCAACCGGATCCATGGACGCGCAATATGGGCACAAAGACGATGTGTCGGTCCTCACGTCCTTTGATAGCGAGGACTTACCGGCTCAGACGTCGCTGTCAGCCGTCAGGTTCGGTCTTGCCGCCGACCAACTCAAAGCAGTCTATCCGGAACTAGTCTATGAGGATGAAGCTGGAAATGTCAGCATCAACTATATAGAGATGATACCCCTGCTGGTACAGTCAATCAACGAGCTGAACGCAAGAGTCATCGAGCTTGAGGGTGAAGGAGATGCTTCGGCATCCAGGAAGGCAGTGCAGTCAAAATCAGATGCCAGACCAGACATGCCAAACGTCATGGAACTGTCCATGTCCCAAAACTACCCGAACCCATTCTCTCAGACAACGTCCATAGAGTTGAACATACCGGTCGAGATATCGTCAGCTTGTATTTTTATCTACGACATGAGCGGGAAGCAGATACGGAAGCTGCAGATTGCGGAGCGCGGAAGATTCTCCGTTTCACTTACTGCTGACGAGTTGAATGCAGGAATGTACCTCTACACGCTCATCGCTGACGGCAAGGTTATCGACACCAGGAAAATGATCCTTACCAAGTAAAGAAAGGAGGAGTCAAGCCATGAGACAGATCACATTTATAATCATCTCCCTGCTCTTCACACTCAACTTGACGGGACAGGATTTCACCCCCACCCGTGACGTTGAGGCCACCGACGACGGCATCATCGTCACCTACCGTTTCAACGGTGGGCAGCAGCAGGACGACCCGCTCCATCCCGGAGCCAAGTTCTGGAAGATACCCGGATTCCCGCTCAACGACGTGGCCACGCAGCCCGCGTTCCCGTTCCATTGGGACACGTTTGTCATCCCGGATGACTGCGAGGTCAATGTAGAGCTTATTGACAGCACCTATTCCGACATACCCTTCACCATGGCCCCGGCATATCCGCCGCTGCTTATGTCCGACACCATAGGCTACACGACCGGGCGCGTGCCAAACATCACCAATTACAGTGGGTGGATGCCCCGGAGCGCAGTCATGAAAGGAGACCTTCTCAACTACCGAGGGCAGGGACTGGTAAAAGTGGCAGTGACCCCTGCACAGTACAGGTGCAACCACACGCTCCGCACATTCTCCATGATTCAGTACAAGGTCTGCTTCATGCGAAACGGGGCAAGGGTGAGAGGCCGCGACTATGTGTCTAACTCTGCTGACAGCAACATCAGTCACACTGACCATTTCCTTGAGAACACCACACTCAATTACGCCCTTAGCAAGAACGGAAGACAGAATGTCAGAAGAAGAAATGCCGGCACACGAACTGAAAGCGAAGCACAACCAGACAACAGAGATTATCTTATAGTCTATCCATCAAATTACCATACAGCCTGTACTAAAATAGAAGAATGGAAAAGAAAGAAAGGTTTTCGTACGCATACACTCTGTTCTGACAGTCTCAGTGTGTCAGAATTAAAACAGCACATCATGCAGTTGTACAACTTACCCAGTGTCAATCTATATTATGTGTTGTTTATTGGAAAGAACTCCGACATTCCCGCATATGCCAATTCAAACTATTCTTATCCCTATCACCTGACAGACTATTATTATGGATGCATGGAAGAAGAAATTCAGCCGGGAGAGTCAAAAAATGTCTTACCGTCGGTCAGAAGAGGCAGACTTCTTGTGTCTACGCCTGCCGAGGCGGAAACTGTCGTTGACAAAATCATAGCATACGAGTCAAACCCGCCGGTGAATCAGACTTTTTATAATACTGGAATCCATTGTGCTTTTTTTCAGGATGAAGATTCTTTTTGCGGCACGGAGGATTTCAGATTTGTGCTGACATCAGAGGAAATCAAGGCTAATGTTGAAGCACAAGGCAAATCGATAGAGAGAATATATTATGCTTATCCTAACGTTTATCCACAGTATTGGAATAGGGCTATGGTGGGAGGTGACTCTATCGTTCCTCTTGAGTTGCAGCGTCCCCAATTTACGTGGAACGGTAAGAAAGAGAGTATCATAAATGCAATAAACCAAGGAAGGTTCTATGTTTTCTACAGTGGTCACGGCATAACGCCATCGGAATGGTTTCGCCCAGATTTTAGATCAAGTGACATTCAGAGTCTGACCAATTCCAATCTTCAGCCAGTCCTTTTCTGTCTGGCATGCAAAAGCGGAAAATATAATGTCAACGGTTGTCTTTCTGAATGTTTCCTGAAAAAAGAAGACGGAGGGTGTGTTGCGGTGATATCCTCAAGTGAAAACACATACATGTATCATAGCGATGCATTTGCGGAAGGCATGTTCAATGCCGTCTGGCCTTTGCCGGGGAATTATTACTATAATACGCAGCAATCCACAAACAGCCAGACTTTGTTCAATCTCCCTGATCACGAACTGGGTGGCATCTTGGATTTCGGTACTTTTTACCAGTCTTTGCTAACGCCCCCCTCTCAACAATCAACAATCTCTCCTACTACAATCTATACCAGAGAAGCATTCCATCTGTTCGGCGACCCTTCAATGATGTTTTACACACAGCAACCCGAACAGATATCAGACCCGGAAATCATCATCAAAGGAGATTCCATCAAAATCAGGACAAATGATGGAAAAGCCAGGTTCTCATTTTATAGCTGTGCGCCTTCTGATTACATGATTGACTCATTTATTGGCGAAAACATTAATTATTTAAGTGCCTTCGACAGCGTTTACGTGTGTATTGACAGACCGAATTACATTCCTTATGTCTTCAAAATAATCAAAGACGGAATCATACAGAATGAGAACATATCTGACGCAAGGGTATATACAGCTGACAATATAAAAGTTGGGAAAAAGGTCACAATCTATCGTCCCGAGGGTGAGGTCATAATCAATCATGCAGACCTAAAGCTTATCGGTAACTCTGTTGAATTGCACCCTGGAACTACCATTATCAACTCGAATGTTGTTATTAATCCACATTAAAAAACAGACTCATAAAGAAAATTAAAAAAAACTTACGTAAAGCAAGCATAAGAGCCAGTTTTAATAGTTTCACTTTTTTGGATTTTTATACACTCAAAAAACATTACTATCATGGCAAGCAATAAATTCTTTTATTTAGTATCTTTGTTGCTTTGTATGTTCAGCCAGCACCTGACTGCCCAGTACAACGGATACCGATGGTGCGTCTACCAGGAAGACGAGCACGGAGCATCATATTTCAGACATTTCACATCTGCAGGAAGGCATACAGGCACGAACGGGACAGAATACGCCGTCATCCACGATGACGACAGGGGGACGAACTATTACTGCAGGAGTGAGGGCGGTAAAATTCTGAGATATGACACAGACAGCGGTCAGGAGTTCACCGTCTGCGACTTCAGCCTGCAGAAAGGAGAAGAGTTCACGTCAGTGGACGGGCGGCACTACGTGGTGGACACAGCCACAGACACAATCGTTCGACACCCTCTCACAAACGAGGAAAAGAACTACAGGCTGCTGAAACTCCACAACACAGACGCCCCGGAGGACTGTGACCAATGGCTTGAGAACGTCGGATCAATGAAAAACGTCATCTGCCTCCCTGACGAGATGGGAAACCAGCGAAACGCGAGAATGCTAATGTGGTGGAACGAGAATTGGAACATCCCAACCGTCAGCAGCGAGATCTCCATGCCACGGATGAAGGGATGTATCATGAACGTGGAGTTCACTCCCTCAGACTGGGACGACGGCGCTGACTCCATCCACTGCGAATTCTCCAAGGACACACTCATTGTGTCCGGACGTCTCTCCTACTGGGCAAGCACAAGACCCTATCTCAGCTGCGTCAGCAACGGAGGCAACATCACATTCATTGACGACACCTCGGCATCCCCCCTAATCTCAGGGTACTCCACACTCTATTTCACCAATAAGTTCCCGGGATTCAACAAGGGGAAATACCGGTTCTACCACAACTCCACAAGGCAGGACCTGGTATGTCCAGACGGACTGGAGGCGGAAGAGGACAACAACACAGAGAGCAGATTCAGCACCATACCACATACAGGACCGGCACGCCCCGTCTTCAAGAAATGGAAGCTTGTGATGACCGATAACCAGGAAAGCCAGGTGTGGAAAGGAAAGGGAGGATATGTCAGCATACTCACGGACCCACAGCATCCCGACACCGTCGTCGGCGACAGGAGTTATGTACCGATGACAGTCAACACTTCAGACACGTCTATGACAGTACTGCTCAGACAAGAGAATGATAAAATCTACCGCTACAGCGATGAGGAAGAGGGTGAATACATTGTCTGTGACTTCTCACTGAAGGAAGGAGAGCGGTTCGTCCGGCACGACGGAACGGTGCTCAGAGTGGAACATGTGGGCATTGCCAGCGAGTATCCGCCGTTCTGGGGAGCTTACGACAATGACAGGAAACTAGTCAGGCTCCAGCAGGAAGGAGGAGGACCAGCAGACGTGTGGATAGAAGGGGTTGGCTCTGTTTCCACCGCAATACTTGACCCCAAGGAACTGAGTGGCCACAACACTCATGTGCACCATGTCACCTATGACTACGAATACAACCCGACTCTGAATGTCCGCGACGCCATACTCTTCCATGTGGAGAAAGGAGCATTCAAGTCTGTATCTGCTTTCGCTGAGAAAATCCACACACTGGAGGATGTCAGAAAATATCCGGAACATGAATATGCCGACTATACCGAACTCATGGAGTTCAAGGGCGACACTCTCCACCTGAGCGGGTTCTACTATACAGGCTCTCCACTGCTCATGCTCGACGCATGGACCGACGGGAATATCATCAACATCGGATTTGACGGAATACTGCCGGGAGACGCATCGACGGCACACCGTTTTGACGTGAGACTGCCGGGATTCAGGTCCGGGAACTACACCGTAAGATTCGGTGTGCAACCTGAGCAGAATCTTGTCTGCGGAAACGGAATAAACACGGCAACAGGAGATGTCAATGGAGACGGGGACACAGACATCTCCGACATCGTGGCTGTGATCAACGTCATTGCGGGAACAGACAGCAACTCCAAAGCCGACGTGAACGCGGACGGCAAGACTGATATCTCCGACATCGTGGCCATCATCAACAGCATCGCCAAGTAGAGACGCCGAAAATGGTCTTGTCTATTGAATTGGTTGATCTTTTCGGACAGAGAATAAAGACCGTACTACCTCGCCAAAAGCAATTGGCTGGTAACCATACTCTTCAGATTCCTATTTCTGACTTGTCCAAAGGAACTTATTTCTTGACCATTTCGTCAAAGAATAAGACTGGAATAAAAAAAATAATCATAAACAAATAGTGTGACCTATGAAACGAATACTCATTACTATAAATATGATGCTTGTGGCAATTGTGGCAAATAGCCAGTCATGTCCTGACAACAACCATCCACATGCCATCGACCTCGGACTTCCATCCGGAACAAAATGGGCGTGCTGTAACGTGGGAGCAAACAGCCCTGAGGGCTATGGAAGTTATTATGCATGGGGGGAGACAAAGGTAAAAGACGTATATGATTGGAACACTTACATCCATTGCGATGGTTCAAAAGAAACCTGTCTGAACATAGGTTCTGATATAGAAGGTTCGGAGTACGACGTTGCCCACGTCCAATGGGACGGTTCCTGGATGATGCCTTCACAAGCCCAAATTCTGGAATTGGTCAGTAAATGCCAGTACACATGGACAAGAAAGAATGGTGTCAGCGGTGAATTATTTAAAGGTCCGAATGGCGGTACAATCTTCCTGCCTGAGGCAGACTTTTGGCGGGAAAACAGTCGCGCCGGCTCTGCCTTAGACTGTGACAATGACGGTTTGAATAAGGAAACAGACGAGTTGCCCTGCACAGGCTACTACTGGTCATCCACTCAAAGTTCGTCTAAACCGGACTGCGCCAACTGCCTCTTCTTCAGCAACACCTTTGTGTATGGAGATAGCCAGAACTACCGGTGCACAGGCCTCACGGTCCGCCCTGTCATGAGGAGACCCCCCGCCGATGTCAACTCCGACAACATCATCGACATCTCCGACATCGTGGCTGTGATCAATGTCATCGTGGGAACTGACACCAATCCCGCGGCCGACGTCAACGCTGACGGAAGGACAGACATCTCCGACATCGTGGCCGTCATCAACAGCATCGCCAAGTAGAGACGCCCCGCGGGGCGTCTTGAAACTTCATCAAATGCCCCGTGGAGGAACTACCCATCCGCCCCATCATCTTCATCCCGTCACCCATCTCAAAAAAAACACGATGACTTCGAAGAAAAGAGCACGATGAGTTCGTAAAAATCACGATGAGTCCGTGGAAGGTTAATTTTAGGTTAATTTTTTTCTGGTTTTTTATTTTGTGCTTTTCTTGAATTCCATTATATTTGCGGTAAAAAATGGACAAAAACAATTCTATTATAATTTATTTATTCATTAAAAAAAGAGAACAATGAGAAAATTATTGGTATTATCTTTCATCACTTTGCTGGGCTCTGTTGCCTTCATTGCCTGCAATGACGAAATCGGGGACGAGATTCCTCAGAAAATCGTGGAGCCTAGATCTGATTATTACCAGCCCTACGACTCGGCGCTGGCCATCGCGCTCAGACAGCTGGACGAGTGCAATCCGGGAACCAGGACTCTGTCACAACGGACTGTGAAGGAACATTATCTCTATTCCCCTTCTCCCTCCACAAGAGCCACGGAGACGGACCCCGTACGGTTCCATGTCATCAACTTTGAGAACGGACAGGGATTCGCCATCGTGTCAGCCGACAAGCGGACAACACCCGTATATGCCTACTCATCCATCGGCAACATCGACCTACAGGAAGCAGTCCAGAACTCAGGAGTGGGTGTGTTCATGGAAAGTGCCGAGCTCTATTTCCGGGATGAAATAGAAAGATTCGGAGGAGGACCGCTCACACCCTTTGATCCCGACTCATCGCTCATCGACCTGATGGCACAGGTTCCTGTGATCGTGGATGGAATCGAATGCGTGCAACGGCATTTTACCATTCAGGATAACAAAGACTCACTTCTGGCGACAAAGTGGCATGTTGGATATCCCTACAACAGTTTCTGCCCCACTTATATCTCCAATGGAATCACATTGCAGTACCTTGCCGGGTGTGGTCCTGTAGCCATTGGGCAAATCATGGCTTACCACCAGCATCCAGATAGTTATGGAGGATATACATTCAACTGGTCGGCTATTTGTTCCGATGCCACCACAACTCAAAATGACACTTGCAAGGCAAGACTGATAAATGTGATAAGCAATGCGGCCAATGCGGTCTACACAAATGGAACTACTGCTATTACTTTCCCAAATGCACGAAATGCATTTCAACTGATGGGATACTCTACATCCGCCATAGTGAATACCATGAATAATATAAAGCAGGACGTGAAGAACGACGTAGTCGCGCACCGTCCCCTTTTATTTGCTGGAGAAAACGAGAGCACTGGAGAAAATCATATTTGGGTTGTTGACGGATATCGCTCTACCACATATAAGACCACATACTATTATGCATATTACCCATATCCGGAATATAAGACAGTAACAGACTCTGAAACTCTATATTACCATCTTAATTTTGGGCGCAGAATGAACGGCATCGGATACTATCTGAATGTTTATAAATACGAATTTGGAAAAAACATAAAATATATTAAAAATATTAAGCCTGTAAATTAATAAAAAACATGAAAGCAATTCAATTTCTATCATCACTGTTTTGTGCTGCATCCCTTCTTTCCTGCAATGATGATTCAGCAGAAAAAAGCAGTTACACTTATGAGGAGACAATAGTGGACCTGATACCACAAAAGACTCCGATAAAACTTAGCGAAACGCAGAAAAGCCTTGTCAACTCGTGCAATGACTTTTCATTCAACTTTTTCCGTTCCTCAAATGCATCAGCCGCAAGCAAAGTGCTTTCCCCACTTAGTGTCTCATACATACTTGGCATGCTCAATGACGGAGCTGACGGTGCTACAGCTGATGAAATCACGAATCTGCTCGGTTTCAGCCAGACTGACAAGACTATCATAAATGAATTCTACGCCAACATGATTGAGAACGCCCCAAAGGTGGATCCTAATGTCAAGATCAGCATATCCAATGGCATATTCGTCAATGAGAATCACCAATTGCACAAGAAATATCTGGAAGACATGCAAAAATACTACAATGCAGCAGTACAGTACGTCGACTTTTCCAGCCCATCAGCCACACAGACCATCAACGGCTGGGCAGGCAGACTCACTGACGGAAGAATAAGCGAGGTTGAAGGCATGTTTGGACAGGCATTCCGTACATGCTGGCTTAACATCACAAGTTTCAATGCCACCTGGACCGATCAGTTTGACCCGAAAGACACGAAGGTGACAGAGTTTCAGAAACTCAATGGCGAAACAACAGCTGTTCCTATGATGCGCAGAAAAGCACTTTGCCTGTACGATGAGAACCCACTTTATTCCACTGTATGTCTTCCCTATTCAAGCGGTGCTTTCAGCATGTATATCCTGCTTCCTCAAGACAGTGTCAACATAGGTGAAGTCATCAGAACTTTGAACACCACGACATGGAACGACATGCTGCGTCAAATGGCAGAAAGAAAGGGAACCATGCTGGATTTGAGTATCCCCAGGTTTACTTCGTCTTTCCAAGCCGATCTCACTGATATGCTAAAATCCATGGGAATGAGAAAAGCATTTGAAGCAGATGCTGAATTCCCTTTCATGTCGGCTGAAAAAATGTCCGTGTCAAAAATCAAGCAGATGTCAACTATCGAGGTGGACGAACAGGGTACCAAGACGGCAACGGTCAGTGTCGCAGAGGCCCTCTATAGCGCAACTGAGGCTATCCCTTTCCATGCCGCCCGTCCATTCATCTACCTCATTCAGGAGAACACCTCCGGGGCCATCTTCTTCGTCGGAACATACATGGGAGACTGACCAGGTCTTTTAAGAAATCATTCATGCCTGTGCCATGGTGGGGGATGCATGCCTATGCATAAAACAGCCACCATCGGCACAGGCATTTCCCATCATCCCATTCCTCCTCAAATACACGATGAGTTCGAAGAAAAGAGCACGATGAATTATTAAACGTTGAACTTCACCCTGGAACCACAATTATCAATTCCAATGTGGTTATTAATGTTAAATGAAAAAGATAGAGTTATGATAAATCCATATAAAGTCTTATTCCTGTTTTTACTGACCACCATGAGTGTCAGGAATGCGGCAGGAGAAAATCCGGACTCACCTTTGGCATCATTGAACACATGGTGGCTGAGATGCAGGGACACTGAGCACAATAATAAGGTTATAGTCTTGCAGGTGCCCCCCGACAATATCATGGAACCGTTCTCTGCTAACGGGCAGGTATACAGAACTGTACTGGTTGCCGACGGAACAGGGTTCAACGGATACATTACTCCCTCAAGTGCATCCGACACTTTGTTCTATAGGGAGGAAGGCGGAGTCGTTTTCAGGTATGATGAGCAAAAAGGACGGGAAATCAAGATGTATGACTTCAACCTCAATATTAATGATATTGTTGAGGACGGAGACGGAAACAGACTCCGTGTTGAGGCCATCACCGACGCAGCTGCCACAGGCGCCAACATCCATCTCTACCAGAATCTGCATGCCTACCATATGCAGTATGTTGACAGCCCGGAAAAGAAAGATGTGTGGATTGAGCGCTACGGTTCCGTGTCCTTCGGCATCCTTCGGCCGTCGGACTTGATAGAGAAAGATGAATGTCATGTGGTTTTTGTAAAAGGCGCATTCCGACCAAGCATCACCTTTCCTTTGAATTATGATGCATACAAGACCATGCCTTTCGAAAAAGTGGAAACGGAAATTCCGCAAGACGATATTGGATTGGATGACAGATGGTGGAAAGGAGAGATCAATTACAGCTTCATCAAAGATACGTTGCACATTCAGGGAAGAGCCACCATGCATCCCGACCCGTACGATATCATTGAATGCCAGGCAGGACAAGACAGTATTCATGTGCGGCTGATTGAGATATATAAAATAGGTCCCGAGGCATCAAACGAATGCATGTGTGACTTTGATGTGCGGATTCCAGGGTTCAGACAAGGAACATATATTGTCAAAACTAAATTCCCCGGCATTTTTGGAGTTCAGGACACTTTTGTCACATGCAGTTCCGACATGCCCTATCCCGCTGATGTCAACTCCGACAACACCGTCGACATCTCCGACATCGTGGCCGTGATCAACGTCATTGCGGGAACAGACAGCAACTCCAAGGCCGACGTGAACTCCGACGGCAAGGTGGACATCTCCGACATCGTGGCTGTCATCAACAGCATCGCCAGGTAGAGACGCCCCGCGGGGCGTCTTGTAACCTCATCCAACGTTCCGTGGAGAAACTGCCCATTCAAGGCGGAAACGTTGAGCTACATCCGGGAACAACCATCATCAACTCCAATGTGGAGATTAATCCGCATGCCAATGACTCAGGCCAATAGGCCGGAATTAACCTTTGAAATGTTGAAAATAATTATACAGATTATTTCAATAATACAAATATTTCTGTAAATTTGCACAACATAAAAACAGATAAAGCTATGAGAAGAAATTATTATTCAACAACAATCTTGCTGCTCATTCTTTCATTCACCACATCAAATGCCCAACAACATTCTTTGGAATCTGACGACAGCTGGATGGTTTATAACAGGACGGACAAAGGAGCAGACTTCCTTTTCGGACAAATCATACTCGACACATGGCAGAATCAGACATTCTATGCAAACGGAAAGAAGTACCGGACAATCATAGTGTCAGACAATTCCAATGTTAGTGATTACTATGGAGATACCAGTCTATACCCTAAATTATATTACCGTGAGGAAAACAGAAAGATCTTTCGTTATGACCCGAATACGAATAGTGACATCCAGATGTTTGAGTTCGGTTGCGAGGCAGGTGACACGGTGACCGATGGCGACGGCAACAGGTTTGAAGTGACGGAAGTGTTTGATGCAGGCACGCTGACGGCGTTCTCCACGTTTAATAAAGGTGAGAAGGCTTACAGGCTGCAAGGGGTGGACAATCCAGGACTGCAGGATATATGGATAGACAATGTCGGTTCCGCAAAAACAGGCATATTCAGAATGTCTGACATGCAACAAGGTGAGCAGTCGGGACTAATATTCTTCTCTGGAAGTGAAGGTAATTATTCCATGGCATTTCCAAAGAATTATATGGACTTCAAGACCATGCCTTTCTTGAAATCCGACATGGAGGGTATTCATGGTAATGGATACTTCCACTATGATTTTGCCGATGACACGCTTGTGGTCAAAGGTTCTTTGAGATATGTGTATCCTGACAATTTTGACATGATATACACACAAATCCATAACGACACGATAGATGTCTCTTATCAGAGCCTTCAGTGTCTGGGCTTTTTCGAATCTGATGATATGGGCAGCAACGGGTTCTGTGTCAAGATTCCAGGATTTACCCCGGGAACATATACCATAAGGACAAATAGGTTTAATCTTCTGAACATGCCCGACACGGTTGTTACTTGCGGTGAAAGCATAAGCCTCATTGGAGATGTCAACGCCGACAACATCATCGACATCTCCGACATTGTGGCGGTCATCAACGTGATTGTCGGTGCCGACAGCACTCCCGGTGCCGACGTGAACGGCGACGGAAAGACGGACATCTCCGACATCGTGGCCATCATCAACAGCATCGCGCAGTAGAGACGCGCCGCGGCGCGTCTTGTAACTAAATCAGACGAAAAAGCAAACAGGAACCGATGAGTCCATGTCGCTGAAGCCACCAACCAACTGAGCTGTCACAATGCAGGAACCGTGGTTGCTTGGGAAGTTTGGAAACTCCCCCTCCTAAGCGAGGTGCGAAAGGGGGCGTTACGCAGATGGGGGAAATTGCGATTCAGGACTCTGGTTGCTTGGGAAGTTTGGAAACTCCCCCTCCTAAGCGAGGTGCGAAAGGGGGCGTTAAGCAGAAAGGCGCAGGAATGTAACCTCCCTGATTGTACGCCCCATAGGAGCGGGCATTTCCAAACGTCCTGAGCACTGAAGCATCAGGTACGTATAATGCCATAAACAGAAAGACCACTGCCGTCACGTCACTCTTGATGAGTTCAAAATAGAAACCCTGTTTCACCCTTGTGAATAAAAAAGACCTTTTAAATCCTGACAAAAAATCATACAGATATGTTTCTCAAAACAAATGTTTTTCTGTATATTTGCATAACAAATTAAAAAAAATCTATTATGAGAACAGTATCATTTCATACATTAGCTGTTACTCTGGCATTGTTGTTGCTCGCATTACCCGGACTAAAAATCTTTGCCAATGACGGCGACACCTTCGTGGGTGAAAGTCCGGAGGGGATAAAACTGAATTACAAGGTGATTTGCGAGCAGGACAAGACAGCTGAGGCAACAGGAATGGCCGAGGACAAGCCCATATCCGACTACGGCCAGCTGACAATCCCGGCCGAAGCTAACGGATACTCTGTAATCTCTATTGGAGAACGTGCATTCAAGAATAATAATTATATCAATAAGGTAATCATATCTGAAGGAGTTCAATTTATAAGAGCTGGTGCTTTCCTCTTTTGCTCAAGGCTCAATACGGTAATTCTGCCGTCAACGATACGCGAACTCCAGGACTACAGTCTCCAGTCGTGGGTTAAAAATGTTGTCATGTTATCACAAGAGCCTGTCACGTGCGGATATCATGTATTCGATGAGGCGATAGAAGAATTGTTCGAGTCATACACAGGAGAGATAATTATTGACCAGAATACGACATGGCATCTTGGAACATTCAGACAGGCCGTACTCTTTGTGCCCAAAGGTTCAAAAAACAAATACGCGGAAGCAGGTACATGGTCATTATTCCAGGAGATTGTGGAAATTGACGGGTTGTCGCAAGATTTTATTGTACCTCCATCCTACGAGTATCAGCAGAATGCATTCAATCTGTTCGACCGGCTGAGAGCAACGAAGAAGAAGACTGACAACATCTGCTTCTCGCCACTCTCGGCACAGCTCGCCCTCTCCATGCTGCAGAACGGTGCGGACGGGAACACACTCAAGGAAATGAAATGGGCGATGGGTCTGTCTGAGTATTCCGACGGGGAAATCAACCTGTTCAACCAGGCGCTCACTCAGTCGCTCACCTCACGCCCCGAATTCCTGCCCGAGCAATGGAAATGGTATGGGGCTACCGAGGAGGAGGCACGAAAATACTACGACGCCGAATATCCCGTGTGCGAAATCGCCAACTCCATCTGGCACAGGCCCGACATCACTCTGCTCGACAGCTTCACCGACACTGCCCGTTCCTACTACGACGCAGGCATCGGCAGCGTCCGGTTCGACACGCAGGAGGGCATTGACCAGATCAACCAGTGGGTCAGCGACAAGACACACACGCTCATCCCGAAAATCTACAACGAGCCACAGTCCGCCGAACTCGCCGTCGTCCTTGCCAACGCGCTCTACTTCAAGGGTGCATGGCACACGCCCTTCGACAAGGAGAACACACGTCCGGGCGTTTTCCATAATGCGAACGGCAGCAACGTGATGACGGACATGATGACCGTAAGAGCAGAGTACCAGTCCACAACCACAGACAAATTCCAGACGGTAACACTCCCTTACGGCAACGGAGACTTCTCCATGACCATCTTCCTGCCTGTGGAAGGAACCAAGCTCCCCGACCTCACAAGAGCAGACTGGATTCAGACTGTCAGCCAGCCGCAGCAGTTCCGTCCATACACCCTCACCTTCCCACGATTCGACTTCGGGAACAGGCATGAAATGAACGATGTCCTCAAGAAGATAGGAATGATGGAAGCCTTCGACAAAGACAAAGCCGAATTCACAAGAATGACAGACTGCCAGACTTTCATCAGCAAGGTGCTGCAGCTGAGCAAAATCTCCGTCGATGAGGAAGGAACCGAGGCGGCGGCAGTCACCATAATCGGAATAGAAGGAACGAGCATTGAAGACCCGGATCCCGTTAACTATGAGCCATTCCGCATTGACCGTCCGTTCTACTTCACCATTGAGAACCGTAAGGAGAAAGCCGTCCTCTTCGTTGGGCGTGTCGCAACACTTGAGGGAGAACCCTTCACCGCCCAACCAGCCGATGTCAACCAGGACAACACCGTTGACATCTCTGACATCGTGGCCGTGATCAACGTCATTGCGGGAACAGACACCAACTCCAAAGCCGACGTGAACGCTGACGGCAAGACCGACATCTCCGACATCGTGGCCGTGATCAACAGCATCGCCAAAGTGGAGAAGGACCCTACGGTGAAGGCAGGGCTCTGTCCCGACAGCAGGCATCCGCACGCCATCGACATGGGAAACGGTGTGAAGGTTGCATGTTGCAACCTCGGAGCCGACGCACCATGGGAATACGGAGACTATTACGCCTGGGGAGAGACAGAACCCAAAGAAAGCTACAGATGGGAGGACTACGTGCACAGCGAAGAGCCGACATCATGCTCCGGGCTGGGAGATGACATTGCCGGGACATGCTTTGACGCGGCATACACCTTATGGGGAAAGCCTTGGCGGACACCATCAACTGCGCAGGCATGGCTGCTCAAAGACAACTGTCAATTCAGACAGGCCAGAATCAATAACGTGACAGGGACACTTTGCACAGCGCCTAACGGAAATTCCATTTTCCTGCCAGCAGGGGGGGAGAAGGAACAGGAGCTGAACAGGGATGGTGCTTACGGGTACTATTGGCTGTCAAATCCCCTTACTGAAAAAACTGTGCAAGACAACAAACTTAACTCCGGCATGGAAAAAAACACATCCTTCTGCTTCATTTTCGACACTTACTACACTTACATATCATATCTCAAGCGATGGAACGGAGCCAACATTCGCCCGATTATGGAATAAGACATATATGGGCTGCATATCCAGATGATAAGAAACTAAAAGAGGCTTAAAGCCTTCCTATGAATTGGCACAAATGTTGAGATTAATACCCATCCATAAGTTAGATACCAACAAAATAATGAATGTCTGATATGAAAAAAATATTATTCTTTGGTTTCGTTTTGTGTCTTTCAATAAACTTGAATGCCACTGACGGAGACATATTTGTAGCCAAGAGCGATGAGGGGGTCAGCCTAAAGTTCAGAGTGATTAGTGAACAAGAAAAAACATCCGAGGCCATAGGACTTGCGAACCCGGAGGAACTATCAGAGGCTCTGGAATCGTTGACCATACCGTCAGTTGCTAACGGATACCACGTCATCTCCATTGGAAAGAGTGCATTTGAAGGTTCGTCTTTCAAGTCCGTATTTATTTCCGAAGGAGTTCAGCGGATAGAAGATTCAGCATTTTTCAACTGTAAGAGAACAAAGACAATAAAACTTCCATCTACAATTCTGTTTTTGGGTGATTTCAGCCTTTTGTGTGAAAATTTGGAAATGGTCATTAGTATGATTGAAAACCCTGCAGACATGTACTTTTCTATTTTCGACTCAGAGTTGTCCGTTGGAGCAAAAAACAACGCTGGTTATTCTGTAGATATTGGAACATGGGAATATGGCATTTACCAACGTGCTGTGCTGTTTGTTCCAATAGGAAAAAAAAGCAAATACAAAAAGACACTCCCTTGGGCATATTTCAGTAATATAGAGGAAATGTATCCAGATGGTAGAGTCCCACTGCTATACGACTACCAACACACCGCCTTCAACCTCTTCAGCGAACTCGCAGACTCCAAGCCCACCACCGACAACATCTGCTTCTCGCCACTCTCGGCACAGCTCGCCCTCTCCATGCTGCAGAACGGTGCGGACGGGAACACACTCAAGGAAATGAAATGGGCGATGGGTCTGTCTGAGTATTCCGACGGGGAAATCAACCAGTTCAACCAGGCGCTCACGCAGTCGCTCACCTCACGCCCCGAATTCATACCCGAGCAATGGAAATGGTATGGGGATACCGAAGAGGAGGCACGCAAATACTACGATGCCGAATATCCCGTATGCGAAATCGCCAACTCCATCTGGCACAGGCCCGACATCACCCTGTTCGACAGCTTCACCGACACAGTCCGTTCCTACTACGACGCTGGCATCGGAAGCGTCCGGTTCGACACACAGGAGGGCATTGACCAGATCAACCAGTGGGTCAGCGACAAGACACACACGCTCATTCCGAAAATCTACAACGAGCCGCAGTCTGCCGAACTCGCCGTCGTCCTTGCCAACGCGCTCTACTTCAAGGGTGCATGGCACACGCCCTTCGACAAGGAGAACACACGGCCCGGCGTTTTCCATAATGCGAACGGCAGCAACGTGATGACGGACATGATGACCGTAAGAGCAGAGTACCAGTCCACTTCCACCGACAAGTTCCAGTCCATCACACTGCCCTACGGCAACGGAAACTTCTCCATGACCATCTTCATGCCGGCCCAGGGAACCTCAATGCCTGACCTCACAAGAGGTGACTGGGACGCGACAGTCGGCCAGTCGCAGCAGTTCCGTCCCTACGCCCTCTCCATCCCTAAGTTCAAGTTCGACGGAAGACACGAGCTGAATGACATCCTCCAAAAAATGGGAATGAAAGAGGCGTTCGACATGGAGGCCGACTTCTCAAGGATGAGCAACTGCAGGCTTTTCGTCGACAGCATATTCCAGTTGAGCGACATCTCCGTCGACGAACAGGGAACCGAGGCATCGGCAGTCACAGTCATAGAGATGAGAAAAAATACTGAGACCGACACCCAAGACTTCAAGCCCTTCACCGTAGACCGGCCGTTCTACTTCACCATCGAGAACCGCAAGGAGAAGGCCGTGCTCTTCGTTGGTCGAGTGGCAACACTCCAAGGCGAGCTGTTTACCCCCAAGCCTGCCGACGTCAACCAGGACAACACCATCGACATCTCCGACATCGTTGCCGTCATCAACGTCATTGCGGGAACTGCCGTCAACTCCAAGGCCGACGTGAACGCGGACGGCAAGGTGGACATCTCCGACATCGTGGCCATCATCAACAGCATCGCCAGGTAGAGACGCCCCGCGGGGCGTCTTGTAACCTCATCCAACGTTCCGTGGAAACTGCCCATTCGCCTCATGGTCTTCATCCCATCCCCCTCAAAAAACACGATGAGTTCGAGGAAAAAATCCCTTGAGTTCGAAAACGTTTACTTTTTGTTTACTTTTGTTTATTTTTTGTGTACTTTTTTAGTGATTTTCTTTTGTCCTCTTTTTCAAAATACGTAAATTTGCAGGAAACTTACGGAGAATTACCAAACGAAACGAAGAGTCATCCATACTGATTTTTTCCATGAGTTCGTAAAAAACACGATGAGTTCGAAAACGTTACTTTTACGTTTCCCTTTTTTTGCGATTATTTTTTGTGTTATATTTGAATTCAGCTATCTTTGCAGCAGAATTATATTTTTTAAATTCAGATAATATTATTAAAAATAGAAAACGATGAGAAAATTATTGGTATTCTCTTTCATCACCTTGCTGGGCTCAGTTGTTTTCATTGCCTGCAACGACGAAATCGGAGACGGCATTCCCCAAGAACCACCAGAGCCCGCATCTGACTATTACCAGCCCTACGACTCTGCACTGGCCATCGCAGTCAGACAACTGGACAACTGCGAACCGGGGACAAGAGCACATCACCAACGGACGGTTAAAGAACACTATCTCTATTCCCCTTCTCCCTCCACAAGAGCCACAGAGACGGCTCCCGTCCGGTTCCATGTCATCAACTTTGACAATGAGCAGGGATTCGCCATCGTCTCTGCGGATAAGCGTACAACGCCAGTATATGCCTACTCACCAACCGGCAACATCGACCTCCAGGAAGCAATCCGGAACTCAGGAGTTGGAGAGTTCATGGAATGCGCCGAGCTCTATTTCCAGGATGAGATTGAGCAGTTCGGAGGAGGACCGCTCACACCCTTTGATCCCGACTCGTCGCTCATCGACCTAATGCTGCAGGTTCCTGTGATCGTGGATGGAATCGAATGCGTTCAACGACATTCTACCGCATATGAAGACAGAGGACCACTTCTAACGACAACATGGCACCAGGGCTGGCCGTATAATTACTTCTGTCCCACTTATGTTGATACAGCTGGAATTACACGAAAATGTCCTGCCGGTTGCGGACCTATAGCCATGGGGCAGATTCTCGCATATCATCGTTTCCCTTCTGGTTTTCGAGGATACAACTTTAACTGGGAGCGAATTTGCTCAGACTCAAATATAAGCCCAAATGATACATGTAAGGCAAGGCTTGTCAGAATTATAGGTTCTGTTTGCAACTCCGTCTATGGTGAAAATGGAACCTCCACCTACCTTAGTAATATAAGAAGTGCATTTCAGCAAATGGGTTATTCCGTATCACAAATTGTAAGTAACGGTTCTGGAACCAGACAAAATGTGAAATCAAATACAACATATAACAGTCCATTGCTATTCTATGGTTATAACACAGCAGAAGACGAAGGTCATTTCTGGGTTGTAGACGGATACCAGTCAACAAAGCAGCAAACAATTTATTATTACGCGTATTACCCTTATCCGGAATATAAAACAGTGACAAACTCAGAAACTGTTTATTACAGCTGTAACTTTGGATGGGGCACAGGATATAATGGATTTTTTCTGGATGTCTACAACTATGGTTATAGCTCAAATATAAAATATATTCATTTAATAACTCCTAACAACTAATTTCTGCCATGAAACGATGTTTTTTTATTTTTACAATGGTTTTGTCTTCTGTTGTTCTCTTTTCATGCAGTGAAGAGAACGAAAGCAATGAAGAAGATGTAGTACAACGTACAATTGTGGACTTAATTCCAAAGAAAAAATCAATCACACTTACCGACAATCAGAAAACACTAATGAATAATTGTAATGACTTCGCATTTAATCTTTACAGACAGGTTCATAACAAAACGGACAGTCATGTGCTGTCTCCCTTGAGCGTGGCATTTATATTAAGTTTGATAAACAACGGCGCTGAAGGAACAACATCAGATGAGATTATGGAAGTGCTTGGATTCAACGAATCGAACAAGGCGGAGGTGAACAAGTTCTGTGCCAACCTGATAGAGAATGCTCCTAATATTGACCCCAATGTACAAATCTATTGTGCGAACGCATTGTTTGTAAATAAGGAATACACATTGTTGTCGGATTTTGAGAATGACAGTAGGAACTATTACCAAGCAGAAGCAAAATCGCTTGATTTCTCAGACTCTTCTTCTGCTGATGAGATTAATGAGTGGTGCAGAGAAAAGACAGATGGAAACATTCGTTATATGCTCGAGAAGTCAGACCCTTCAAAAATTGCATATCTCTTAAATGCCATCTTCTTCAAGGCTACATGGACCGACCAGTTTGACCCGAAACACACCAGGACGGAATCCTTTCACAGAGAGGATGGTAGTACAGCACAACTTCCCATGATGCAACGCTACGCCATGGCTTTGGTATCATACGACGACAACTATACATCCATATGTCTGCCCTATTCCAGTGGTGCTTTTAACATGTATGTATTATTGCCGGATAAAGGTTGCACAACCAGCCAGATAGTAGAAAACCTTAACTCAGAATCGTTCAACAAGATGATAGCAAGAACAGAAAAACGAAAACTTCAGATAAAAATTCCAAGATTTACTGCGTCATTAAACATCGACCTAAAAGAGACACTGACGCAGATGGGAATAAAGAGTTTATTCACTGAACAAGCGGAATTACCATATATAACAAAACAGAAACTGTTTATTTCCGAAATACGCCACTCTGCGAAGATTGAGGTAGACGAACAGGGAACAAAAACTGCGGCTGTCACGATGGCAGAGATAGCGGCTACTGCTGCCGAACCGCCGAAAGACTTTATTGCCGACCGTCCGTTCGTCTATCTAATCCAAGAGAACACATCAGGAGCCATCTTCTTCATTGGAACATACATGGGAGACTGAGTTCCGTCATCAACGTCATCGCGGGAACTGCCGTCAACTCCAAGGCCGACGTGAACGCGGACGGCAGGGTGGCCATCTCCGACATCGTGGCCATCATCAACAGCATCGCCAAGTAGAGACGCCCCGCGGGGCGTCTTGTAACTTCATCAAACACCCCGTGGAAACTGCTCATCCGCCTCATGATCTTTATCCCGTCCCCCCTCAAAAAGCACGATGAGTTCGTGGAAAAAATCGCTTGAGTTTGGACAGTGTGACCATCTGTATCGACCGGCATAATTGCATTCCTTATATTGTTGAGGTCAAAAGAAGTGACTTTATTCAAAACGAAACAATTGAGGATAACAGAATTTATGTGAATTCCTCGGCCTTGAAAATCGGGAACAACGTGACCACGACAAAGCCTGTGGGAGACGTCATCATAAACGGCGCAAACATAACCATCAAAGGAAACAAAGTTGAGCTGCACTCAGGAACAACCATTATGAACTCCAATGTGGAGATTAACCCACAATAGAACATCAGAATAATGTATGGCTCAATCGTTAATTTGTTACTATTATGAAGCTTATGACGAATTTTTTATATTATTGGGGGGTGCTCGTGGCACTTAACTTGATGTCCGCTCCCATCTCAGCGCAGTATCTGCCACAGAACACAAGCCCATTCTATTTGTACAGCATCTGTTGTGAGAATGGTTACAGCTCGGAACTGTGTCTATACACAACCAACGATAATGACGCCTCATTTGACGGACATGACTATATAAAGTATATGGTTTCTGTCGACACTGAAGATGACAAACATGCCACACTCTATGATTTTTATTTCAGACAGGAGGAGGAGAAAGTTTTCAGGTATGATCCCGCCACGAAAACTGAACATCTAGTCTTTGACTTCGGTCTGAGGGAAGGACAGGAATTCAAGGACATGCATGGCAATCGGTTTGTTGTACTCCAAGTGACTGACACAACGATTGTGCAGCAATGGGATGACAAGAACATGGGAACTTTCAAGAAAATCAAACTGCAGGGGCTTGACGACGAATCCATCACAGACGAGTGGTTGCAGGGACTGGGATCACTTAAAACAGGACTACTCTCATTCGAAGACCTTAAAGGTGTTTCGCTGTATGACAGATACTACAGTCTTACACTAAAGATTAACAGAATAAACACGCTGATTGAGGCACAGACAGAGTCATACCATGTTTTCTTGAATGTGAACACAGACATGCTGAAAACTGCCTTTCTCAAACCGAAAGATTCCATAGCCGACAATTCGGCCTTCATCAAAGAAGGGCATTCGCTCGGATATGAGTTTGTGGGTAACAGCCTTCATGTGGTTGGAAAACCCAATATTCTTGGAAACAACTATATCTATCTCATGTGCAATGTTCAAGGAGACAAAGTAAGGCTCAATTATATCCCTGTGCAATACGGACCGGGTATATGGGGGTTCAGAGAATTTGGAATAGACATTTATTTCCCGGGTTTCTCACCAGGAACTTACTACATAAGCTATATTGGAAATTTGGTGAATGAGTCATGGGACGAGGAAGTGGAGGTAATCTGCCAAGCAACAAACCCCTATCCCGCTGATGTCAACTCCGACAACACCATCGACATCTCCGACATCGTGGCCGTGATCAACGTCATCGCGGGAACAGACAGCAACTCTAAGGCCGACGTGAACGCGGACGGCAAGGTGGACATCTCCGACATCGTGGCCATCATCAACATTATTGCAAATCCTTTGACCGAGGAACAGATCCCAGTGTTCGAGCTGCATAAAACCCTCAATGCCGGGATGCTGACACCCTTGTGTCTGCCCGTAGACTGCTCAACAGAAAATTTCGATGAAGTCTTCTCTATCATGTCCATTGATGAGGAGGGCAATGCCTGGATCTGTCCGACGGAGAGCATTCCGGCTGGAACTCCATTCGTGGCCAGATGCAACAGCAAGAGGGAAGTGACCCCGTTCTATGACGTCTCCGTCTGTGATAAGCCGCAGCAGACGGAACTGCCATGGGCCGGGGGAACCGTCAACGGCGATTTCGGCAGTTTCTCGTGGACATACACCACAGTCCTCGACTCTGTGAAAACCCCCGATATACTGACCTACCACGAATGCGACCTCACAGACATGACATTCAATGTGTCGCTTGAGAACCTGGATGTCAGACGATACCTGGCACAGATACATTATGACTACAGCACAGTAAGCATAATCGAGGATTTCACATTCAACACCACCATGCGAAGAGACATTCCCAACCCCGTGACCATTCTGCTGCCAGAGAACGACGCCAGCGAACTGTTGCTCAGCATCGGGACAACGGAAGGAGGGAACGACGCAGGCGTCTTCAAGCCGCAGGCGGGAGAGAGCGCATACAAGGTATATAATCTCATACCCCAAAGGACATACTATTACTCACTTGCGGGCGACGGCCATCAGCTTGCCAAAGGACAGTTCCGTACGACAGGACAGCTGCGAATGATTCATGCCCCCAGTGTAAGCAACATAAGGGACTTGGGAGGATGGCCCACCGATGACGGCAGACATGTGAGGTACGGAAAATTGTTGCGGGGCGGGGAACTCAACGGCCAGCACCAGGCCACGCCGGAAGACGTCGACGTGCTAAAGAGTCTGGGGGTGGCTGCTGAAATCGACCTCAGGTGGACAAGAAAGTCCTCAGAGAGATTCAAGGATATCTCAGCCTTCGGATTCTCAGCGGAAGAAGGGAATTATTTCTTCGCTGATGCCGAGGATTATGCAGGAAAACAATTCGGAGAAACTGACACGCAGGAAAGACTGAGAAAAGAACTCCAACTTGTCATCAATACGCTCAAGAAACAGAAAGCCGTCTATTTCCATTGCGTATGGGGAGCCGACCGTACCGGATTCCTGGCCTTCCTCATAGAGGGCATACTCGGACTTACACCCGATTCTTTCTTCAAGGACTTCGAGCTCACATCCTTCTCGGACGCTGGCATACGGACAAAGAACGGTTTCGCAGACCGCCCCCGATTCTTCGACCAGTTTGATGGGGAAACCCTTTCAGAGCGATGCATCCATTATTGCACGGACATCCTCGGAATCTCCCAGCAGGACATCGACTTCCTAAAGGGGACAATGCTGGAATAGCCATTTTTTATTGTACTACTTCTAAAATATTTACATCATGAAAAGAATATGTTTTTTCTGCCTTGCCATTTCCACCAGCTTGAATGTCCTCGCCCAACTTTTTGTGGCAACAGACGGGAACGTCGGCATTGGAGACAACGCCGTTCAGACTGCCGGACTGCTCATAAAAGACAAAGATTATCTGTACGGACTAAACATCAAAAACTCACCAGTTGGGATTAGCGTTTACAACAATTGTAACAACTCGATTCTAGAGACAGAGAAATGGGGAATGAGGGTTGTCAACAATCTTAACAACAACATTGACACGTATGGAATAAAGATCAATACGGATGGTGGAGGATACTATAATAGCGTGAATTATGGAATTTACAGCTACGGAGGCAATTCCAATACAATGTCATATGTAAATTCACAGAAAAAAACCGTTTTCCAAAGATGAGGAACCTATTATTTTTACTCCCTTTTTTGATATGCGCATCCTCTTTGTATGCCCAGGTTAATGAGATTATTTTCATCAAAGGTCGTGTTTACGGACCGTCAGGCAATTCAATAGCCGGTGTGAGTGTGGATGTGTATGACAGTGATTTAGACACTCCTGTGTGCCAGGCTGTCAGCGATGAAGAGGGCTATTTCGTCGCCACATACGAGTCTGAATATGATCAGGAGGAATTCAACGGCATAGACCTGGCTGTAAGGTTAAGTGCGGAAGGATTTGCAGTCACATGGTATCAGGGCATCGCTCTCTCAGCAACGGAGGAGCGTGATTTCAAAATGTATGACTCAGTCACTTTCAAGGCAGGAAGACAGTCTTCGCTGATTCTACCCGTTACCCCCGACCCTCAGGCTGGTGCTTATTATATGCTGAAACGGCTTGAGACCACTCCCCTTGGTGACAAAGGCAAAGATTACGGAATATACACCTACAGGCTTGTTTTTGTCCGCACATACGAGCCGAAGGCAAATATCCCATATCTTTTCATTCCTTTCCAGGACTATACCGTCAGGATGGGCAACCTTGACCTCGGTGTACAGCCACAAATGATTACGGTCGGTGACGTCGTACATTTCATCGGTGCATACGAAAGCCATGTTATCGACCTACCCCTATCTTATAAACTTTGGATGTTTGACACAACGGAAGACTGCCAGTTGTCCCCGTTTGAGCGAAATTACAATGGCCGGATTGGAGCTCTTCACGGATATGTGATCATAGAAAATAATCCCGGTATGAATGCAGGAGCCATTGAGATTATTCTTGAGGATGATTCCTCATTTCATTCTATCGCCGACGTCAACTCCGACAACACCGTTGACATCTCCGACATCGTGGCCGTGATCAGCGTCATTGCGGGAACAGGCAGCAACTCCAAGGCCGACGTGAACGCCGACGGCAAGGTGGACATCTCTGACATCGTGGCCATCATCAACAGCATTGCCAAGTAGAGACGCCCCGCGGGGCGTCTTGTAATTTTATCCAACGTCCTCGTGTGGAAACTGCCCATTTGACCCATCATCTTCTTCCCGTCACCCCCTCTATCCTTTGGTTTTTAACATGAATGTCCACGAATGTCCACGAATTATTCATAAATAAAGTAAAAAATATTATATGATCCATTCGTGGACTTTCATGAATATTTGTGTGAAGAAAAAATATTAAAATCTGCTATGAGCCATCTCTGCATATTGTTTCTTCCCAAAGAAACCATGCATTTGTGTGGAAAGATCTGTAGATAATCAACTCACTTTATTCTAAAATTCGTCAAAACTCACGTTAAAGTAAGTCCCTACAACCAACTGGAAAGTGAGTCAAGTTATTTTTTTTTAACATCACTAAATGGCGTAGATGATTCCGAACCTGAGTTCGAAGCTTTTGGCATGTACGTTGTCGAAGCTGGCATAGTTGGAGCGCCGGTAGAAGAGCTTGTGTTCGGCGTTGAGCTTGAGGTTGTGCTTGAGGAAGAACTGCAGGTATGCGCGGTTCTGGTAAATGGAGCAGTTTCCCTTGTCTCCCCATGCCCATTTGCTGTATTCCACGGGTGTGTCCGGCTTCAAGGGCTCGTTGCCCTTGAACATGTACATCCTGACGAAATAGAAGTCGTCGCCGATGACCATTCGGTTGTTGACGCAGAAGCGTATTTCGTTTCTCAGGCTGAATCCCGATGCGTAGTTGTATGTGCGCTTGGAGAAATAGTCGGCTGTGTTTCCTCCGAATGCGATGGCGTCGAGCATGAAGTCGTTGCTGAATGATATTCCGTGGTTGACTTTCTCGGTGTAGAGACCGGCTCCGAAGCTGCATGCCTCGTTGACGAACGCGAAGTCTCCGGCGTTCATCCGGCTCTTGCTTTTTCCGTTTTCCCCGTAGTTGTCGACATACTTGAACACCTGATATAGTCCGAGGTCGAACTTCCAGTCGTTGTGTGACTGGAACTGCTTGGTGGCGATACGTCCCCTGATGTCGATGTCGCTGAACGTAGGGTCTTCGTTCGAGAGGTTGAGCTGTGCGTAGAGTCTGAAGAAGTCGAAAGGCTGATGGTGGTCCTTTCCGTCGAAATGTTCCCCGTAGTTCATGGCGAAATCGATGTAAGCCACGTTCTTCTGGCGCTTCTGCCGCCTCATCTCCCTCATGTATCGGTTACCGATGCCGACGTCGAGCGAGAAAGGCTCCGGGCTGACCCGCTTGCCTCTGGAAGGGCTGACCCTCCACATCTCTCCGGAGAAAAGCCGGTGGAACCCCCTCGAAGGATTGATGAAGCTTCCCACGATTTCCCTGAAGATACGTCTGACCCCCGTTTTTGAGTTGTCGAAAACGAGGTCGCTGACCCTGTGGGTCATTTCTCCGATGGCGCTTCCTCCGATGCCGGTTGACAGGAAGTCGTTGTAGGATGGCTCGTTGGTCTCGCAGAAATACTCCCATACGCAGCTGCCGATTAGCGGATAGAGTGCTGAGGTGTAGTAATCGTGTCCGTGGTAGCGTGCAGCGTTATAGAACATGCTTCCGTGGTAGGGGTGTGAGAACTGGTTTCCGGAGTAGCTGTCGTGGTCGAGAATCCATTTACACCTGAGGTTGTGGTGAATTGTGTGGGCGTTGACGTCGGCCCAGTCGGCGTCCTTGAAGAAGTGGTCGTAGCCCCAGACTCCGAAGTTGATGGCCAGTGACTCGAGGATGGGTTTTATGTCGTTCTTCCTGATTGTCACCAGGGTGTCCGTGTCCGTAAGCCGTTGCAGGTGGACGCGTGTCCCCATGGCGTAGTCTTTCCAGACGGTGTCATTATGCAGGAATTGTCTTCCTCGCTTGAATCGGTTGTTGTCGTATTTGTCCTGGAAGTCCTGGAGGGAGTCGGTCCGTATGGTGTCGTTTTCTTGCGCAAGCATATTCTTTACTTGCAGTAGAGTATCGTTTTCTTGTACAGGATTATAGACTGAGGCCACCTCCAACTCCTGTGCAAGACAGGTGATGGACGTGATGCAAGTGATGAGTATGCAAAGCGCGAATCGTGTCATTTGGTACGGTGTTTGGAGAGTATGGGTTTCAGCTGTAGCCATATTCTTTCTTCGGTGAGCAGGCTCATCCGTTGTTGGTAAGTCATTTTTTTCTTGATTTGTTCTTCTCTTGGGATGAAGTCGTCAGGGCTGATTCCCGCGAACCGTTCTCCTTGTTCAGGCAGCCAGATGCTTTTTCTGATTCCCGGCGGGAAGATGGCGAATGATGGAATGTCGAGTGCCTGTGCGATGTGGCGTGGTCCTCCCTCGTTTCCGAAGAAGAAGTCGCAGTTTTTCATGAGCGCGCAGAGGTCGGGCAGTGTAGGTGCTTCGATATCGGTGAAGATATGCTTGTCGTTTCCCATTTCTTTTTTGTACCTGAGTGCGATGTCTCTTTCTTTTCCTGCGAAGTTGAAGATGATTTGTGCGTCGAACTGGTTAATGATATTCGTCAGTACAGCCTTCATGGTTTCTGCCGGAAGCACTTTGTATTCAAGTCTTGCCGTAGGTGTTGCGATGATGACAATCTTGCTGAAGTCTATCCCTTTTTCCTGCATGATGTGGTGGTATCGTTCCACGTTGTCCTGCTGGGCATAGAGCTTGAATTCGTTTGATGTTTTCACTTCCGCAATGTCTTTCAGTGCCATGAGCAGCATGTTGTTCTGATCAATACGGCTTCCTGTTCCCGGAGCGTGGTTATCCACTCTTCTTGTCAGCCATGGCCATGCGTACCATTTTTTTTCTCCCACCCTGAGCGTTGTCCTGAACATAGAGAAAGCAGAGAAAAGCAGCGTACGCAGCGTTGTCCTCATGTCGATGATGAGGTCGTATTTGGTGTCATGTACGGTTTTCCAGACTTTCGGTGCATAATTCAGGAATTTGTGGTCATCGGTTGAGAAGACGATGCACCTGTCGACATCCGGATGTTGCAGATAGAGCAGGTGAGCTCCCTCGTTGATGACGAAATCGATTTGCGCGTCAGGAAAAGTTTGCCTGAGTCCATGGCACAGTGCCATAGAGAGAACCGAGTCTCCGACCCTTCTGAAACGAATGACGAGTATATGCTTGACTTCCAAAACAATCAGTATTTTGTGGTTCAGATTGAAAATAAAAGAATTATCTTACGAATTGAGTAATTTCCGATAGAGTGTGATGTATTCGTTGACGTGGTTCTCGTAGTTGAAGGAGAGAGCATGTTTCCTCATCTGTTCCTTTATATTCGGGTTTTGTTTGAACTCGTCGAGGTATTGCCTGATTCCGTCCGCCATTGTCTGGGTTGTGAGGTCTTTCCAGACGAACGCATGTCCTGCGGTGATTTCCGGCAGGCACGTGTAATTTGATACGAGTACCGGTTTCCCGAACTGCATGGCCTCTATGACGGGCAGTCCGAATCCTTCTCCCTGGCTGGGGAAGAGGAAAGCTTCTGCGTGTTGGTATAGCCAGACTTTCTCTTGCTCTGAAATTTTGCCGGTGAGTTTTACGTTGTTGATCTTTTCCTTCTCAATTCTGCTGGCGATGAGCTTACCGGCTTCGAAATGGTCGTCTCCGCATATATAGAGGTTATGTTCGGGAAATTGTTTCATCACATCGAGCAGCAGATGGAAGTTCTTTTTCATTCTGATCTGTCCGATGGTGAAGAAAAAGGGCTTTTGATCAGCGAAAGCCGGTTTTTCCTGTGGCTTGCCGGCAATCCACTCGACCGCGTCGTAAATGACCTCTACATGCTTCTGCTTCAAAGTTTTTTTGAACCGTTCTTCCACCTGTCTTGCTACGAATCCCGAGATGGCGGTGACGGCATCAGCCCTTTTGATTCGATTTTTGAGTATAAAGTCGTGCTTTATTCGGCTGTACCATTGTTTTTCCGTCAGATAATTGAGGTCGTGTATGGTGAATACCACTTTTGTGTTGTCTTCGTTCGTGTTGACCTTTTGGTTTTGGTTGACGGCATGCCAGAGATTGACTTTCGGCAGCAGTTTTTTGTCATGTCTCATTTGCTTGGTGTATCTGACGATCTCAGCGTTACCTTCAATTATCCTGTTATAGTTTTCCGGGATGAGAAAAACAAACGAGATGTCCTCCAGCTCTAGTTTACCGAACTGGTTAGCATAATTGATGGCGATTTGCCCGAATCCACAGTTGGGATTCTTCAGATTCGTCAAGTCAAGCAGTACTTTCTGTTTTGTCATTTCCAATGTAGGGTGAAAGGAATTCGGATATCACCAAGTTATTCCGAATTTCCCCGTTAATTGTCTTATTTGTGGCAATTTATGGTACAAAGTTAACAAAATTTTGTCAAACTCACAAATAATGCCTAACTTTGCATACAAATAAATGATAATAGAAGTGGAAAAGAATACTAGAAGTGCTCAACCTACCCTTCAGGAGCATCAAAATTGCTCGTTTAAGATCCTAGTTGAGATAGACAAGATTTGCCGTGCTAATGATATCCCTTATTTTCTTACGAACGGCACTTTGCTGGGGGCAGTCCGTCATAAGGGATGTATTCCATGGGATGACGATATAGACATCGCCCTTCTCCGTCCGGACTATGAGCGCTTTGCCCGGATAATCTCTGATTTGCTTCCTGCGCCGTATGAGTTCGTGAGTCCTACGACACGTGAGAATTGCCCAGGAGAGCTGAGTAAGGTGATTGACGGCAGTACGACATTGATAGAACGTTGGAGTTATAATCAGCTAGGCGGTGTATATGTGGATGTATGGGTGTTGGATGCCGTATCCGACAGCCGTATGCTTCGCCGTCTTCATTTTTCGGCTTACAAGATATTGAACCGCTTGTTGTATATGCGTAACCGTGACCCTTATAAGCGTGGTCATGGCATCTCCTCGTGGTGGCCCCGCTTTGTTCAGTTCGCATTTAAGAACTCCACTCTTCAGCGTTGGATGCACAAGGTTCAGACCGCATGTGACTTTGACAAGCACGACAAGGTATGCATGCTTGACAACGGTGAGAAGAGCATCATCAGCAAATCGGTGATAGGTCATCGCCGTGACGGTTATGAGTTTGAGGGTCAATTGTTTTACGGTCCGGAGGACTACGACACATATCTTCGTGCTCTGTATGGTGACTATATGGAGATACCTCCGGAAAACAAGCGTCGGGTACACCGTCCCGACTATCTGGATTTGCAGCATTCCTATCACGATTATAAAGACACAAGAAAATTCAAATGAACATAACTGTCAATCCTTCCTATCAATCCCTTGAAAACTTTATCCGCACCCTTCCGGAAGTTTTCCAGCATCAAGGCATCATGCTCCATGACAAGCGTAATGTCGTGAAGTTATATGAGATTGAAGGATTGAAGTTGGTGGTAAAGCGGTATAAGGTCCCTCTTTTCTTTCAGCGCATAGACTATACCTTTTTCCGTCCTTCCAAGGCAAAGCGGGCTTATTTGTTCGCTCTCAGGCTGAAAGAGCTAGGCATCAGCACACCTGAGCCCATCGCTTATGTAGAATGCAAACGTTCTGGTATTTTCCGTCAGGGCTATTTCGTCTCCACTTATACGTCAGATCCTGACATCAAGTCGAATATCGGTTTGTTGGACACAGACAGTCAGTTGTTTGACGGGCTGGTTGACTATCTTGTGTTTCTTCATTCGAAAGGGTTTCTGCACGGCGACACAAACCTTTCCAATTTTCTTTTCCATAAGAAATCTGATGGCCGCTATGAGTTCGCGGTGATAGACTTGAACCGCTCTCATTTCCGGGAATCACCAACGAAAGAGGAATGCCTGTCCAACCTGATGCGCCTGACGCGTGACCGTGGGCTTTCCTCCCGCATTGTGTCGGCATATGCAGAGAGGCGTGGATGGGATGCTACGGAATCGGTGGAGTACGTGAGTCGTCAGATAGACAAATATGAGCGTAATCGTAAGGCCCGCAAGTTCTATAAACAGCATATAAAGCATAAACGGAAATAGCTTAAGTTGCGGTTTTCCCCTGTTTCAGATTTACTAAAAACTGAGGCTTGCAAATATTTTTCTTGGTTTTATTTGCAATTTTGAATGTATAATTGTAAATTTGCAGATAAAAATTACGAAAAAGAGAAATGTTGGTGTTTTTGATCATAGTCGTCCTGCTGTTGGCGGGGATAGTGGTATTTTGCAATTTCTATGTGTCGAACGTGGCAAAGGGGAAGATCTTCAATAACGTTGAGGAGATACCATTCTATAATGTAGGCATCGTGCTTGGTACATCCTCCAAGCGTGAGAACGGCGATCCCAATCCCTATTTCGTGAACCGCTTGGACGCAGCGGTTGAGCTTTTGTCTCATAAGAAAATCAGCCGTGTGATATTGAGCGGGGGTGTGACGATAAGCGGTGAGAACGAGCCTCGCGACATGCACCGTTACCTGAAGAGCAAAGGCATCGTGGAGGACCTGATAGAGGAGGACTGTTCCGGCTGGCGCACCTTCGAGTCGATCAAGAACGCACGTGACGAGGGTGTGACTCGCATGACGATTATCACTCAGCGTGACCATGCTGAGCGTGCCTTGTTCCTTGCCCAGCGCATGAAGATGGACTGCGTGGCATTCACCGCCGGTGATGTTCATAACGACAAGTCGCTGAAGGTGAAGATTCACGAGGTGTTGGCCAAAGTGAAGGCCTGCATCGACGTGATTGGCCTGAAGGTGGATTGACCCGTTTTCCTGCCCCTTAACCGATCATCTGACTGACTAAATTCTAAACGCAAAATCTCCCTAATAATATGAATTTCACCCCAGTAAGCAAAGAGGCATTCGCCATCCTGTCGGCATGCAGCCGCAGCCGTCAGTTATTTGGCATATCCGTCGACCCGGTGAGTAAGAGCCAGTTCAAATTTGTGTGGTCGTTCAAGCTGACGAAGGACCAGGCTATCCGTGAGGGCACTGACCAACGGAGCGTGAGAGGTCAGGTAGTCCCTGACGAGAACTTCAATTACTGTCCCTATTGCGGAGGTCAGACCTTTGCACAGTGTGGTAAATGCGGCCATTTCATCTGCTATAATGAGGAGACCACCGAATGTCCCATCTGTCATGTTCGCATAGGGGGAGTTACCGAGGCCAGCGACTTCTCATTCGGTGGAGGGGGGTATTGAATATTTTGAAATTTGAGGTTTGAGATTTAGCCATGCGGACGGGAGTAACTTTGAGGTTTGAGATTTGAGGTTTGAAATTCCGCTTCGCAGGATTCCGTCACGATTGCCTACGGCGAACTTCCTACGCCTCAGTAATGCTCAAGCAAGCTTGGCATTACGTTCGGCTTAATCGGAAGTTT